>OLQW01001571.1_pt1 | contig 10122 bp, 9 predicted proteins | sample 1672901 | NCBI WGS metagenome assembly OLQW01 (sample SAMEA3136735, study PRJEB25190) | human gut metagenome | reverse complement strand
CAGATGTAGCAACTCCACCAGCGTTAGAAGCTTTACCAGGTGCGAATAAGATTCCGTTTTCCTGTAAGTATTCTGTAGCTTCTAATGTAGTAGGCATGTTAGCACCCTCTGCAACTGCGTAACATCCGTTTGCTACTAACTGTTTAGCATCTTCTAAGTGTAATTCGTTCTGAGTTGCACATGGAAGAGCAATGTCAACAGGAATAGACCAAACTCCTCTTCCTTCGTGGTATTCAGCACTTGGACGAGCAGCAGCGTATTCTGTTAAACGAGCACGTTTTACTTCTTTTACTTCTTTTAATAATTCAACATCGATACCATCTTTGTCATAAATCCATCCTGTAGAGTCAGAAGCTGTAACAACTTTAGCACCTAACTGCTGAGCTTTTTCGATTGCGTAAATAGCAACATTACCAGCTCCAGAAACAGCAATTGTAGCACCTTTGATAGATTTACCATTACATTTTAACATTTCGTCTGTGAAGTAAAGAAGTCCGTATCCTGTAGCTTCTGTACGAGCTAAAGATCCACCATAAGATAAACCTTTACCTGTTAAAACTCCTTCATAAAGTCCACGAATTCTCTTATACTGACCGAACATGTAACCGATCTCTCTTGCACCAGTTCCGATATCACCAGCAGGAACGTCTGTATCTGCTCCGATGTATTTGCAAAGCTCTGTCATGAAGCTCTGGCAGAATGCCATGATCTCTCTGTCAGATTTACCCTTAGGATCGAAATCAGAACCACCTTTACCACCACCGATTGGAAGTGTTGTAAGAGAATTCTTAAATACCTGCTCGAAACCTAAGAACTTGATAATACCCAGGTTTACAGAAGGATGAAGTCTTAAACCTCCCTTGTATGGTCCAATGGAATTATTAAACTGTACACGGAAACCTCTGTTTACCTGAACCTGTCCGTTGTCATCTACCCAAGGAACACGGAACATGATCTGACGATCCGGCTCTGTGATTCTCTCAAGAATCGCATTCTTTCTGTATAATTCCTCATTTGCATCGATCACAGGTCTTAAAGAATCAAGAACCTCTGTTACTGCCTGTAAGAACTCAGGCTGATCTGCGTTTTTCTTCTTTACTACTTCGAGTACTTCATCAACATAGCTCATTTTTATATCTCCTTTACAAAATTATTTTTCACATCAACAAGTTTATTTTATATAAATCTATTGCTATAATCAAGTAATTTTTGAAAGTTTTATATAAAAAAAATTCATTTTATTTATTATCTTCATTTATATTATCCCAGTTTTGGTACTGATTCTCCTCATCATCGGAATATACCACCTTGAAATAATCCGAGAGTTTTGCAAGTGAAGTTATAAGAACTTTCATTTCGTCATCCGAAAGATCGTCCTTTATATGCTCTATCATATGACGGTGAAACTGCTCATGATGATAGTATGCACTCTTTCCCTTGTCGGTGAGTGAGAGCTTTACCACACGCTTATCCTCCTCACTGCGGATACGGTTCACGTATCCCTTGCGGGTGAGACCATCTATTGCCTTTGTCAGCGTGCCCAGAGTGATAGACATAAGCTTGGCTACGGTTCCGGAGCGCTTTGGCTCATCGACTCCTATTGCCTCTATTATATGCATATCGTTGATAGAAATATCAGAAAATTCGTCTGTTATCAGACATCTGCCCTCTATCTCTGTCAAATCCTTGAACAGACACACCAATAATTCATTTAAAGTTTCATCTGCCGTCATAAATACCTCTTTCTATTGCCACTCTATGGCGCAGGCTCCCCATGTAAGTCCTGCTCCAAAGCCTGATAAAATTATTTTTTCCTCATGCTTTATCATACCATCTTTGCGGACTTTATCAAGCAAAATCGGCACACTTGCCGCAGAAATATTTCCACAATGCTGTAAATTGGTCGGGAATTTGTCCATAGGCTGCTTAAGCCTCTTGGCAACCGACTCAATAATACGTATATTGGCCTGATGCAACACATAGACATCCACATCATCTGCGCTCCAGCCGATTTCATCAAGCAGCTCATTTATAGCCTTTGGCACTGTCTTTACCGCAAACTTGTATACAGCAGGACCATCCATAGTGACATAGCCACCGAGTGCAGACTGCTTTCCATTGTCGGTAAACGGATTGACTACAGGACGGTTGTCTCCGTCAAGCGCCTCACCGCCTTTTCCGTCCGAGCCCTGTACAAAGCCCTTAAAAGCATCGCCCTCGTCTGTCACAACCGCTGCTCCTGCTCCGTCTCCGAAGAGTACACAGGTGCTTCTGTCATTCCAGTCCATTATTTTTGAAAGGACCTCTGCTCCCACTACGACTGCCTTGTGAAACCTGCCGGTCTTAAAATACGCATCTGCTGTGGCAAGCCCGAATAAAAAGCCTGAGCATGCGGCATTTATATCAAATGCCACTGCACCTTCGGCACCTATCTCAGCCTGAATCTGACATGCGAGCGATGGAACGATTTTGTCTGTGGATACGCTTGCCGCTATTATCAATTCTATCTCACTTCCGTCAATTCCCGCATCCTGCAGCGCACTTTTTACTGCATCACAGGCAAGTGAGGTGGTTGTCTCAGTAGTTGCAATGTGTCTGTTTCTTATTCCTGTACGCGAGCTGATCCACTCGTCAGATGTGTCCATTATGGCTGCCAGGTCATCGTTTGAGACCACTCTCTGTGGCAGACAGCTTCCTGTTCCAACTATCTTCATAGAATTTCCTTTCCGGGACTAGAACTTGCGGAAACGCTTGTATCTTTCCTCCAAGAGCTGGTCCTTTGTCAATTTGCTTTCTTTTTCCAAGAATTTCTTCATGTTGCCCTTCATGTAGTTTCCGATTGATGAAAGGGCATCCTCGTCGGCTCCGCCAAACTCAGGTATTATATCATCCACGACATCAAGCTCCTTTAAGTCGTGTGCTGTAATCTTCATTACCTCTGCTGCTTCCTTTGCACGCTTTCCGTCCTTCCAGAGGATAGATGCAAAACCCTCAGGCGAAAGGATTGAGTATGTGGCATTTTCCATCATCCACACTTCATTTCCTACAGAAAGAGCTAAAGCTCCGCCGCTTCCGCCTTCTCCTATCATGAGACAAAGGATTGGCACCTTGATGCCGCTCATCTCATAAAGGTTTCTTGCGATTGCCTCACCCTGTCCGTTTTCCTCTGCTTCCATTCCCGGATAAGCTCCTGATGTATTGACAAAGGTTATGATCGGACGGTTGAATTTCTCTGCCTGCTTCATGAGGCGCAGTGCCTTGCGGTAGCCCTCCGGTGATGGCATACCATAGTTTCTCTTTGCGCAGTCCTCAAGGTCTTTTCCCTTGTGGACACCGATAACTGTAACCGGCTGGCCGTCTAAATATGCGATTCCGCCTACGATAGCCGGGTCATCGCGGAAATATCTGTCTCCGTGCAGCTCCATAAACTCATCAAAGATATAGTCCATATAGTCAACCGATGCAAGTCTCTTAATCTGTCTTGCGGCGCTGACCTTGTCCCATACCTTAAATGGCTTAGCCTTTGCCTCGCGCTCCTTCATAAGCTCTGTCGGCTCGTAATTGTCGTCTGAGTGAAGCGGGTCAAAATTGGCATAGCCTGTGGTAGGTCTGTGAGCACGTAAAATCTTGTAAAGAGTCTTCTTTAAATCCTCACGCTCAACTATCATATCTACAAAGCCGTGCTCAAGCTGGAACTCTGCCCTCTGGAAGCCCTCAGGCAGCTTCTGTCCGATGGTCTGCTCGATAACACGAGGACCCGCAAAGCCGATAAGTGCCTTTGGCTCTGCAAGAATGATGTCTCCAAGCATTGCAAAGCTGGCTGTCACACCACCTGTTGTAGGATCTGTGAGTACAGGCACATATAAAAGTCCTGCCTCTGAATGACGTTTTGCTGCGGCTGAGGTCTTTGCCATCTGCATCAGCGAAATGATACCCTCCTGCATTCTGGCACCGCCTGAACAGCAGAATAATATAACCGGAAGTCTTTCCTCTGTGGCACGCTCAAATGCGCTTGTGATTTTCTCACCAACCACATGGCCCATGCTTCCCATCATAAATCTTGAATCAATTACACCAAGCACTGTCTCCTCGCCGTAAATCTTTGTCTTACCGATGACAATACCCTCAGAAAGTCCTGTTTTCTCCTGAGTCTTTGCAATTTTCTCCTCATACTCAGGGAAATTGAGAGGATTTCCTGTTGTAAGCTCTGTAAACCATGGCTCAAATGCTTCCTTGTCGGAAACCATTCTGATTCTGTTTTTAGCACGCACACGGAAATAATAATTACACTCATAGCAGACGTATTTGTGCTGTTTTACAACTGATTTGAGCACAGTCTTGCCACACTTGGGACAAACGATTGTCTCAGGGACATCCTCTTTTGCATCCTGTGCTGCGCCGGCATTTTTGCCATCTGCGGCTGTTTTTTCGCTCTCAGCGTTCTTGGCTAAAGTCTCTTCAGCCTCTATATTTTTATCTTTCTTCTTGAATAACTTCATCATGTCTCCTTATGCAATTAACCTATTGCAAATGTAAGCTCCGCCATACAGGCAACCTTGCCATTTACCCTGGCAACAGCCTTGCCCACACCGATAGGACCCTTAACCTTTATAATCTCAGTGGTCAACTCCAGCGTATCTCCCGGAACCACCTTCTGCTTGAACTTGGCATTATTAATGCCTGCAAAATATGCAGTCTTGCCCTTCCACTCATCCTGACAAAGAATGGCAACTGCACCGGTCTGCGCCAAAGCCTCAATAATAAGCACTCCCGGCATCACCGGATTTCCCGGAAAATGTCCCATAAAATGCGGCTCATTCATAGTCACATTCTTCTTAGCCACACACTTTACGCCCGGCTCCAGTTCCTCAACCGTATCAATGAGAAGAAACGGACTGCGGTGCGGCAGAATATCCATAATCTGCTGCGTATTCATAATTGACATATACATCTATCCTTTCTCAATTCGCTCTAAACTATCTACACGCTTCGCGCTCAACAAAGTGGACCGGAAAGCGCACAGTGTGTTCTGAATGAAAAATATGAACTGTCACGGCGTTCCATCCGCTCCAATAGCATGAAGCACTAGCACCATACCACAGCCTGCCCGTGCAAAATTCCGTGACTGACTTCATATTTTTCACGAGGAATATACTGTGTGCTCCACCGGACCTCACAACCTGAATGCGCGAAGCCCCTAAAAAGCAGTAGCAATTTATCTACATGCTTCGCGCTCCGCAAAGTGGAGCCGGGAAGCACACAGTGTGTTCTGAATAAAAAATATGAACTGTCACGGCGTTCCATCCACTCCAATAGCATGAGGCACTAACACCATATCACAGCCTGTCCGTGCAAAATGCCGTGACTGACTTCATATTTTTCACGAGGAATATACTGTGTGCTCACGGACCTCACAACCTAAATGCGCGAAGCCCCTAAATTATTTATAAGCCTTGAGCAGAATACTTGCATTATGTCCACCGAATCCCAGTGAATTGCTAAGTGCATACTCAACAGGCTCCTCATAGCTGTTCTTGCAGTAATTGAGGTCAATCTCCTCATCAGGAGTCTCATAGCCAACAGTCTTATGTATAAATCCATCCTGAATTTCCTTCACACATGTTATAAACTCAACAGCTCCCGCTGCTCCGAGCAGATGTCCTATCATAGACTTTGTTGAATTGATTTTAAGATTTGCAGCCTCATCACCGAACGCAAGCTTGATCGCTCTTGTCTCAAAGAGATCATTGTGATGTGTGCCTGTTCCGTGAGCATTGATGTATTTTACATCTGCCGGTGTGGCACCTGCATCGCTCATGGCATTGGTCATGGCTCTTGCTGCGCCTGCGCCATCCTCCTGCGGAGATGTGATGTGGTATGCATCAGATGAGCAGCCGTATCCGACTACCTCTGCATAAATCTTTGCACCTCTTGCCTTTGCATGCTCAAGCTCTTCAAGGATAACAACTCCTGCGCCCTCACCCATTACAAAGCCGCTTCTGTTTTTGTCAAACGGAAGTGAACACTTTGTCGGATCATCTACTGTAGAAAGCGCTGTAAGTGCTGTAAATCCTGCGATTCCGATAGGACATACACTGCCCTCTGTACCACCGGCTACCATCACGTCAGCCTCACCGTACTGGATGCTTCTGTATGCCTCACCGATTGTGTTTGTTCCTGTAGCGCAGGCTGTTACATCATTGATACTCTTTCCCTTGAGACCGAACTGGATAGAAACATTTCCTGCTGCCATGTTACAGATCATAAGCGGAACAAGCAGAGGATTGACTCTGTTTGGTCCCTTTTCATAAAGCTTTTGTGTCTCGCGCTCCATAGCCTGAAGACTTCCGATACCTGAACCGATGGCACATCCAACCATGTATGGATCTTCCTTTTCGATATCAAGTCCGCTGTCATCAATTGCCTGCTTTGCAGCAGCTACAGCGTACTGTGAGAATGGTTCCATTCTCTTTGCAGCCTTTCTGTCCATAAAATCCTGTGGGTTAAAGTCCTTAAGCTCTGCTGCAATGTGACATTTATAATCTGTTGTGTCAAATTTTGTGATGTGGTCAAATCCGATTTTTCCGGCCTTTACCGATGTCCAGAAATCGTCCACATTATTTCCGATTGGTGTTACTGCTCCAAGTCCTGTTACAACTACTCTTCTACTCATATTGCCATTCCTCCGTCAACAGACAGCACCTGGCCTGTGATGTAGCCTGCTGCATCTGATGCTAAAAATAATACTGCGTTTGCGATATCCTTTGTGTTTCCCGGTCTGCCAAGCGGAATCTGTGATAAAAGATTCTCCTTTGCCGCATCGGCAAGCACATCTGTCATCTCGGTCTCTACAAAGCCCGGTGCCACTGCGTTTGCTGTGATTCCACGGCTGGCAAGCTCTCTGGCTACAGCCTTTGTGAGTCCTATAACTCCTGCCTTGCTGGCGCTGTAGTTGGCCTGTCCTGCATTTCCGAGTATTCCGGAAACTGATGAAATATTGATAATTCTTCCTGATTTCTGCTTCAAGAAATAGCGTGACATATGACGGATTGTGTTGAACGCACCCTTAAGGTTTGTGTCGAGCACTGCGTCATAGTCTGCCTCGCTCATCTTCATGATGAGACCGTCTCTTGTGATTCCTGCGTTGTTTACGAGGATATCTATGTGCTTGTACTCCTTGATGAGCGCTGTTATCATATTCTGGCACTCGTCAAAATCAGATACATTGCACTGATAAGAAACTGCATCACCGCCTGCTGCCTTTATCTCTGCAACAACGGCATCCGCCTTTTCCTTTGAACCATTATAATTTACTATTACAAAGGCGTGTGCTGCGGCAAGTGTAAGAGCTATCTGTCTTCCAATTCCGCGGCTTGCGCCTGTAACCAGGGCATTTTTACCTGTTAACATACTTTTCAAAATCCTCCAGTTTGTCTATGTTTACGACTTTTACGTCTCTATTTATCTTTCTCATAAATCCGCTGAGTGAGCGTCCCGGTCCGATTTCCACGAACTCATCTGCACCGTCTGCGATAAGACGCTCGATGGTCTGCTGCCAGCGCACTGACGATGAAACCTGCTGTGTCAGATAATCCTTGACGTCTGCCGGTGACTTCACATAGTCTGCTGTGACGTTTGTGATATATGGCACCTTGATATCGTGGATTTCTACACTCTCAAGTGCATCTGCGAGCTTTTCTCCTGCACCCTTAAGCATTGCTGAGTGGAAAGGTCCGCTGACCTTGAGCGGTACGCATCTCTTGGCGCCTGCCTCGCTGCATGCTGCTGCGGCGGCATCTACTGCTACCTTTTCTCCCGTGATAACAATCTGCCCAGGGCAGTTATAGTTGGCTACCGATACAACTGAATTTGTCTCATCTGCTGTCTTTTTGCATATATCCTCAATGACCTGCGGATCAAGTCCTAAAACCGCTGTCATGGCTCCACCTGTAGGAACTGCCTCCTGCATGTAGATTCCTCTTTTTCTGACAACTGCAAATGCATCTGCCATAGTCATGGCTCCTGATGCGATAAGAGCACCATATTCCCCAAGGCTTAATCCAGCTGTGACATCAGGTGTGATACCTTTGTCAATGATTGCCTGATATATAGCTGCCTCAACTGCAAGCATACATATCTGTGTGTACTCTGTAATATTCAGCTTGTCATTTTCCTCAAAGCATAATGCCGGAATATCCAAGCCTGTCTGTTCACTGGCAAGGTCGATTACTGCCTTTGCATTTGGCATTGTATCGTAAAACTCCTTACCCATTCCTATATACTGTGAGCCCTGTCCGGGAAACATAAATACTCTCTTACCCATTTTCGGTTTCTCCTTATTTCTGACAGGATACCGTAAGCCACTCTTTCCAGGCGGCCCGGTATCCTTAAATTTGCATGTAAAAGTGAATACTGTCTATTTGTTCAGTCCCACTACATCCTCAATGATTTCTTTGCAGGTTTCCTCTTTCTTTACGAGGCCTGCGCTCTGACCTGCCATGACGCTGCCATATACGGTATCTCCGTCCACAACGGCTTTTCTGAGTGCGCCAAGTGTCATTTTTTCGAGCTCTTCAAATGGAGCTCCTTCCTTTTCCAGCTTGAGATATTGTCTGGTCATCTTGTTTCTGAGCACTCTGATCGGATGGCCTGTGCTCATTCCTGTAACCTCGGAATCTATATCCTTGGCCTTAATGACCTTCTGCTTATAGTTTTCATGTACTATCGATTCTTTTGCGGTGACAAAGCGTGTACCCATCTGGACTGCCTCTGCACCGAGTGCAAATGCTGCATTGAAGCCTCTGTTGTCTGCAATTCCGCCTGCTGCGATAACAGGGATGCTCACTGCATCAACAACCTGTGGCACAAGTGTCATGGTAGTCTGTGCTCCGATATGTCCGCCTGACTCCATTCCCTCGGCGATTACCGCACTTGCCCCGCCTCTCTCCATGAGCTTTGCGAGTGCTACGCTTGCAACTACAGGGATTACGATGACGCCTGCTTCTTTCCACATATCCATGTACTTTGCAGGGTTTCCTGCGCCGGTGGTGACTACCTTTACCTTTTCCTCGGCGATGATTTTTGCTATCTCATCGGCCTCCGGATTCATAAGCATGAGGTTGACTCCGAACGGCTTATCTGTCTCCTTCTTTGCAGCGACTATCTGCTCCTTTACCCATGAAGCCGGGGCTCCGCCTGCTCCGATGATGCCAAGTCCGCCTGCATTGGACACAGCGCTGGCAAGCTCATGGGTTGCTACCCATGCCATGCCACCCTGAATGACCGGATATTTGATTCCAAGAAGCTTTGTTATTCTTGTTTCCATGTCTTTTAAGCCTCTACACCTTTGTTCTTAAGATACTCAATGATGTCGTTAACTGTTGCGATTTTCTCTAAATCCTCTGAAGGGATTTCTACTCCGTACTCCTCCTCGAGTGCCATTACAAGCTCGAAAAGATCTAATGAATCTGCCTCAAGATCCTCCTTGAAGTTTGACTCTAATTTGATATCATCCTCGTCAATTCCTAACTGATCTGCTACGATTTCCTTGATTTTCTCCAACATATTTCTGTTCTCCTTTTTCTGTGTTTATTTTCGGTTTTGTGCGCTGGTATATTTGCACTAGTTTGCATGTCAAATATTTTCATCATCAAATCATTTGACAGTGAAAGTATATCACATTTAAAATAGTTGTCAAGTCAAAGTATTTTTATTTTTCATTTTTATGGTACGGGACAATGATATACAATAAAAAACAGACTGTAATTTTGAGTGGTCAGCTCAATTTTACAGTCTGCTCTATATTTTGTTGATATGGTTATTGATTTACCAATAATACATTATACCGGCTCAGGAAGCTTATATCCGGCTTCGCTCATTGATTTTTTGAACTCTTCAAGCGATAATCCAGCTTTTTCAGCACCTCTTTGTACAGAGTAATCTCCATCCTGTACAGATAAATATATCTCTGTACGACGCCCTGTCTGAATGCCTTCCTGTTTTTGTTCTTCACCATATTCTTTAGCATATTCTTTTGCATACTCTTTTGCATATTCCATTGCATACTGTCTTACAGCTTCACTCATAGCACCACGTCCTTCCTTTTCTTTGTAATAAGCCACC
>OLQW01001569.1_pt1 | contig 10127 bp, 10 predicted proteins | sample 1672901 | NCBI WGS metagenome assembly OLQW01 (sample SAMEA3136735, study PRJEB25190) | human gut metagenome | reverse complement strand
GCTTAGGTTGTACCTTTTGCAAAAACAAAGAAATCGCCTTTTCTATTGCAGCTGTTACACTAATATTATGTAATTTAGCATAACTTTCTGCACCTTTATATATATTGCTGTCAATTGCTATTGTGTTCATAATTGTATCTCCTTTTTTGCCTGCAAATATAAGTTTTTTTGATGAAACCACCAAATTTTGGGGGAGTTTTTGCTTCAAGTCCAAATTCAACACAGATTTTATTCCCAAAGGTATGTGATGGAACGATCTTTCATGCCAGACGCAAAGGTAATATCATTGTTTCAACTCCCAAATCTCATCCAGCACCTTCTTCACCACTTTCTTGTTCTCTATTATATAATCCAAGTCGTAGGGATAGAGCATATAATCCCATAGAACTTGATAGATGGAGAGGAAGATTGAATCGATGCCTTGACGAATCTTAGCATCTAAGCTATCTTCAATATCTCGCGTTTCCTTCAAAAGCTTCAGCAAGGGCTGATATCTGTGTTCTATGTCAACCTTCAGGATGCCGCTGCTTTCTGAGAGCTTCTTCTTGTCTCGATTCAATATCCGCAAGGCTTGCTCGTGAAAGGCAAGATATTGGTCGGAGGTTAGTCCTTCCAAATAAGACGGCATAGCGGCAAGCGACTCTTCCCGTTCTTGCTTCAAGGCTTGTGCCTTGGCTGCCTTTTCCTTAACTTCATCGAACTTTGATTGCAACTTCGGACTGTCCCATTGTCGCCAAACCAAATCCAAGTATGGCTCTACGACTTGTTGAAGAAACTTATTCTTGGATGCCGTATTAGTAATAGAAAAATGATAGTTGTAAACGATACTCCAAAAGGGACGTGTCAGAGTATAGTTGGAATATTTTCGGAATCCATCAATTCCACCACGATGATAAGCCAAGACAAAGTTCTCATACTCGGCTTTCATCTTCCTCAACTCTTCGGCTTTGACTATTCCAAAACTCTTCAACTTCTTCTCATGAGTCTTCACTATATCAAGAAGGCTCACAATCAATGATGAATATTGAGCATTGGGGATTTCATCGATAAAATCGGTTATGTATGGTGCTTTATCTTCATTCTCGAGTCCCTGCGGCATCTCTATCTTATCAGGCAAGCTGACAGGGATGGGCTTCCCCAACAGTTGTTTGTCTGTAGGATGGGTATCTCTGTATTGCTTTGCCTTCTCGTCTGGCAATAAGGCTATAACTTTTTCGATATAGTCTTCAATATCGAAGCCCGCCTCGCCCTTGGAATTGAAGGGATAGCTTCCTTTTTTCTTTTGCAAAAGGTCGAGACAAAGGTCTATCCAATTGAAATCCTTGTCTTTCGAATAAGACAAGCACTGGTAATGGACTTCGGATACAGCCCGTTCCAATTTGCGAACCCTCGCCATCTGCTTGGGATAATCATGATTCCAAAGTAAATGGAAGGTGAGGACATCTGACAATAAGGCTCCAGAGATGCATACGGCATAGTAGAAATCTTCCTTTTCCACGTACTTTTGTGCCTGAGCCAGCCAACCCTCAAAGACTCGCAGGTCATAGTTGACATCATTGGTGCTTGTCACTCTCCACCTGATGACGGAGTGTATCTTCTTGACGAAATAGCCTTCCGGATCCTCTCCCTTCGGCTTATAAGCGTAGTTTGGAACTTGGCGGTCTGTCAATTTCTTGCGAGGTTTCTTTCGCTTTTTCTTATTCGATGAGCTTACGGAATAAGCGAAGGGTGTTGGACCTTCATAAAGGTCATCCCAGTAATCGGAATCGTCGAATTCATCGAAGGGTATAATGTCGTCGTCAGATTCTTCATCAATGTCTTCATCTGAGAGTCCACCGAAGAAAGCATCCATAAAAGCACCGAACATCTGGTTGAGTTCCTCGTCAGATGGGCGATTTTCATTGCCACGATTATTGCCAAGTGGTATTAACTTTGCCATAAATATATCACCAATACAGCGTCTCTACTATATTACTAGTAGTTACACCTATCAGTATTTTGAGTTCAGAGTTCAACATTCTCACCAACAGTCAGGGTCATCTTACTGGCGTTCATGCTCTCCATCATCCGAATATGGAAATTGATCCAATCACGATATTCATCAAGGGCGGGGTCGTTGATGTCAGTATAGCCATGAAGACCGCCACAACCTGTCTTATCATTGATTTTCACAATATCTGCCACATACTTAGAATCTTTGAATTTGGATTCAATTTTTCTAATAATTACCTGTTTCAGTTTCAGCATAATATTAATTTTTAATTCCTTCTTTATTTTTTACCATCTTATCTATCGCCTGAATCTGCTTGAGATAGGATGGGAACTTGAAGTATATCCACGAATCTTGTTCCTGCAACTCTACCATTCCTTTGTGAAGATGGCTGACTATTGAACAGCAGCGATCCATCTGAGTGATTTTCCCTACAATTTTATGGAACAACTCAGAAAGCGTGTTGTCCGGATGGAATGAGTCTGTGATATAATTATATAGTTCGTCTTCTGCAAAATGGGAAGAGAATACCAATGAGGTGGAAAGAAACCGTAATATAGCATACGCAATTTCTTCCTTTGCCAGATGGTTCTCTATGATTTCCTTCGCATCATTCAAAACTGCGGCTATCTTTGTCATATCCGATTTGCCGTCAGTCCTTGCAAATGCATCTTCTAGTTTGGAATCAACAGTGATGACAGAAGGCTGGTCAATGACAGGCACCTTATGAAGCAAGACGTAGCGCTGGAGATACTTACGCCAAATCAGAAGACGCGCTCCCTGCCATACTTCTACGGCTGCTGCGGTGAGAGAAGTGAAGAGAGATGAATGAAGAGTGAAGAACTCATGAGCTCTTCTCCCCAACTCCTCCATATCATCAGGGTATTCAATACCGGTCTCTAGCGAAAAGCCCCCGATTCCATCGATCTTTTCAAACCGATAGTCGCTTTGTGTAAGCAGGTAGAGCAAACGGGGATATTTCTTTGCTTCCAGGTCTGAAAGGAACAGAGCCCTTTCATCTTTACTTTGAGAAGCATAATTGTCATAGAAGCCCCCCCATGAACAGATAGCCTTTACCTTGCCTTCTACAGTCTTCAAAAGTGCGAAATGAGCATCATACTCATAGTCCTCATCGAAGACCGGTGCATATTTGTCTGCCTCATATTCCTTGCCCCTGAAGAATTCCCGAAGGTTGCATGGAAAGATGAATTCCGTAATTCCATTATGCTGTAATACATGGTAACCTTGTCCCTCAGGAATAGCAATACCTGAAGCAGGCGTGAGGAACGGACGGAGAACGACATCAGGAATCAGTTCCTTCAATCCCTGTTCGAGGGTTGCATTATCACAAGGGAGGTAGTTGGCCAGAATGCGGAAATTCTTCCACATCGATTCATCTAAGTTTTCAAGCACCTCCTGTTGCTGGACATCCTTCCTGTTTGCCATCATCTTACTGTAGGCGATATCAGAAGTTTGACGGTTGTGATATATGGTCAATTTCTTCTGGTATTTCTTGAAGAGCTTGCGTAATAGATTCCCCGCATTTTTCGAAGGTTCTTTCATCTGCAGATAACCGATCATCTGGTCAATAGCCCGCCATGCACCCACGGATTCAGAAGGAGCCTCATGCTCTATCTGCAAGGCATACTGGCGGATATTGGAGATACTGAGACAGTAGTTGTTTCCAAAGCGCACCAAAAGATGACGATCTTTCTTACCCTTATGCTTGATTTGCTTGACAACGCCAACCCGACCAGCCAGAGGTCCGGAGAGGATGCGGATGGTGTCATTCTCCTTGACCAAGTCGCTGTAACGCTTTTCGACGATACTCAATCCATTGATGTCATCGCCTATTCTGTCATTGAAATAGACAAAAGTCTCCATATCCTCATCAGGGATTTTTGACTGTCTTACTATTTCATCCAATGACATCTGCTTGCTGTCAGCAGTTAGAATATGCGCCTTGGTAAAGAAGGTGCGTTCTACCAGTTCGGAAGTATGCGGTTCCATTTCAAAACCCTTGTACATAAAGTAGCCATATGGGGAGAGAACCTTCTTCAAACGCCTTTCATTCTGCACTCTGATGAAGAACATTCCCTGCAAGACCGGCACAAAGCGTACCTTCACTTCTCCATTTTCGTTCTTGTAGGTTTTTCTTCCTAAAGGAAAATAGAAGTCGGTGATGATATGATTGTATTTTTCACGCAGAAAATCTATGGATTGCTGCTCTGAAAAAACATCAGTCTTGACTATAAACCACATACAGGATTTTGAAATTGAATTGTAAACACAAGGAAAGAGTTAAAAAGTGTAATCAAACATCCAACCAGATTTGGTCGCAAGACATATTTCGGCTTCCCCTGAAAAGATGCCTCTTCCCGAGTTATTGGGGTTGTGAAATGTATCACAGCATTGAAAAACCAATAGACTAACTTCCACTAATCTTCAATACTTTTATGTCTTTCAACCTTACACATACATGATGCGAACAGGCTAGTGTTTAGCAAATTGTGTTTCATAAACATTCTGCTGCTGATGAAAGCCATATTATAAATTTTAACTCTTCATACACTCCTGCATCTCTCTATGAGTAACACAGAAATACGTTGCAAAAATACAAAAAAAAATGTAAACACACAAATTACAAATGTTAAAATATTGATTTTCACTAAGATATTCTGTTTTAAAGTTGAGAGGCGTATGAAGTGCATTTCTCTACCATTCCGATTATCAGACAGTTACATTTTTTCTGCATCACTTACATCGAGATTCAGAAAAACGGTTCATAATGGTTCATTTCTAAAGTTCTAATCAAACTCCACCTCCAAATGATAAGGAATCCCTGCTCCATCCTTCTTGCATGAAGTAACCACTCCGTAGCAATCGCTTCCAAGAGAAGACTCTCTTTCTATCTGAAAGCCGTCAAAATCAAATACATTACTTTGTTCCATAATTGCCAATTCATTAAAGTATAACTAATAATATTCTGGATTTCCTGAAAACAATAGATATAACCCAACGAGGGTGTGTCATAAGTCTGTGACGCACCCTCTTTGCATGGATAAAGCAGGTATGCTAAACATTGATTTAAACATTACAGACTACTAAACCTCAAACATCCCTTAGATATTAAAAAGGATAGAAAAGCAAGAATTGTAAAATTATCAGAACTACGAAACCGTTTACCTCATTACATGTAAATCACTGATAATATGAATATAAAGTAAAGAAGACAGGCTAGACAATAAAAGACTTTCATCATCTAGCCTACTTCCTGTCTTACTTCTGGTGGGTAAAGTTTAGATAGTTCATCGGCATGAAAGATGCAAACTACAAACAAAAGCCGATCAACTATCTAACAATCAAGTAAAGAGAAAGAGCAGACGGTATATCCACTCCTATCGTTTTCTTTGAACCTTCTGAGAAGGTTTCATCATGTGAAGGGCCATGAAGAAGCAACGCTGGCGGAATGCCAGGTCATCTTCATCATCACGCTTTCCCCATCCTGTGCCTGGTCCGCCACCGCCACCACCGGATTGTGAAATCTTAGTGGCAGCATCCAGATAGCCCAGATATAGAGCAGCGGTAATGGAAGTCACCTGAACGGCATTATCCATGATGGTCTCTGCTATGGAACCATCAAAGAGAATGTCTTCTGTCTGCCTTGCCACTAGCCTCTGTTCAAAAGGAAGCGAAGAAAGGAACTCATGATATTTGACTACCCGATGCTTGGCATCGGTGGCCATCATCATATACCCCATTTGCTGCATTTCCTTGACGGTGGCCCTGCTGAGCAGGGGCACTTCCTTCTGAAGCTTCTTCTGTACCTCTTCAAACTTTCTCTCAGCCGAGAGGGTCTTGGTTTGCAACTGGGCAAGTTGTAACTCTGCAGTATGAAGTTTTTGAGTCTTGTCAGCAATTTTCTCATCCACCTCTTCCAGTTCCTTCTGAATCCTATCAAGCCTGATCTTTGCCTCTTCGGCACTAATCTTTCCGGAATCACGGTCTCGCTTGAGTTGCTCAACCTCCTCCAACAACTGATTCTTCTTAGACTCCAAATTGGCAATCATGGTCTGAAGGGCCTTGAACCTGGCAGTGGCATGTTTGATGTCTTTCTCCAAGCCACTCAAAGTAGCGCGCTGCTCCCTGATGACAGTCTGCTGCCCCTCGATGGTTTGAGATAGCTGCTCGTTCTCACTCATTAATTTTTCCCGAAGCTCAGCGTGGTATTCCTCCGTGGAACGATGCCGGGCTCCTGTTTCAGAAATTCTATCACCACGCTCTAGACCATACTTCTGATTAATCTTAGCAATATCATTGTGAAGACTGCTGTAAATTCTGAGACCATCCGTCTTCAACTCACCGAAATAGGACTTCCAGGAAAACTTATTGTTCTCAGTAATGGGAAGCATTGTACAATGCACATGAGGATTGGTTTCATCCAGATGAACGATAAAGGATGCGATATTCTGTTCACCAAACCTTTCACATACAAATTTATACATGTCCTTAGCCCATTCTTCTATCTCCGGATACCGGACAATATTAGAGTTATCAGCCCCTTTTTTGAGGTTCACCACCTGGTCACCAAAGGCCAGACGATGCATCTGATCCCTGGAACCACCTAAAATGATATTGGCCACCGTACGGAAAAACGGCGGATTCCTACCCCTGTTCGGGTCCCAAATCTTTCGTTCCTCAAGCAGCATCTTGATTCTTTTGGGGACAGATGTTTTCTTGTCCACCTCACAAATCACCCCACCTTTCTTAATCTCAAAATTCAGGTGCTCGCGAGTAGAATCATAGTTGCCGCTCCAACGCTTCAACCTCTCGCCACCATTAGCATTGCGCAGAAACTCATTGCTCTGAGAGGTTGTCATGCCTTTTCCGGCTCTAATGTCGAGTACTTGTTTTGCCATAACTTCCATTGTTTGTCAGCAGGGACTGAAGGGTTCTTAGGGACTTTCCCTAAGCCTAATCGCTTACCTCGGCTTGCCGCACGAAGTCGCCAAGAAATTGGCAGGTAAGCCTCCGTGTTTCAAAGCGTTAGCCATGAAACCGGGGATTAGGCTCCCCCCTGATGTAAAAAAGTGCGGTTTCCGGCGCAAGCGCCCCTGGAAAACGAGCCTTCGATAGAAGCAGTTTTCCTGATGTGGCAGGGCACCTGACCGAAGCCGAAAACGATATTTATCCATCGTGCCCTTCTTCCAGGAAAGAGGGCTGAAGAGAGGCTATCCACCAGGAGTTGGAGAAAGCCCGGAGCTAAAGATGCTGGGCTTCAAATGCACCACCTTACTGGTTACCATGTTGCACACCTCCAGAATCTCATACTTTTGAAGCTGGTCAACAAAGGCCAGCACCGCCGGGCGACTCCAGCCCCATGCCTTCACCAGTTGCGCGATGTTGACATCCATGTCCTTGGAAGCGAGCTTAGCCTTTTGGAAACGGATAAGCAAATCCTGCAAAGCCTTCAAGCGAGAGAATCTGCTGGGATTGCGATACGAATAGTCGTTACAGAGATAAGCAATCAGCTCTGACGACATGTTGATGACGAATCTCTCCTCCTTCGGAAGCGATTCGCTACTGCTACTATTTTCTTTTACCATTTGAATATTTCTTTTAGATATAACCATTCAACTATATAATCTACATGAGAGACAGATGAAGATTGTGATGCTCTTTCAAAAGTTCCTAGGCTGCATTCCTTCCCCGTGGCCAAGAACCCAAGCTGCGCCACCTGCTTTTCATCTCGGGAACAGGCGGAAGCTGCTTGAACGGATAAACCATACCGGCCATGAGTAGGATAAAGATCAGCTCACCCATCAGGAAGGCACGTCCACAATCAACCACTGCCACCACAATAGCAAGAGAGGCAAGGAGAATTTGCAAGCACCTGCTCCCATGAATTCCAACCAACACCCTGTCGGCAAACCTATAGGAAAACAGCAGCAACGTCATCATCAAAGCTACCATGTAAACCCAGAGAGAGGTCTGAAACGGATAAAGGATGTTCTCCATGAACGACTTGGGGCCAAGTTCAACCTCACCATCAATGCCAGGGAATCCTAGATAATAAGGTGTAAGGCTCAAAGCCTTCCCTTTGGCAGCCCATTCCACCTGAAACGAACAGGCTTCCTTGGCCGCATGAAAGTCCACTACCTGAAACACCAGCATACAAATGACAAGAATCAATGTAAAGAATTTTCTTCCGTTTTCACTTCTATACATCTTGTGATATACATAGGAGATCCGCCTTTATGCCAAGCGCCTTCCTTTTCAGCCAAGGCATTCGGGCAGACAGGAAACTATAGAAGTTGCGCCACTTATCAGAGCTGGCAGCCTTAGGCTTGATGCAATAGTGGAATACAAAGGGAACCGATGTAAGCAGCATAGCCAGGAGCCATTTCAAAACAATCATCACCATCTTTTACAGATATGCTAAATTAGAAAAAGAACGAGAGAATCTCATCCATCTTTTGATACTCCAGAACTTCTGCCGGCACCCTGGTAACATCCCTGAGCACATGCTGGATGCCCAAAAGCATGGTTTCATCACTGTCGTAAAAGTGAACCGTCAACGAATCAATGACCCCATACTGCTCACTCCCCATGTGAATGATAAACATACTGCCATCCACCGGTGTGGAATAAGCTGCCGCCTTTAACAGCTTGCCATAGTTCTGCTTGCTGGCATAGAGGATATGAAGCCCAAGTTTCTTCTCCAACCACTCTACCAAATCCTCCATCATAACCTGTTTGGAAGCAGGTATGACAACTTCCACGTAATCCTCATGAGGAATCGTAGGTAGAGGAACCTCCTTAAAGAATTCCGGGAGCTTGCTACGCAACTCCAGGAAGAGCGTATTGATGGAATCCTTCCTTTCCTCGCTCTCTAAAAGATTGTAGTCGCTTAATGTCTTAATCATTTGATTTCAATTATAATATTGATGATAGATATGATTTAAGGAAATACTCCGACAATACCTCTGTCAAGTTATTTTCCTTGTCTCGAACATGTTTCCTGGCATCCAACCTTTCAAGCAAGCCGGGCAAGTCATCTGAGAGGGCAAGAAGCTGCTCTCTTTGCTCCTCTGTCAACACGGCAGCAGAATAGTCGTCAATGGCCATGAAAGGCTGGATGAGCATCCATCGATAGTTGGCCTGCTGGGTGTTACCAAGGCGTCTTCTGGACAAAATATCCTCCTGACATGCCAAGGCATTCTGAATGATGCGCCGGTTGAATCGCATGCTTAGATATAACATGGTTCTGTCGTTGACATCATCCACTTGTGCCCCCACCGATGAGTAGAGTCCATCAAACACCTGGGTGGTGCCCATGGTGAGTTTCTGCAGGGTCTCGGTATCCACCTGAGCAAGATACTTCATCAAACTCCTGAAGCATTTATCCTCCAAGGCTATGAAGTTCATCAGCTCGTCACCCTGCTTGAACGATGAGGTAGAGGAAAGCAGTTTGCCATAGGCTGCAAGCGTCGTCTTCAATGACGGATAGAGCGGATAAGTATCAAGTTTCTCATAATACTTCACCGCATCCTTGTAGATGGCATTTTTCTCCAACACCTTCCGCTGCATGGCTGTGTTCAGCTTGAAATACATCACCTCACGAAGCGAGCGAGGCTTGACAAACGCCAAACGGATGATTTCCGCCCGTATGGAATCCGATACCATGAAATATGCCACAGCCATCGGACTCTTGAGGTTGAGAGAAGAGTCCCTGCCAAAACTACTGTAGGCAGAATCCCGTACCTCCAGCCAAGTGGAGGTAAGAGAAGAAAGGTCCTCAATGGACGCATCCTGCTTCTGCTTCAAAAGCTCCAGCTGCTGCTTGCATCCCTGTAATGCCTCCTCTGACGAAGAGAAGGAAGGATGTCGCTCACAGGAAACCAATATGGCCATCATGGTCATACCGAATACAATTAACTTTTTTACCTTCATTTTATTCTAATACGATTATTGATATGTTACCTGAATCTGGGTGCAAAAGTAAAAAAGAAAACTTAAAAAGGGGTTGTTTTCGCTATATAACTATATATTTAACATTTATACAAAACCTTTTTATGCAAGGTAACTACTCAGCACCCCTATGGGCATGAGTAATCGTCTTACTGTTGTACTACAG
>OLQW01001568.1_pt1 | contig 10135 bp, 8 predicted proteins | sample 1672901 | NCBI WGS metagenome assembly OLQW01 (sample SAMEA3136735, study PRJEB25190) | human gut metagenome | reverse complement strand
CGCCGTAATCTATGCCCGCTATTCATCGGATAACCAGCGCGAAGAATCCATTGAAGGGCAGATTCGGGAATGCACGGCTTATGCGGAAAAGAACGGCATCACGGTCATCAAGCACTACATTGACCGTGCGTTCTCTGCCAAAACAGACAATCGCCCGGAGTTCCAGCAGATGATCAAAGACAGCGGCAAGAAGCTGTTTGATGTTGTTCTTGTCTGGAAATTTGACCGCTTTGCCCGGAATCGTTTTGATAGCGCAAACTACAAGATGATCCTGAAAAAGAACGGTGTCCACCTGATTTCCGTTATGGAACCCATTGCCGAGGGCTCACAGGGCATTCTGGTGGAAACACTGTTGGAAACATCGGTGTACAAGGGGTACAAACAAGATAAAATAGAAATGAGGGGCGATAGAGCGGAAATGTCAGATTTTCCACTCTATCTGAACACGGTCGCTGGTGGCCTTGATCGTAGAGATCAAACCATCGGCGGCTTTTCTTTTGTCGTCAAAATCTATGCTGTCCCAGTTGTCGAGATAATAGGATAACTTCTTTATCTGCTGGGGAGATATGGTTTCAACGCTCAATTCAGCGATTGCCTTTGAAATGGTCTGGCGTCGGGTGTCCAGTTCTTCAATTTTTTTGTTGGCGTAGGCAAGCAAGGTCGCATTGGCTCCGGTCAGCGTATCCAGCAGCTTTTCAATTTCTGCCTCCACCTGTGCCAGCTCCACTTGATAGGCGGTCAGTTTCGGATTGACTTTTTCCTCTCTGCCGTGGAGTATCTGAAAGTCTTTGAACTTTTCCTGCATGGCCGAGAAAATGAATTGCTCAAATTCTTCTTTGCGGATTTTCCCGCAGCCCGGACAGCCTTTGTTTTCCGTCCGTTTGGTACAGCGGAAATATCCGGTGCTATTTGGTACATGGGTGGCTTTCAGAGCATACCCACAATGCCCGCATTTGATTTTTCCAGCCAGCCAAGTGTTCTTCGGTTTCCGTCCCTGCTGGAAGGTGGTATTTGCCATAAGTTTTTTCCGGCATTTCAGCCATGTGTCAGAGGAAATGAGTGCTTCATGGGGAGCGATAACAAGTATCTGGTCTTTTAAGCACCTGTCCTTGTCCTCCTTCACATCCCGCCCCTGATAGAGATAGCAGCCGTTTGTTCCGGCAAAGTCAGAAGCGTCATTGACAATCGCTGCACCCTGACTCTTGAAAAATTCGTACAGCTCCAAATCGGCCTGTGCGTAAACGGGGTTTCTTAAAAGCTGGGAAAGAAATGTACGGAACATGGATTTGCCATAAATTTTTATGTCATGTTCCTCGAAGTATCGGGTAATATCTCCGAAGGAGGTTTCCGGTTCAGCGTACATTTCAAACATCAGCCGAACATGGTCGGCGGCTACGGGGTCGGCAACCATTTTCTTTGTGCGGATACCCTCTACCACAGTAGGCTCTAACTGATAACCGTATGGTGCCTGTCCGCTCATGTGAAAGCCTTTCAGGCACCGTGAATAGTAGGCGTCTGTGACACGCTTCTGAATTGTCTCACGTTCAAGCTGGGCGAATACAATGCAGATATTCAGCATGGCCCGGCCCATCGGGGTCGAAGTATCAAACTTTTCTGTGGATGATACAAACTCCACATCATACTCTTGAAACAGCTCCATCATCGTTGCAAAGTCCAGAATAGAGCGGCTTATACGGTCCAGCTTGTACACGATGACCCGCCGGACCTTTCCTTTGCGGATCTCGCCCAGCAGCTTTTGAAACTCCGGTCTGTCCGTATTCTTACCGGAATAGCCTTTGTCCTTGAATACCCGGCAGCTCCCACCTTTCAATTCATACTTGCAAAAGTCGATCTGACTTTCAATGCTGATACTGTCCTTGCGGTCTACTGACTGTCTTGCGTAAATACAATCTTCTCTGATAAATTCCATATTGGGCTCCTTTCCTTGTTGGAATGGAGCTACCAACCTTACAACTATATTATACCATCAGCAGCCCCGGACAACAATGTTGCGAATGATTAGGGAAATCTGTCCCCATATTTGCTGAACACCTCGTAAAGACAACGCTCAATTTCTTTTTTGCGCTGTTCTTTCTCCTTCGGGGGAAGTACCGGCGTGAGGCTTTCCAGCACAATGATCTTCCCTTGAAATGCGACAGACTTTGTTTCTCGTTCATAAGTGACAGCTTGCGTCATTGAAAACCTCCTTTGCGAAAGTGCGTGTATATGCCAGCCTTTCCCACTTGTCCCGTGGGGAAATGTCAAAAGACGGCACCCAGCAGGTGCCGCCCTTTGAGCTTTCTCCACTTCGGGTCGATGTGACCCGAGGTCAGTAAGGACTGGAATGGTACTTTTCTTTGGCGTCCTCCACGCTGTTGAGGTCAAATACTTCATAAAGCTGCCCCACAACATGCCGTATATCTTTCTTTGAAAATCCGCAGTCCTCCATTGCCATAATGACATAACCACGGCAGGCGTCATTGCTCCATTCGTCCGGTTCCAAGCCGGGGATCATTCCAAACGCATTTCCCATAAAGTGCTCCTTTTTTGAAAAGATGGGGAGCCACGCCGGATCGGTTGGCCTATCATCAGACAGCATTGCCGGGGGCTCCCCATAGGTTTTCACTTCATTTCAGACACACCGGACGGGCATAGGCTTCATGCCCCATAGTATTTCAACTCTCCCCATTCTGATGGCAAGGCGTTCTCATTGCCTGCGACGGCTCACGGCTTGCAAGGCCGCTTCAACGCTCGGACTGTGACTAAACGCAAGTATCCGGGTTCTGCGCCTGTTCCGGTGGAGCCAGCCTTGCCCCACCTATGGCATGGACCTGTTCGCTCGCTCAGTTTTACAAAGACTGTATTCTCTGAAATCCGAGGTCATGGCGGGTCTGTCACACAGCGCGTTCCCCTTCGTATCCGGGTGTCTTTTTATTCAATTTTCAATCTGCATGAGGCTTGTCTGAACCTCGGGCCATTGTGACCCGAAGTGTTTTGCCTCTCATAAGCCATTTCATTTTCCGGCCTAAATCGGTACGCCTTACAAAGAATTTTTCAAAATTTTTTCTAAGCGCCGCAGACCTCGCTCGATTGCGACACGAACCACTTTTTCATGGACGCCCTCTGCCCGGGCAATGTCCTGTTTGGTCATGCCGAGAATGAAATGAGCATAAATCCGTTTTGCCTGTTTGTCCGGCAGACTGGCAATCGCTGCGTGAAGCTCCTGCATGGTCACTTTCCGCTCATACAGTTCATGGGGAGATAAGGCAACAAAGACAGCTTCATGCTCCAGCCCGTCATCCCGATCAAGGGAATAGTAGGCTTTGTGGCGGTATGTACGCAGCCGGTAGGCAGCCTCTTTACGATCAAACTCTTTGAACATTTCTGCAACTTCTTCCGATACTTCCATGAAGCAATCTGATGTATAGAATGGGTAATAGTCCCGCAAATTGATAATAGCCATATTGACCTCCGTTTCGGTTGTTGGTTGACGAGTGACCGAAACGAAGGCGGCGGGGAGCGGCACCGGGGAATGACTTCGGGCCAACATGACCCGAAGCTAACCCATAAGAACGCAAAAGCGCCCGGGCGGCATGAAGCCACTCGGACGCATGAAATTACGCATTCATTTATGTATTGTCTGATTTCACATTCATAACCAGACTGTCCCGGAGGGGGAGCTACGCTTTTTTTAGCTGGTGCAGGTCATGGGTACTGTGAAAAAAAGCAAAAATGGACACGGCAATACCTCCTGGACACCGCCGTATCCTTAAAAAAGGGCGACTTTAATACGCCCTCCGTATTCTCATTTTTCAAAAGGAAAACGGCGGCCTGAAATGCAATATTTTCAAGCCGCCGTCATCTTTGCAAAGCCGGACGGCTTTTGCTCAGGTGTTATTCGATATTCTCAATTGTTTCAACAATGTTCATTTTTGCAATAGAGTGCAGCGGGATCGCCGTTGCCAGCAGACAGGCAGCAACAGAAACCACAGCAGCCTCTATAATCGCAATAACGGGAACGGCAACCAGTTGTAAGGCATCCGTCTTTGCAGCCCCGACAAAGATACAGCAGACATAGCCCAGCACTGCGCCAATCACAGAGGCAAAGATAGCGTAATAGGCACCTTCCCACAAGAATGTTTTATAAAGGCTTGCGGCACTCATGCCAATAGCCCGCTGCATACCAATTTCATTGACACGTGTATGGATGTTGCTGTAAACGGTGTTTATGATATTCAATATGCCAATGATGCCAATAAAGATAATCAGTACCCAGCAAAGCATTTTGATTTGTTCAAAACTCTCTGCCATTTCATTGCTGCTTTCAAGGTAAGAAAGCCAGTGAGCACCCGGATATTTGCTGCACCAATCATCCAATATACTTTCAAAAGAATTCGTATCTACGCCATCCTGCAATGTCAAATAGATTTCAGAATAGGTATCATCCTGCATCAGCGAGCAATATATTTCTTCGTTCACGATAAGTTGCACACCGTTGGTGAAACCTTCATTGTTGATTGTAATAGGAGTATCAATTATCCCTATCACACGAAGTGCCCTGCTGCCCAACTGGATCGTATCACCAATAGAAAGCTCCGTATGCTCCACAGGCGTATCCCCGTAAGAAAAGGGAATAGGATTTTTGACAAGGCAGCCTGTTCCATTATTTAGCGCCTGCTTATCCTGATCAGAAAGATTGGGAGCGTAGATTTCTAATAGCCCATCGTCAATATTGACAAGCTGAAAAGTTTCGTGGCTCTGCACGGACAAATCTGTTTCAAAGGGAAGTTCGTCACCAGCACCCGGCGTAAATACAGAAAGCCTGACAGTGGAAATGTCTTTTACAGTGTCGTTTGCCTCCAATGTGCTTATAGCTTCTGCCGGAATACCTGATGTTTCATTTGTAACAGCATAATCGCTGAAATACATATCCTGAATCGAACTGCTGGCATCAAGCAGCCCAGTAAAGCTCTGCAGAGCAACAAAGACGGTAATGCTCATAACAAGAGACAGTATTGTAAGAAGCGTCCTGCCACGCCCGCGTTTCAAATTGAGTCTTGCATAGTAGGCTTCAAAATTGTAGATTTTGTGATTTCTTTTTCTGCGGCGTTTGATCTTAACAGACTGGCCAGACATAGCAACTGTCGGGGATACACGCGATGCGTACCGAGCAGCTGGAAATGCAGCCATTAGCGCAAATAAAAGTGTGACCGCAATACTTGCAAGGAGCATGGGGAATTTTACCGTACTGGCAGCGCTGATTGCTTCGTTTAATTCGGAAACACTATTTGCCATGAATATATCAGGATTGAGAGCACCCGTAGCAGCAATTAGCGTAGCCTTTGCTGCTAATGTGCCAAGTACCAGCCCAATCGGAATACCGATTCCGCAAAGGATCAGGAGCTGCAAGGAAACAAGACGATAGATTTGTCCACGCTCTCCGCCGATTGCACGAAGTGTTCCATATTCTTTAATTCGTTTTGTAATGGAAATTTTTAGAATATTATAAATTACCAGTCCAGCTGCAAACAAAACCAACAAGCCTACCAAAACACACGCCACCGTCATAAAGGAAAAACCTGCACCAGCATCACTGTTGGATGTCTCATCATAAGAAATACCGACAGCATCAAGAAGAATCCAGTTATATTGGATATACCGATCCTCTACATCCAAGTTCTTCGCAAGATCATAAACGATGCTCTGAAAGTTTTTCTTGTCATGAGTCTTAAAGTCAGTAGAATAAAGCAGATATTCTTCTGGTAATAGTTTTTCTGCGGTTCCGTTTCCTACAATTCCTTCAACTGTACCTGTTGAATAGCCGATATAGCTGTTTTCAAGAATACCCGTTAATATGAATTTTCCGCAATATTCAAATTCAGGAAGTGAACCATCCATAACCGATACGCGCATATCCAAAGAAACGGTATCTCCAACCGCAGCATCTAATCCAAGATACCTCAAGCTGTCCTCTGATAATGCAATTTCACTTGCTTTCTCCGGCAAATGCCCCTCTTTTATCTTGCTGATTGCTGGGTACATCGCCAAAGCGTTATCATGATACTCTCTGAGATACAAGTTCAGGCTGCTATTACCAAGGGTTGTGCTGCCTACAAAGACGGTATCTCCTACATCATATACTCGATCATCCTCATGGAGTTTCTGTGCTTGTTCCCTGCTGAGTTGATGAAATGTTACATAGCGGTTTCCGTTTAGACTCGCAGCCTGCTCTATTCTCATAGACTGCAAAATTCCAATGGACTGACCAACAACGGTTGTTATGATCGTTGACATGATAACTGCAATCAGGATTAAAGTCGCTGTAATTTTTTGCGTTTTTAGTTCTTTCCATGTAAGAGCTAAATAGGATTTCATCTTACTGTCACCTCCGAAAGCACTCCGTCAATGATGGTAAAACGACGCTCTGCCATTTCTGCAATATGAGGGTCGTGAGTAATGACAATAAGTGTCTTTTTCATTTTCGCCCGAAGATCGCAGAGCATTTTCATGACCTCGCCGCCGCTTTTGCTGTCAAGGTTTCCCGTAGGTTCATCAGCAAAGATGATGTCTGGTTTTGTAATCAGAGCGCGGGCGATAGCCACACGCTGTTGCTGCCCGCCAGACAATTCATGGGGCAGATGGGTCAAACGACTATCAATCCCTAAAAAAGCTACAATCTCCTGTAAATAAGCATTGTCCGGCTGCTGCCTATCGAGAAGCAGCGGCATGATAATATTTTCCTGTGCCGTCAGCACAGGAAGCAGATTGAATTGCTGGAAAATGAAGCCAATCTTTTGGCGACGGAACGCCGATAGCTCCTTGTCACTTCCGTGGTGGATGTCGGTATCACCGTACAACACTTTGCCGGAGGTTGGCGTGTCCAATCCGCTTATGATGTGAAGCAGCGTGCTTTTACCGCTGCCAGACGGCCCCATGATCGAGATAAAGTCACCAGAATGGATTGTCATATTTGCATGGCACAACGCAACAACTTCGTTCTCGCCCGTACCGTAGATTTTGGAAACATCGTTTACCTGAATATCCATAAAAAAACTCTCCTTATCGTTTTGATAAGGAGAGTATAAAAGGGAAATCTCAAAAAACACTCAAGAGTTACGAGATTTTCAAAATTGCGGATGCAACAGCTCCGGTATTGGTATTTGCAATTTTCAAAGCACCTCCGTGTTTGTGGCAAAGAAGATCACAGATATAAAGTCCCATGCCCAAATGCTCTGCTTCTTCTGTACCCTTACGGAACGGTTGAATGCCATTTTTCAAAAGATCCGCCGAAAATCCATCACCATCATCCGTAACTTCTAATATCATATTTTCACCTTCTATGGTAAGTTTTACCGCAACATTCTCTTTTGCAAACCGCAGAGCATTTGTTGTAAGATTTTCAGCAATTTGAAACAACATTCCTTTATCCAAAGAGACAGTGCCACATACAGACAGGCCATGAAAGCGAAGCTGCTTACCATATTCGGTTATAGAAAAGCCAAGAGCTTTTTCCAAATCTGCACTCAGGGCAACAGTGTCAAAAAGAGCTTTTTTCGGCTGAACTTGCTCCAACCGTTGAACCTTGCTCATAGTTTCTACATAGCGTTCGATGCGTCCTGTATAGGCATCTATACGCTCAAGATCGTCCATAAGCTGCGGTGTGTTGCCGGTGCCTGCACAATGTTTTGCCATTTTCACTGAGCCTTTCAGGACTGTTATCGGATTTCGGAGATCGTGGGCGAGCGCCGCATTTAACCGTTTCCGTTCTTCCGTTTGTCGCCACAACTCACGGTTGCTGTTCAATAGCGATTGCCGCATGGTTTCAAATGCAACACAGAGCTGTCCCAGCTCGTCCCCAGATACGGATGGAATGGTAAAGTCCAAATCATTCTCCATCATGTGGTTTGCTCCATCCATGAGAATAGCAAGCGGCTCTTTCAGTTTCCAGCGATAGAACAGCGATGCAGTTAATATCAAAGCGACAATGAAGAATAGCATCGGCAAAACGAACTGAAAAATGGCCAACGCATTTCTAACTGCGGTTGCTCCTGCTACCGGTTCCGGAAACTCTGTCTTTATTGTGGAATCTGCTCCAACGATAATTTGCACGCCAGATGGGGCGAATACTGCACTCAATTTTGTGCAGCCCACAAAAACAACAGCCGAAAGGCTTAATGCCAGCAATAGGTTGATGAGCGTCAGCGTGAACAAGGACTTTTTCAGGCTCATATTTTTTATCCATTCCATTTGTAACCCACCCCCCAAACTGTTTCGATATAACTGTGATGCGACAAGGCAGTAAACTTGCTTCGAATTTTTCGGATATGCTCCATAATGGTATCACTGTTGCCTTCGCCATCAAGTCCCCACACAGCTTCATAAATCCGTTCCCGGTCAAATACCTGCCCAGCGTTCAGTGAAAGCAGCTCCACAATGTCAAATTCCTTTTTTGATAAGTTGACAAGCGTTCCGTTGATAGATACCTCCCGTTTAGAGTAGTCGATCACCATTTCAGAGAAAAAGCGGAGTTCGGATTGCCCCTGCTTTCTGTTTTCCCGCCGCAAGTGTGCAGCGACCCTTGCGCCTAATTCATCAATGTCAAACGGCTTTATGATATAGTCATCCGCTCCAACCTGAAACCCTTTGATCTTATCGGCGGTTTCTATTCTAGCCGTCAAAAATAAGATGGGACAAGAAATGTGGCTGCGGATTTTCTCGCATACGGTAAGTCCGTCCATGCCGGGCATATTGATGTCCAGCAGCACAAGATCAGGATGGCAAGCCGCCTGTTTCAATGCTGTTTCGCCATCATACGCCGTATAGACCACAAAGCTCTGCATTTCAAAATAGCTTTTCAGCATATCAACGACGCCTTTTTCATCATCCACGATGAGTAGCTTTTCGTTCACAAATCAACGCCTCCTTTCGCAAGCATATAGTATCGCATGAAAATCTCAAAAATTTCTCAACTTTTTCGTTCTTCCATCAACAGGCTTTTCGGCGTCCTTTGGTATCAACCACATACGGCTGAATTTTGCAACGCCCGGTATGCGTTTTTCTTCGCACAACTTTTGAACCCGTCGCTCAGAAATGCCCCACTTTTTCGCCGCTTCTGGGGCGGAGATATATTCAAGCATTTTGCTACCCTCCCGCAAAAATTCCTTTGTCATTATTATATACGGTCAGACGAATGATAGCAATGCCGAGATATGAAATATAAAATGTATGTGGGTGATGTTGAATGGCAAAAGTGAAAGACTGCCCTGGCTTTGAAACCTTCGGTGCGGATGTAAAAGAAGCACGGAAGGCGAAGAACCTTGCACGAAAAGATTTAGCCGAAAAGGTGAACATTGATACCAGGTATCTTGCCAACATTGAAAACGATGGCACGATCCCCAGCCTGCCTGTGATAATCTAGTTGATTAAAGTCTGCTGACTTTTCATCCCTTTCAACCCCTTACAAAAATCGGCATAATCAAGCCTATTGACCGGTATAATAACAGGTCTCCGCTGGCGCGGCTGTCATAACTCCGCAGCACCGTTCGTATCGTGCGCCGCAGGGTTCCCCCCCAAGTCTATGGCGGGCCGTGAGGAAGTATCTTTAAGCCCCCATGCAGTCATCGCGTCCCAAAGTGCCACTCCCTGGGTTCCAGGTTTACGCTAATCGCTCAAGACAGCCCTATTCATCACCTCCTTAGCTGTCCATCTTGGCGGCGCGCCTGATTCGCTCGTACATGGGTTATGTACCAGAAATGCCGTCTATTCTCTTGTCAATGTGCCTAAGAAGTGGAAGGTTGTCCTTCTAATTGCACTGACAAAAAATCAGTAAAACAGGCGTGTGCAGGAAAAACTTAGCGAAAAAGTTTAGAAAGATTTTTCAATCCTCGGCGGATGCTGTCTCGAACGCGACTGACATCCACTTTCTCGGCTTTGGCAATCTCAATCGGCGTCATCCCCAGGTAGAACCGGGCATATATCCGCTTAGCCTGCTTGTCCGGCAGTGTCATTACCGCAGCATAGAGTTGATCCCGCAGCTGTTTGTCCTCCATGACTTCTTCCGGTGTCTGCGGCTTCAACAGTACCGCATTTTCAATGCCATTCTCGCAATCCAGAGAATACTGTGCTTTATAACGAT
>OLQW01001557.1_pt1 | contig 10182 bp, 9 predicted proteins | sample 1672901 | NCBI WGS metagenome assembly OLQW01 (sample SAMEA3136735, study PRJEB25190) | human gut metagenome | reverse complement strand
CTGCTGGAAAAGCTCTACACCGAAAAAATCTCCAGCCGCCTCTCCTCTTTTGTCCCCTTCCTCTTTATGGGCGACGATATTCGGGCGCAAAAGGCAGAAGAAGCGTAAATAGGATAGAAGTCAAAGAGAGTTCTTATTCAGGAAAGGAATTTCAAATATGGGAATCGTAGTCATCGGCGCAGTTTTCGTGGACATCAAGGGCTATCCCCTCTCCACCTACATCCCCGGCGGACGGAACGCCGGCCGCATTGAACAGGTGCATGGCGGTGTGAGCCGGAACGTGGCGGAGGACATCGCCAATGTGGAGCTGCGCCCCACCTTCGTGGGTCTGGTGGACGACACCGGCATGGGTCAGGACGTCATCGATAAACTGGACAACCACAAGGTCAACACCAGGTACATCCAGAAGGTCCCCGATGGCATGGGGACATGGCTGGCCATCTTTGACAACGACGGCGACGTCCACGCCGCCATCTCCAAGCGCCCTGACACCACCCCGCTGACCACCCTGCTGGAGGAGAAGGGCGACGAGATCTTCAAGGACTGTGACGCCATCGCCATCGAGCTGGACCTCGAGAAAGACACGGTCAAGCAGGTGCTCCGCTATGCCAGGAAATACAACAAGAAGGTCTTTGCCGCAGTCTCCAACATGAGCATCGCCATGGAGCGCCGCGACTATCTGCAGCAGATCGACTGCTTCGTCTGCAACCAGCAGGAGGCCGGTCTGCTCTTCTCGGACGACTACGAGCATCTCACCCCCAGCCAGATGGCTCAGGTACTGGCCCGGAACGTCCACAGCGCCAACATGACCAGCATGGTGGTGACCATGGGCGGTCAGGGTGCCGTGTACGCCAAGCACACCGGCGAGTGCGGCGTCGTACCCGCCAAGAAGGTGGACGTCATCGACACCACCGGCGCAGGCGACGCCTTCTTTGCCGGCACGGTCATCGGCCTGACCTACGGCAAGAATCTGGCCCAGTCCTGTGAGATCGGCAGCCGCCTGGCCGCGTCGGTCATCTGCATCACGGAGAACGTCTGCCCCCGTTTCCGCCCGCTGGAATTCGGGCTGGATGTGCCGGTGGTGGACTGAATCTGCATCTTCAAGCGCAGAGGTCTCTGGGCCTCTGTGCTTATTTTTTAATGCTGCCGTTCGATTCTTTCGATGCATTTCGCGGTTTTTATCGGAAAATCTGTTGAATCCCACTTGCGGCAGTGTTACACTGGACTTATTCAAATTTGTGAAAAGAGGAGAATCTAATGAACAAAAATCAGCACAAGCGAAGCGCCTTTTCGGGCAAGATCGGCTTTGTCCTCTCGGCGGCAGGCGCTTCGGTAGGCCTCGGCAATATCTGGCGTTTCCCCTATCTCGCAGCAAAGTACGGCGGCGGCATTTTCCTGCTCATCTACATCATCCTCGCCTTCACCTTCGGCTACACCATGATCGTGGCCGAGACGGCGCTGGGCCGGATGACCAAGAAAAGCCCGGTGGGCGCATTCGCCGCCGTCCGCAAGGGCGGGCGCTCCTTCGGCGGCTGGATAAACGCCATCATCCCCATCCTCATCGTGCCTTATTACTCGGTCATCGGCGGCTGGGTCATCCGGTATCTGGCCGACTACGTCAGCGGCCACGGCAGTGAGCTGGCACAGGACGGCTATTTTTCCGGCTTTATTTCCAGCGGTCTGTCTGCAGAGGTGTGTTTCCTCATCTTTACCATTTTTACGCTGGTCATCATTTTTGCCGGGGTACGCAATGGTGTGGAACGGGTGTCCAAGCTGATGATGCCGGTTCTGGTGGTCCTGTCGGTGATCATTGCCGTTTACTCGGTCACCCGTCCGGGTGCACTGGCAGGCGTTAAGTACTTCCTGGTGCCCAACGTGGCCAATTTTTCCTGGATGACCGTCGTCACCGCCATGGGGCAGATGTTCTACTCGCTGTCCATTGCCATGGGCATTCTCGTGACCTTTGGTTCCTACATGAAAGAGGACGTTTCCATTGAGGAATCCACCGAGAACGTCGAGGTCTTTGATACGGCCATTGCCATCATGGCAGGTCTGATGATCATTCCGGCAGTGTTCTCCTTCTCCGGTGGTGACCCGGATACCCTGCAGGCAGGTCCCTCGCTGATGTTCATCACCATTCCCAAGGTGTTCGAGAGCATGGGGTTCGGCCACGTTGTCGGCGTGCTGTTCTTCCTTCTGGTCCTTTTTGCTGCGGTCACAAGCTCCATTGCTCTGACCGAGAGTGCCGTTTCCACCTTTGAGGATGAATTGGGCTGGAGCCGCCAGAAAGCGACCGGCTGCATTGGCGTCATTATGGTGGCACTGGGCAGCCTGTCGGCCCTGGGCTATGGTCCTCTGGCCGGTGTGACGGTGTTCGGGATGCAGTTCCTGGATTTCTTCGATTTCCTGACAAACTCGGTCATGATGCCCATTGCGGCCATTGCCACCTGCCTGCTGGTGTCGCGGGTCATGGGGGTGGAAAAGATCGCAGAGGAGGTCACCGCCGACGGGAAACCGTTCCGTCGGAAAAAGATCTTCAACTTTATGATCCGCTATCTGTGCCCCGTGTTCGCGGCCATCATTCTGGTGAGCTCTGTGGCCAATGCTCTGGGCTGGATCTCGATGTAAGGATAAGAATGTACGATATGTGCATCTTTCGATGGATGAGATGGAAGAACTGGCCGGCAAGATAGCGGCATCTTCTTAAAACAAACAGCGGCAGTTTTCCGAAAACGGAAATCTGCCGCTGTTTTATATCATGTCCCGGACAGGAGTCGAACCTGCGGCCTTCCCCTTAGGAGTAGGGGCTGAAGCCATAAATCCTAGGCAAAAGTAGGTAAAACAAGTAACGTTTTATCAATTGATTTTTTGTTACGCTGTCAATCTGAGTAAAGAACACAAACCCCGAAATAAAACGAGTAAAAGGCTTTTCATTAGCAGAAAATTAGCAGAGCTAATGAAAAGTGGAAGGTTCATTGTAAAATGCCCACCTTTCATTAGCTGGGAAGTGTACGTTTCCCTACGGATATTTGCTTGTTTAGCATTCGTGAACCAGACCATACAGCCGTAGCTGGTGTGATGGACAAATGTTTTCAATAGAAAAAGACCAGAGCTTTCTGCGAGAAAACTCTGGTCTATGTAACAGTGCGAATGGAAATGCGCATTGTCTTGTAAAAGGAAGGGGCTTATGGTATTCTTACGGGAGTAAAGGCACTGGATGCAAGGAACTTTGCGTGATTTTAGGAGTGTGCGATGGAAAAGAAATTTAATATTGTAGTCGGTGAAGATGGAACTGTAAAACTCCCAGAGGCGGTTCTGGAAAAACTTGAAGTCAAACCCGGAGAGGAAGTTCGCTTCGAGGTAGATGACAATTTCTATGCAGTCAGGCTTCTATCGCGGATAGAAGCTGAACGCTTGGATTACTTGAATTGGATGCATAATAAACATTGCCCCTCTATTGAGGAAATGATTGCAGAGTCGAGAAAACAAGCCACTCAGAACATTGTGATCTCCCGTATCCTTGATGGGATGCCGGCAGAAAAAATCGCAGAAGGCTATGAAGTTTCACTCGATTATGTAAAACAGCTTACACATCAGCTGAAGATGGACATAGAGGAAGCTAAGACGAAAAAACACAAAGAAACGGGATCATCCTAAAACAGATAGCGGCAGTTTTCCATATACGGAAAACTGCCGCTGTTTATGTATAGAGGCTTATAGGTTCTTTGCAAGATTTTTAATGAGTGTAGCCATAGAGGGGTCAGCCAGCAGTTTAGCAAGAGCTGCTACCGCATCTGTATCGACTGGGCTGGCTTTGGGAGTGGATTGCTCTGTGCGAGGGAGGGCTTCAGGCTCTGCACCATGATGCTGATAGAAGAAATCGTCGAATCGTTGTGCGTTCAAACGCCGATCATCATCCAGAATGTGTGCGTACTGCTCGGTGACCATCGAAGCCTGTGCATGACCGGAATCGCCCTGCACGGCTTTGATATCGCCGCCGTTCAGCTTGAGCTTGTATGTAATGCTGGAGTGTCGGAAGCTGTGGAAAACCACTTTGGGGAGATCGTTTTCCTCAATCAGCTGCTTCAATGCACCGTTAATGGTGGATTGTTCGGTCGGCATTCCCAGCGGGCCGGCAACCACGAGATTATAGTCTGCATACTCTGCACCCAGTGCGTCCTTTGTCATGTCCTGCTCGGCTTTATAGTGGACAAGCATTTCAGCAACTGTTTTGGGGAGAAAAATGGTTCGGATACTGCTGTCTGTTTTAGGGCTTTTCAGAACCTGGACCGTGGTGCAGCGGGAACTCAGCGAGGGAAAACGAGTGATGACATTTTTATTTTCCAAGGCGTTCAGCGAAGCAATATCTACACGCTGCAATTCCTTATTTATGTAAATGGAGGCTCGCCCGGCTTCAATGCTTTCGGGGGAGATATCCACACAATCCCATGTCAGACCGAGCAATTCCCCTAAGCGCAGGGAACAAGAGAAGGAGAGGTTGATGCAAAGCCGGAGCCGTGGATCATCACAGACTTCTAAGGCATGGAACAGGGTCTCGGCAGTCCAGATATCACGCTTCTTTGCAGTGTATTTGGGCAAGGTGGCATAAACACAGGGATCCTTTTCCATAAGTTCCCACTTTACAGCCTGCTCAAAGGCACTTCTCAAAATTTTGTGAACCGAACGAACCGTGCCGGGAGAAACGTATTGATGCTGACGCTTTCCACACATAGGGTCAACGGCTTCGTATTTAAGCAGCCGCTGATAATATCCCTCAATTACGCGGGTGGTGAGATCTTGCAGCTTCATTGAGCCGATAAGCGGTTCTATGTAGTTTGAAATCAGTGCAGTGTTTGATTGATAGGTTGAAAGTGCCCATTTGGTTCTTCCGTACAGGGTGACGTATTCTTTAAGCAGGTCTTTTAGAGTTCGGCACTGGGGTGCCACAAAGGTACCGACGGATTCTTTGTATTCGACCTCTTTCTTACGGTTTTTGGCATCTGCAAGGTCGGTAAAGGTTTCCCATTTCTGCTTTAGCGTTCCATTAGTGTGTTTGTAGGTATAGACAACGCAGTATCGGTTATTGCGTTTGACAATGCTAGCCATTATACATCCTCCTCTACTTTACGTTTGGACTTCAGAACTTCATCGAAAGCATCTTTTTGGATGCGTTTTACCCTTCCCAACTTCATCGTTGGAATTCCTTCTTTGAGAACCCACGAGTCAAGTGTTGGGCGGCTGATTCCGTAAAAAGCCTGAATTTCCTGAAAACTGTAGTATTTCCCATTCTTGGGACATTGCAGTTTTAGCGGCGGCTCCTCATGCGTTTCTTTTTTCGGTTTTTGAAGTTGGTATGTAGATTGGCTTTTAAGCCATGCCTTAAAACTTTTTTTGGTAATGCGCGGCCTGTCGGCCACGCGCTCAATGACGAAACAATCTCGGTATTTTTTGCAATCAAGAATCCCATAAACATTCTTGCGTGGGATACCGAGTAGTTTTGCCATTTCCGGGATGGAGATGGTTTGCGCTTCAATCTCCCGGTCACGCTCACGGTCGGCTGCTGTGCGGTAGCGGCTTTGTGATCGGTACCACCGCTCAAAGTCCTCTTTGGGAATTCTCATACAGAAGTCTGCCGTTTCTGTTTTCAACTTGCCCTGTCGGATGAGTGTATAGATCGTTTCGGGTTTCACCTTCAATATCTCGGCGGCGTCAGGAACGGAATAGGACCGTTTGCAAAGTTCCTCGCCCGGTGGCGAACCATTGACCTTATGATATTTGACCTGATTGGCATACCATTTCTCAAAGCTGGAAATAACGATACGCCTTTTGTCGTTTATCAGAATGACTTCAAAGAGATTCTTATGAAGCAGCCAATAGCTGTCTGTTTTGCCAAGGCCGAGAAGCTGCCGCATCTCACGAACCGACATGGTGGTTTTGGCAGTGGCAGGTTCAGCTTTTCCGTATAAGGGAGCCGAAGTATTCCGCATATCATCCATGAAAGACACCTCTCTATCTATGTAAAAGTTTAGCCGGGATTTCTCATCCCGGCTAAAGAATAGCAGATTTCGCGTGAAATGTTGAGGATGTCAAACAGCAGGATTGCGTTCAACAGTGCCATCATTGAGCCATGCTTCAAAGCTGGCTTTGGAAATACGGTAAGCGCCGCTTACCTTGAACCAGCGGAATTCGTTCTGCTTCAGCAGACGGTAGACAGTGGGACGGCTCAGGAGCAGCATTTCCATCAGGTCTTCTACGGTATAGCAGCGGCTGTCCTTTGCTGTGGAAACAGGGGAGGAAACCGAGTTGGGCGAAGGTTCTTCATGGATAATCATTGGATAATACCTCGTTAAATATACTTAAAGTTAAAACTTGAGCGGCAATGCAGCCCGGCGGCTGCCACCATTATAAATAGTATAGACCTGCTGAAGGTACTTCGTCTTGCCGGGAAGGCTTACGCCTGCGGTTCGTGCAAGGCGAAAAATCGTGAATGCATCGACCTGCCGCAGTTTGGCAATCAGACGGCTTTTACTGTATTCGGAGTGGTACAGTTCTACAAAGCGGCAGATGCCGAGCAGATTTGCAGAACTCATGGAATCAGGTTCTCCGTCCCACGCATTCAGCAAAACATCAAGGGATTCGATATACAGTTCAGGACCAAGCCGGATGAATTCGTGATAGGCGGTTGCGATGCAGCTGATCCGCTGCTTGCCCCGGCCTTCTTCAAAAGAAAGATGAACGCCAGCCAATTCGGTGGCCTGCTGGAATGCAACGGCAGCAGGCTCCCCTGCAAAAATCAGGGCACGGAGCTTCTGTCCTGCACTCAGCCGTTCCGAAATGCCTGTCTACTGTGCAAACAGGAGGGCTTCTTCTCGTTCTGTCATACCAAAATAAACCTTGCAGCGAATCTGCAGATCATCACCACCGTTCAGGAACTTCCGGGCAGCGATGGTGTTCTGCCCGTCCATCACATAGTAGTGACCATCCCGGAAGCTGATCTTCGGCTCATTGGCAACCCGCTCGTCAAATTCTTTTGCGATACGGGCAACACGAGCGGGGTGAAGAGCACGCTGATAAGTGTCGCGCGGCACGATCAGCTCACTGCTGTTCAGGCACATTTCATGGTAAGGTTTTACAACTGCGTTCATCATAAAGGAACCTCCTTCTTTTTTTGCAGAAAATCAATTCCTGATTGGATAATCGAACCGATTTTCTTCTTTTCGTTATCGGATAAGCGGAAAGCGGAATACCGTTCATAACAGATATTCCAGCGGAACATAAGCGATTGAAGCGCATCATCCAGTTCTGCAACCATGAACTCAACAGAAGATTCTGTTGGGGTGGAGAGCATCCTTTCCGATATCTGCTCAATGCTATGTAAATCGCCTTTTGTGTGCTTGGCGAGAGCAGGGGGCTGACTGTTCAGCACCCGAAGATTCTGAAACTGCTGGGAGAGCAGCTCTTTTGCAGCGGCGAGAACATCCTCCTGCGGAGGAGCCGTAAGGTATTTTCGGAATGACTTATACCCAATGAACCCAAAGCTGTATTGCAGACACACTGACACTTGCCGCATTTCATATTTGGACAGGTGCCCAAGGTAGCTTAACACTCTGGATTTATCTGCGGGGCGCGGGCTTTCGCAAATCGCCATAGATGGCGCACTCAAAAAACGATTGTGCAGAATAAAATGCGTTGGCATATTTCGCTTTTTGATCTGTGTTGTTAGTGGAACGACCAGAAGAACATTGGAATAAAAATTACCGTCATCGTTTTGGACAACAATGGCAGGTCGGATGCCGCCTTGCTCGGAACCGCTGTAAGGATTCAGATCCATCATGTAGACATCCCCGCGCTTGTACATCCAGTTTGCGGGCATAGGCGGATACTCTTTCTCTTTTTTACCTCGTGTGGCCAATTTGGATTTCTCCTTTCTATCCGTATATGTAACAGTGGGCTGCTCGCACAGCCCACCCTACTATCTCAAACAGCAAATTGCTGTGATTTATAGTTCTATACCTTTCCGTATTTGTCCCTGACATCCCCGGAAACCGAAAACTCTGTTTTCGTGTGGGAAATCTTTCAGCCGTCCGGCAGCGTACCGAATCCATAGGGTTCTCACCTCTCCGTGGTTCTCACCGAGCTGCCCGAAGGCAGAAGTATCATTATTCTGTGATGGCTCTTAGCTATGGAGAAGCTGTCATCCATTTACCGTCAACCTACCGCTCATTCCCTCAGTGGGAGATCATCGCATTTGTTACGGACGTGGCTCATCATCACAGGAACGTGACTGAAGAATGCGTGTTCAATTTTCAAGGGGCGGGATAGCTTGAGGGCTGCTTTGAACGCTTGCCGAGGCTATGGCTGTATTGTAACCGATGCGGAACGAAATGAACAGGAACTCAGAGTTCACAATTTTTGAGGAAAATAGGAAGTATCGTTCCTGTTTCTCGATGAGCCGTCAAAAATATATTTCTTGACTTTATGTAAGAAATGAAGTATTATACTCGTAAGAAACTAACTTACGAGTATATAAATTCGATAAATACACTTTGGGGAGGGAACAAAATGAGCCAATTTTACTGCCGCGATGAGGAACTTCGGAAGTTAAACAAACGATATGAGAATGGAAAGTTTGAATGCGTTGTCATTTACGGCAGACGCCGTGTCGGAAAAACTGCGCTGATCAATGAATTCTGCAAGGACAAACCGACCATTTTCTTCTCTGCCTTGAATACGACCGGAAAAGAAAATCTGGAAGCCTTGTCCAAGGCAATCATGAGTTTTGAACGACCCAATGCAGAATCATCTCCGGAATTTACAACCTACGATGCAACATTGGACGAACTGACAGCTCTCTCCAAGGAGCAGCGAATCGTATTTGTAATTGATGAGTACCCTTATCTTGCAAAGGCTAAACCCGCTATTTCCGCAATGCTTCAGCACATCATCGACCATAAATGGACAGATTCCCAAATGTACCTGATCCTGTGTGGCTCGTCCATGAGTTTTATGGAAAGTCAGGTCTTGGGCAAAGAAAGCCCTCTGTATGGGCGCAGAACAGCGCAATTCAAGATCATGCCGCTGGATTATAGGGAAACTGCGGTATTCCATCCGAATCTGTCCGAGGAAGACAACGCCCTGATTTATGGCATTACAGGCGGCGTTCCGCATTATATCAACAAATTGGATGTTCGGGACAGCGTAGATGAAGCACTGATGGAAAACTTGTTTGACCGTTCCAGCTACCTCTATGAGGAACCGGCCAACCTGTTAAAGCAGGAGCTGCGTGAACCGGCAATTTATAATGCAATCATCAAGGCAATTGCAGAGGGGGCTTCTCGCCTGAATGATATCACCACGAAGGTTGGTGAAGAAAACTCTGTGGTGGCGAAGTACCTCAAAACGTTGATAGACCTTGGAATCGTCAAAAAGGAAACGCCGATCACAGAGAAACCGGGCAAAAAAACGATCTATCTTCTGGCGGACAATTTTTTTCGTTTTTGGTACCGTTTTGTGCCGGTCAATGCAAGTGCCATTGATTCGGGGCGGATCGCAAAGACCTACCCCCATGCGGTGAAGCAGTATTTTCCAGACTATATGGGTCTGATTTTTGAGAAGATGTGCCAAGACTACTTGCTCTATTATGCGAATGATCTTCCTATCGAGTTGAGTGAGATCGGGCAGTGGTGGGGAACCGACCCTCAAAAAAAGAAGCAGATCCAGATCGACATTGTCGGAACGCCGGTTGCGGGCAATGACTATATCATTGGCTCCTGCAAATACCGTAATGAAAAAATCGGTTTGGACGAACTGGAACTGATTCGGGAATATGCAGCAGTCTTTGGGAAAGGAACAAACTACCACTACTACATTTTCTCGAAAGGCGGATTTACGGACGGACTACTTCAGGCACAGGAACGCGGAGAAGTACAGCTGCTTACCCTTGCCGATATTTTTGAATAACACAAGAAACGCTCTTGTCGGTGTAAAACTGGCAGGAGCGTTTCTTGTTGAAGTGATTATAAAAGACCTTTGATTTTTTCAAGATGATCCATAGCGGCTTGCAGTTCATTTTGAAACGGATCCCTAGAAGGATCTCGGCCCAAAAGAAGATATATGATGACTGTGGATAAAACAGATTCTGATTCAGGGACACCCTAAAACCCATTTTGCCGGAGCCCCGGC
>OLQW01001555.1_pt1 | contig 10190 bp, 8 predicted proteins | sample 1672901 | NCBI WGS metagenome assembly OLQW01 (sample SAMEA3136735, study PRJEB25190) | human gut metagenome | reverse complement strand
CGTGCTGGACTGAGTTACACCCAAAAGCGCCGGAGCATTCCCGCAAAAGGGAGCGCTCCGGCGCTTGTTTTTTGTTTGTCAGAGTTCGTTGATGGCTGCTGTGACGGGCATTGCCTGCAATCGCTTCACCGGGCCGTGCACCGCAAGCGCCGCTGCACCTGCCACGAACAGACAAAGCACTGCCAGCAGCCCGAAGGGCACCCGCCACACGACGCCGAAATAGTGGGTGATCAGCCGGGTATACAGTGCACGGTGCAGCACAAGGCCGGCAGCAACACCCACCAGCAGGCCGGACGCCGCATAGGTCCCGGCCTCCGCCGCGATCATCCGGCACAGTTGGACATCCTCCATGCCCACGGCGCGCATGGCACCGTACTGCCGGGCACGGGCGGAAACGCTCATGGAGATGCTGTTGACGATGTTCAGCAGCGAGATGCCGCCGATGATGGCCAGAAAACCGTACAGCACGATGCGTACCGCGTAATAGGTGCCGCGGTCCTGCCGGTTGCTCTCCCGCAGGTCCTGCATGATGACGTCATCCGTGGCAAGGTCCGCCAGCGTGAAGAGGGTGTCCTCGTCGGCGGTGCGGTCCAACTGCACACCTACCATATTATAGTTCTGGTCGCCTGCCACCTGTCGGAACAGCGCTTCCGGTGCAATAAGGGTCACATCATCCGGGAAGGTGCCCTCCGAGAAGGCACCCACGATGGTAAGCGGCACCCCGTTCACTGTGATGACGTCCCCGATCTGCATGGGGTTGTTCTTATTGTAGATGGTCATCACTTCATTGCCTGCGCCGGGCATCCGACCCCGTACCACCACGGAACGGCTGGACTCCAGCATATAATCATCGTAGGAGCAGAAGATAACGTGGTCCACGTTGCCCTTGTCGCTGCTGGCCGGGGTATCCACCAGACCAGTGCAGCCCCACGCATGGGCGACGCCCGGCACTTCCAGCAGTGTCCGGGTCATGCTGCCGGGCAGCACCTGCGCATTGCCGTAGCCGTTGTAAAGCACATCGGGCTGCCACGGCACCAGACTGGGCAACAGCAGAGAGGCGAACTGCAAGAGCACGGTAAAGCCCAGCGCCAGCACAATGCTCAACGCAAAGCTGGCGGTCATCAGGGCCCAGTTCTTTTTGCTGGCGGTGGCATGGCGGACGCCCAGTGCCAGTTCCACCCGGCCCTTTCCGGCATGGGCCGCACGGCCCACCGGCACATTCTGGGTGCTGCCGGAGACCGCCGCCATCGGCGAGACCTTTGCCGCCCGCTTTGCCGGGGCCTGCGCAGCCAGCAGCACCGTCACCACACCCACCACGGCACCGGCGCACAGGCCCGCAGGGCTCAGCTGCCAGACTGGCGTTGCCGCAAACTCGCCGCCGATGCCGTACCGCAGCGCGGCGCAGATCGTCCAGCTGGCCAAAGTGCCCAGCACAAGGCCGATGGGCACCGCCGTCCTGCACCAGTTGAGGGCTTCCAGCCGGACGAACCGGATGACCTGCCGTTTGCTCATGCCGATGCAGCGCATCATGCCAAAGAACTGGGTGCGCTGGGCCAGATTGCTGTTCATGCTGCCGGAGATCATCAGCACTCCGGCCAGCAGCACCAGCACGAACAGCATCGCTGCCATCCCGTACACGGTCTGAAAAGCCGTACTGCTGCTCTGCCCTGCCGAACCCATCACCTGCAGGTTTTCCTGCACAGCCGTCTCCCCGTACCGGCTGCGCAGCTTCGGCAGGGCCTTTGCTGCTCTGGCCGCGCTGGTGTATTCCAGCTCATAATGTGTCTGGGGCAGTGCCTCGCCGTTTGCAGTCAGCAGGGCCGCAAAGGCTTCCTGCGGCAGGTAGGCATCCACGATGCTGTACTGCTCGCCGTAAAAATCCTCGTCGATGCCGCCGACGCCGGTGACCGTGAGGGGCTTTTCCGTTCCGTCCGGCAGTGTCAGCGTTACAGTGTCTCCGCTGCCCACATGCAGCACCCGCGCAGCGGTCTTGCCCAGCAGCACTTCGTTTTCCGCCTGCGGGTAGGTGCCCGCAAAGGCTGCGGCACGGTTCAGGCTCACATAATCTGCATCGGCACCATACAGCACCACCCGCTTGCCGCTCAGGCGGTATGCGCTTTCGCCGTTCTCATTGAATACTGCTCCGGCACCCACCCGCACCACGTCCGGCTGGCCGACCAACTGCGCAGCCTGCTCCGGCGTGATGCCGGTGACCTCCAGATGCCAGCTGCCGCTTTTTCCGGCTGCACGGCCCGTCTGGGTGCGCAGCATCATGTCCGCCACACTGAAGATGGCCGTGACCAGGAACACTGCCGTGACGATGCACAGGATGGTCAGCCGGTTCTGCCGCCTGCGCACCCTGGCAGAAATGGGGATCAGGCTTAGATAGCTTTTCATTCCGCGCACCTCCCGAAGTCGGTCAGCACGCCGTCCGACACCTGCAGCACCCGGTCTGCCGTCTGAGCGATGCTGCGGCTGTGGGTGATCATGACGATGGTCTGGGCGTATTTGCGGGAAGCCTCCTTCAGCAGGGCGATCACCTCGCCGCTGTTGCGGGTGTCCAGATTGCCGGTCGGCTCATCGGCTAAAATCAGCGCCGGACGGGTGATGAGCGCCCGCCCGATGGCCACGCGCTGCTGCTGCCCGCCGGAAAGCTGGCCGGGCAGGTGACTGCGCCGCTTGCGGAGGTCCAGCACATCCAGCAGTTCTTCCAGATACGCCGTGTCCGGCTTCTGGTAGTCCAGCAATACCGGGAACAGGATATTCTGCTCCACGGTCAGCTCCGGGATCAGGTTGAACGCCTGAAACACAAAGCCGATGTTCCGGCGGCGGAAGATGGTGCGCTCCCGCTCTTTCATGGCAAACAGATCTCGCCCGTCCAGCAGCACCTTGCCGGAGGTAGGGGTGTCCAGCCCGCCCAGCAGATTGAGCAGAGTGCTCTTGCCGGAACCGCTCTCGCCCACCACGGCCACAAATTCGCCCTTGGGCACCGAGAAGCTCACGTCCTTCAGCGCCTGCACGGCAGTCTCGCCGGTGCCGTAGGTCTTGCAAAGGGCCTGTGCCTGCAACAGATTCATACAAAAACCTTCTTTCGTTTTGATCTGTCCACAGCATACCACCCGTTTGCTACAGCCCGGTGACTGCAAGACTACAATTTTGTAGGGATCGCCGGAGCGGGCCTGTTCCGCAGCAGGATGGTGAAGGCGGTGCCCCGGCCCAGCTCACTTTCCACTTCCAGTGTGCCGCCGTGGACCTCCACAATGGATTTCGCCAACGGCAGCCCCAGCCCGATGCCCGGCGTATCCTGCGCAAAGCGGCTGCGGTAGAATCGCTTGAACAGATGGGGCAGGTCCTCCGGGTGGATGCCGGTGCCGGTGTCCACCACCCGGATGCGCACAAAGTCGGCAAAGCGGCTGCCCTCTACCGTCACGGTGTCCCCGGCGCGGGTGTGGTCCAGCGCATTCTTGATCAGGTTGCCCACGGCCTCGCGCATCCACACCCGGTCACAGCACAGGCACACCCCCTGCTCTGCCGCGACGGCCAGCTGCTTTTGCTCCTGCCGGGTGCGGCAGGCAAAGGGCCGGGCAGTCTGCTCCAGCAGACCTTGCAGGTCTTGTTCCGTTTTTTCCAGCTGTACGGTCCCCGCATCCAGCCGGGTGAGCTTGAGCAGACTTTGCACCAGCTGTTCCATCCGGTCCAGCTCCTGTTCGGAAAGTTCGGCCAGCTCCCGCACATTTTCTGCGTCATCCGTTCCGGCCTGCAGCAGACCGTTGTAGATATTCAGAGCGGCCAGCGGCGTCTTGAGCTGGTGAGAGATATCGGCCATGGTGTTCTTCAAAAACTGCTTTTCCCGCTGTTCCCGGTCGGCATGGGCGTTGAGCACTGCCGCCATCTCATTCACTTCATGGAACAGCCGGTACAACTGCCCTTCACGGCCGCTGTCCAGCCGGGCAGTGGCGTCCCCGTCCAGCAGGGCACGCACCTGCGCAGCCGCTTCCTCCAGCCGTTTCTGCCGTCGGGCAAAATAAGCAGCGGCACTGCCCAGCACCCCGGCCGCCAGAAGGACAAACAGCCCCAGCAGCGGCAGGCACAGTGCCGGGCACAGTGCCCACGACGCGCATTCTGCCGCCAGCAGGGCCGCAGCCAGCCCGGTGCACAACCGGGCAAACAGCTGCCGGACATCGTCCTCCACCAGAAATTTCATCTCACACATCCCCGTTCCAGCGGTAGCCCATGCCCCGCACCGTGACCAGCCGCTGCGGGCTGCCGGGGTCATCCTCCACCTTGAGCCGCAGCCGCCGGATGTACACCGTGAGGGTGTTGGTATCTACATAATTGCCCTCGCAATCCCACAGGGCGTTCAGAATGGTCTCTTTGGTCAGCACCTGCCCCGGGCTGCGCAGAAACAGGCACAGCAGCTTGTACTCCGCTGCCGTGAGTTCCAGCGGAGCGCCGTTCTTTTCGGCCCGGCCGGCCAGCAGATCTACCCGGATGCCGCCGGAGCACAGCTCGGTGGCCTGCTGTGCCCCGAACCCTCCGGCCCGGCGCAGCAGTGCGTGCACCCGACTCAGCAGCACCCCCAGCTTGAAGGGCTTGGTGATGTAATCGTCACCACCCAGGTCCAGCCCGGTGATGATGTCCATTTCCTCATCCGACGCGGTCAGAAACAGGATGGGCACCCCGGAAGTGCGGCGCACCTCCCGGCAGAAGTCGAAGCCGGTGCCGTCCGGCAGGGTCACGTCCAGCATCAGCAGGTCGTAGCGGCCCGCCTGCCACAGATGCCCGGCCTCGGCCAGGGTACGGGCCGTGTCCAGCGCATAACCCGCCCGGCCCAGTGCAAGGGTCAGCCCGGTGACCAGACTTTTGTCATCCTCCAGCAGTAAGATCCGCTCCATGGTGCAGTTTCTCCTTTTTACAAAAAAATGCCGGGTGCTGCCGCAGGTACGGCAGCTGCCCGGCGTGCAGTCACGCATTCTGTTGTTTGTACTGTTCGCCCCACACCCGCATGGCACCCATGATGGGCTTCAGGCTCCGGCCCCTCGCGGGCCGTTTTTTCTATTTTACGGCACAGACGCGGTGCTTGTCAAGCAGGGGCCGGGCGCCCCGCACATCCGGCTCAAAAAATTTTTTTGCAGTCCAAATTGCGAGAAATCGGCGGTTCACCGCAAAAGTTTCCGAATCGTAACCGGTCAAAAGTCACCCGCCGGTAACCAGGTTACCGCATTGTGCGTACTTTACGCCGGGCAAAAAGGGGTGTATCATGGCCTCGTCAGCCGGGGCACGCCGAGATGCCCCGCACACCCAATGCAATAATCCTGGAGGATGCTCACGGCGCCATTGCCGACTTCTCCGGCAACCCTCCCTACGAGTTCTGATTCCCGTTTCGTGCAGATCGCCTTGGAAACGCTGTTTTCAGGGCGTTTTGCCGTTTGGTACCGCAAAGGAGGTCTTTCTATGACCCAGACCGAACGCCGCCGTTTTTTGCTCAGCCGCCTGCTGGCAGAAGCCCCCGAATACCGGCAGCTGGCCGTCCCGGACGATGTCGCCGGGCAGAAGCAGCTGCTGCGCGCACTGCTCAATGTGCGCCCGCCCCGGGATGCCAGCCCGGAGTTTTTGCAGGTGCAGGACGAATACCTGCGCGCCGAGCTTGTCCCCCACTGCCCGCACTGCGGCAAGCTGCTCACGATGAACCTGCGCTGTGATGACAGCTTTGTAGAGGATGCCGGCTGGCACGCCGCCGCCGAGCGGTACAGCGAATTTCTGCGCCGCCACGAGGGGCAGAAGATCTTGTTCTTAGAGTTAGGCGTTGGCTATAATACGCCGGTCATTATCAAGTATCCTTTCTGGCGGATGACAGCCAGGAACCCCAATGCCACCTACGTCTGCATCAACAAGGGCGAGGCCGTCTGCCCGAATGAGATCGCCAAGCAATCACTGCTTTTTGACGGTGACATTGCTGCGGTGCTGGCACAGATGATCCGCGAACACGGATTTATCGTTTCCGACAGCTAAAATGTATTTCAGCAGATCTCCCGTAATATGCCGGGCCGTACCATCCGACCGAAATTTCCGTCGTAGTTCAGGTTTCCACGCAAGAATGGCAGAGCATTCCCGTCCTCTCGCTGCAGTCCTGCACCCCGATAAAAAGCTGCCCGCATACCGTGCGATCTTGTCACATCCGGTATGCGGGCAGCTTGTCTTTTCTGATTTTACGCGCTTTTGGGGCTTATTTTGCCACGATCTCGTCGGCCAGAGCGTCCATCTGGGCTTCCGCGGCAGCATTGGCAGCAGAGCGGATGGTGACCACGTTCTCGCAGATCGTGATGTTCTTCATGCCTTCCAGCTCGGCGCGCATGAGTTTGGCAGCCATGGGGGCCCAGGTGCCGTTCTCCATCAGGCCGACGGTACGGTTCTGGAACGCCTTGGTCTTGAGGTGGGTCAGCAGGGACTCCATCGGCGGGAAGAGGAAGCCGTCATAGGTGGCGCAGGCCAGAACGATCTTTCCGCAGCGGAATGCCTCGGTGACGGCGTAGGACACATCGGTGCGGGTCAGGTCCATCTCCACCACCTTTGCGCCCTTGGCACGCAGCTTTTCGGCCATGGTGTGGGCCGCGGCGCGGGTATGGCCGTGGATGGAAGCACTGGCCACAAGGATCTTTTCCGGCTCCTCCGGCTTGTAGCTGGACCAGGTATCATAATAGGCCAGATACTTGCCCAGGTCCCCGGTGAGCACCGGGCCGTGCAGCGGGCAGATGGTGGCAATATCCAGTGCGGCTGCCTTTTTGAGCAGTGCCTGCACCTGCGGGCCGTACTTGCCCACGATGTTCAGGTAATACCGGCGGGCTTCGCTGGCCCAGTCGGCCTTTTCGTCAAACTTTGCCACCGCCCCGAAGCGGCCGAAACCGTCGGCGGAGAACAGCACCTTTTCGCTGCTCTCATAGCTGACCATGACCTCCGGCCAGTGCACCATGGGTGCAAACACAAAGGTGAGGGTGTGGCTTCCCAGAGACAAGCTCTCGCCGTCCTTCACCACCACACGGCGCTCCTTGGCCACGGCATCCGGGCCGAAGAACTGCTCCATATACACAAAGGTCTTGGCGTTGCCCACCACCTTCATGTCCGGGTACTTAGCGGCCAGGCGGGCAATGTTGGCACCATGGTCCGGCTCCATGTGGGAGACCACCAGATATTCCGGCATGCGGTCGCCCAGCGCTTCGGTGAGGTTTGCCAGCCAGGCATCCGTGGCACGGTTGTCCACCGTATCCAGAATGGCGACCTTTTCATCCAGAATGACATAGGAGTTGTAGCTAACGCCGGTGGGCACCGGGTACTGACTTTCAAACAGGTCGATGGTGGTATCGTCCACCCCCACGCCCAGAATGGCATTGCTGATCTTCTGTACGCTCATAAATCCCATGCTCCTTTATTTTTATGCTGTGCCGCAGAAAGCGGCCGATTCTTCTTAAGAACAATTCCTAGTATAGCACATCGTCAGAAATTTAGCAAGAGGAATCTGCGGCTTTTCCCTCCCGGACCCCTGACCACAACCGTTATTCATCGCCCCTGCTTTCCGGCAGGCGGGCAGACACGGGGCGGCCCGGCTCGGTGTCCAGCTCCAGCAGGGCCGCAGCGCTGGCGTCATCCATCGTCTGTACGGCCCGCAATTTGCGGCTGATGGCACGGCTGCGCACGCCGATGAGATTATCCAGCTCTTCGTCGGTCTGGCGCAAACGCTGCTGCAGCTTGGAAAGCCCCTGCCCGAACTTGTCGAACTCAGTCTTGACAGCACCCAGCAGCTGCCACACCTCGCCCGAACGCTTCTGGATGGCAAGGGTCTTGAAGCCCATCTGCAGGCTGTTGAGCAGGGCCGCCATGGTGCTGGGGCCGGCCACGTTCACCTGATAGTCCCGCTGCAGCACCTCCAGCAGGCCCGCATTCACCACCTCGGCGTACAGGCCCTCGAATGGCAGAAACAGGATGCCGAAGGCTGTGGTATAAGGCGGCTCCACATACTTTTCGCGGATGTCCTTGGCCTCGCTGCGCAGCACCAGTTCCAGTGCATGGCGGGCGTTTTCCACAGCCTGCGCATCGCCGGATGCCTGCGCATCCTGCAGGTGGGCGTAGGTATCACCGGGGAACTTGGAGTCGATCGGCAGCCAGACACTGCCGCCGTCGGCACCCGGCATTTTGATAGCGTACTCCACCCGCTGGGCGCTGCCGGGGATGGTGGCCACATTGGTGTCGTACTGCTCTGGGGCCAGAATTTCTTCCAGAATGGCTCCCAGCTGGATCTCGCCTAGGATGCCGCGGGTCTTGACGCCCGACAGCACCTGTTTCAGGCCGCCCACATCGGCGGCAAGGCTCTGCATCTCACCCAGGCCCTTGTACACCTGTTCCAGCTGGGCATTGACCGCCTTGAAGCTCTCGGTCACCCGCTTCTGCAGGGCATCCTGCAGCTGTTCGTCCACCGTGCAGCGGATCTCGTCCAGCTTCTGGGCATTCTGTGCCTGCAGGGCGGCCATGCTTTCGGCCAGCGTTTTGCGCATTTCTTCCAGCTTGCGAGCGTTGGAAGCTTCCAGCCCCTGCAGGCGCTGTTCCATGGTCTGCTGCTGCGCGGCCTGCCCGGCATTCAGGGTGCTGCTCATACCCTGCACAGCGGTCTGCAGCGTTTCGCTGATGCCGCGCATGGCGTCGTAGTTCTGCCGGGCCAGCTCGGCCTGCTTCTGGGCAAAGAGCTTCGACTGGGCGTCCAGCTGCTGGCGCACCCACTCCTTGAGGGCTTCGTCGTCCTGCCGGGGTGCCGGTTTGCCGGAGCGGTACAGCAGCAGTGCCTGCAGCAGGCAGATGGCCACCAGCAGAACGGTGTAGAGTAATGCAAGAAATTCCATAGGGTATCTCCTTATAAAATCCAAAATCCGGGCCGTGCAGATGCAAAGCCCGGACCTTTTGCTTTTTACAGTGTCTCGTAGCGGCGCAGCGTCTGGCTCCACTGCAGCTGCTCGCCGTACAGGCCCACACCGTCGGCTTCCACCTCGCCCACCTGATTGTCACAGGGGTCGGCGCGGAAGGAGCACATGGGCGGGTCAAAGGGCGCACAGAGGGCACGGTTGGCCACCATGCGCCCGGTGTCCAGATTGCCGAAGTAGTGCAGGCGCATCTTCTCGTTCCCGGCGCGGGCCATGGAGGCACCGGCCGAGCAGTCGGCGTACATCCAGCCGTGGGGCGCGATGTAGAACGCGGCCCAGTCGTGGCAGCCCACCATCTCCCGCCGCACCACAAGGCCGCTCTGCCACTGGGCCGGGATGCCGGCCAGACGGCACAGCACGATGAAGGTGGAGGCCATGATGCCGCAGTCTCCCCGGCGGTTGTGGGCACAGCCGTCGGTGATGTTTTCCTGCACGAAGTAGGGCGGCTGGTAGTGGTAGTGGGTGTTGAGGGTCACATAGTCGTAGATGCGCTTTGCCTTCTGCACCGGGTCGGTGAGCCCCTGGGTGAGCTGGGCCGCCAGTGCCCGCAGATAGGGCGTGAACTCCAGATGTGGCAGCTCCTCCTGCGTGTCAAAGGTTGGCTGCACGGGGTCCGCCTGCATGTGCAGCGGGTCGGCATAGCGGGCCGTGGTACGGTAACTGTACACCGCGCCAAAGGGCCGGTTCTCGGCAAGGTCGGCCTCCCAGTACGCCGTGCGCTGGGCAGCATCTTCCGGGGCAATGCAGGTGGGCGGCTCGGTGAAGGAATCCAGCGTGATATTGCTCTGTGCCGGGCAGGCCGCCGGGAGCGGCAGCCACACCCGGACGTGCACGGTGCTGCGGCCCTGCTGCTTTGCAGCCGCAAGGGCAGCGGCAAAGGCCTCGTCGCTCATGCCGATGCTGGTTTCCAGCGTGATGTCCGCGCTGACTGCGCCGGTGCGCACCATCTGCTCGTGCTCCGGCTCATACCGCTCCCAGCTGGGGTGCTGCAGGGGCGGTCGATCTGACGGGCTGCCAGCTCCGGATGGGTGGCCAACAGGGTCTCGGCAAAGGAGCGGATGTACCGCTTCTCCCCTTCCACGAACCGCCAGTCCATGGCACCGGCCTTGTCCAGTGCCCGGAATTCCTCCGGGGTAAAGTCCCGCACAAGGCTTTGCAGCAGTTCCAGCGCCTGCGCTTCGGGCACCGTATAGTCCAGCGGCAGACGGCGCAGGATCTCCCGCT
>OLQW01001534.1_pt1 | contig 10270 bp, 9 predicted proteins | sample 1672901 | NCBI WGS metagenome assembly OLQW01 (sample SAMEA3136735, study PRJEB25190) | human gut metagenome | reverse complement strand
GCTTTTCGTGCAGGATGTCATCGGTTTCCTCGAATCCGTTTGCCGTTGCTTCGGAAAGGTCTCCGAGTGCGGTGTTGCACTGCTTGATGTGGCTGCAAAGCGCGGCAAGCCCTGTGCCCAAAAGCGTTTTGATCTTCGCTTTTGCCATAGAGCTTACCTCCTCATGTCTTAGTCAGCCAGCAGAGCGGCGATCTCCTCTGCGGAGAAGTCCTCCACATCCTCGTCGTGCAGAACATTCTCCGGCTCGGTGTACACGACGACTTCATTGCCGTCAATGTTCACATTGCCGTTGGTGGAGCTGGCTGCGGTCTTGGTGGCACCCTCAGAGACACCGGCCAGCTTTTCGCCCTCGGCATCGGTCATCAGGCGCTTGCCAGCCTCGGCGGCCACAAAGTCGGCAGGCTTCTTGCCGCTGTCGGTCAGGTTGCCCTCGCCGTCCAGCGCAGCGAGGTTGCCGGTGGTAGCACCAGTGACCTTATCGGCCTTGCCGGAAATGTCCACTTCCTCAGGGGTGGGAACATACAGACCGTCGTCCTTCAGGGTCAGAGCGTTGCCCGCAGCAGCGGAAACATTGACCTTGACATCCACCTCATAGCCAGCGATGGTAACGGTGGTGGAAGCATCCTTGCCGACGGCCTTAGCCTTGTAGGTATCCACCAGCGCAGCCATGCTCAGGAAAGAGTAGGTGCAGGAGTCAGGATTCTCGCCCTTGACGGCCAGCACCATGACGGGCTTGCCGTCCAGCTTGGGGTCGGTAGCGCCGGGGTAGGTCGCAGCATCGAACTTGAACTTGGCCACGAAGGTGGTCTTGGTCTGGTCGAGGAACAGCTCAGAGGGGAAGTCAACGGAGAAAGCAGCAGTGCCGCTCTTGTCGGTAGAGGTGTAGAAGTTCACGGTGTTGCCGTCAACGCCAAGAGACTTGATAGCAGCGTTGGCTGCGGTCTGCACAGGGGTAAAGGCGTCCTTCTTGACGAAAGTCTTCTTGATCTCAGCGGTCAGGTTGCGGATGGTGGTCTTGGTAGAAATCTGCTTAGACATAATAGTGTCCTCCTAAAAATTATTTCAGCATATCAACGATTTCCTGCTGCGTTTCTTCCTCGTTCAGCAGGTCTTCGCTCGTCATAACGGTTTCTTTGCGGACAGTCAACGCGTTTGCACTGTCAAAGTCAAGGCCTTCGCCAATGCGGACGGCAATAGCGCCGCTCGCGTCACGCTTCAAGCCCTGACCGATGCTTACGCTACCGGTTTCACCCGAACCACCTCCTTTCCCGAACAGGGTTACGGTCGCCTGAATGTCTGCTTCCGGGATGCGCTGAGAAAAGAATCTGATGAAACCATCATGCGTTTCGCACCCGTTCAGGACACCCGCTTTGGTCGTAGTATAGAAGCTGCCGGGAGATACAACGCCAACGGGTACAAGCTCACTGGTGCTGTCCGACAGTTCTGCATCATAAATGCACTGGTAGTAATCCATACCGCCAGCGTTTTCGTAATCATCCTCGTTGCGGGCGGGCTTCCACCCGTCAGCCGCAAGGATGAGTTCGTAGGAGCCATAGTAGCCGCCTGTTCCGCCGTCCACCTGTTCCTTGATAAGAGCCTTTACCTGTTCTTCGTTCAGGATTTCCCCGGATTCAGACAGGTTCTTCACGGCTGCGCTGACCGCTGCCGTGATGGTAGTCGCATGGGCACTGGCGTCGGCGTTGTGCTTCTCGACCTCTGCCCTGACCATCTTTGCGAGAGCCTGCATCTGCGGGTCTACGGTGATGCTGATATTGGCCTTGTTCGACACAGCAAGCAGCGCCGACAACTCAATTTCAAAATCACCGTTCACTTTTGTAGACGGAACTTCCACGCCGCGCTCATCCTGCATAATGAACAGGAGTGTTTCGGCATCGTCGTTCAGTCTGCCGTAAACGCCCACCTGATGCATGATGTAGGTTTCATCTGCACCGGTGATCTGGATTTTTACCCGCCGGGCAGTTTCGCCGTTGCTTTCAACAGTTTCGATGTCCAGCAATTTCAGGTCATGTGTTTCGCCGCTTACCCCGGTTTCCTCCGAAAGGTCTGCGTCTGCCGTGCCGGTGCCGCTCACAGCGCGGGTGATTACCAGCGCACCACCGGAGAGAGATTCCGACAGCAGGGCGGCACCGGCGGCGGTGTAGTTAGATTTTTCCCAACTCACGTTGTCTGTCCTCCAATAACAATGTTTATCGCCGTGTGCGACCGCTCAACAGTGCCCGCCGTAAAGGCTCGTGCTTTCACTGCCTTTGCTTCAACGGCACCGGGCAGCGCCACGGCAACCTGCATTTTCGATCTTCCGACCGCACCGGCAACATACGCCTTTGCGCCAACTTCCCGCGGCTTGATCCTACCGGGGACCTTTACGGTGCAGGATGTCGCCATGCCGCAGGGTACGGCGGCGATGTAGGCGGGCGATCTTTCATGCGGTTCGATGGTGTAGATGATGTGCTCAAGGTGAGCAGTGCAGCGTTTTGTGTAGCCCAGCAGCTTTTCCATTTCTGCTGCGGTGTGATATGTTTCCTGATCGTCGGTGATGTCAACATACAGTTTCCAGAATCCCGGTGTCCCCCCATACGAGAACCATTCCTCAATTCTGGCTTTTTTGTAAATTGTCTCCACCTGTTCACGAACAGCCTTTACCGTTCCTGCATAACGCTGGATTTCAATTGCGGTTCTTACGAGCTTACGCTTCGTCTCAATATCGGCGGCAGAATCGTACCATTCGATTTTGAGATAGATTGCCATTTGATCCAGCATTCCCTCGCTACAGTTATCCACATCCGAGAACGTCATGCCCGTTGCCAGATATTCCAGCATCCGGCCTTGAAGTTCCCCGTATACTGCAGACAGCACCTTTGCCCACGGCTGTTCAGCAACGACCCGCGGCAGTCCATCTGCAATTCTCGCGTCCTGCAGCTTAATCATCCTCGACACCTCCGTAGATGATCGTCGGGGTTCCGCTCAGTTTTGGGATTTGCACTGTTGCTTTTTCCAAATCCGAACCGCCTTCGACTACCATGTAAACCGGTTGTCTAAGCTCTACTCGTTTTACGCCAGCGACACGCAAGCGATAAATCAATTCCATCGGGCTAATGTCTCTCCCGATGGAGCGCTGCCACTGCTGAAATTCCTCAACAGCTTTTGTAACGTTTTCCTGAACAATACTTGCGCCCTTCGCGTTGCCCGCTCCGATATAATAGGTAAAGTCAATTCCGTACTCCACTTCTTCCGGGGCCTTACAGATCACCTGATCTGTCATGGGGCGTCGAGCTTCGTTCATCAGATATGCTTGCATTTCGCTCATATCCTTTTCACTCGGCATCCTTCCGCCCGTCAGCATGAAAAAGATATACACTGTGCAAGGCTGGCTCCGTGGACTGACTGCAATTGCATTTTCCACATCAGAGCGGAAGCTCATTGCCCAATACTCGTAGGCGTCTCGCGGCCCTGCGCAACTATACGTTGTCGGTGACAGCCAAATCCGCCGGGTCAAGCTATCGTCGCTTTCCGCGTCTGCGCCGCCGCTGGATGTATCCACATTCTCCACTGCCGCAACATAAGGAATGGCGTCTACCAGCGTATCGACAACGCCGATTGGAACGTCGTTTCCGCTGGCTCCTACCACCTCGGCTTGCGCCAACACATCAACATAGGTCTCGCCAATGGCAATCTGTGCATAGGCCGCTGTGGCAAAATAAATACCCGCGGCAGTTCTGACGCGGGTTCCCTGTGGAATCATTACAACTGTTTTTTGTTCAGCCGAAAGATTAAATCGGATTGTCACCGTTGCATAGGTTGCTTCATTCCGCTTCACGCCGAACGGAAGCCCCATATTATCCAGCGCTGCACCCGTTGCTGTTTTCAGCAAGGCGCAGCGGGTTCTTTTTTCTGCAACCTGCAGCACCATGTAATACAGCTCAGAAATACTTTTCAGCGTAAGAGTGATTGGGTCAGCACTGTGCAACGGCGGGGGTGTTCCGTTTACCGCTTTGTAATTTCGGGTGTAAATTTCTGTCACCAGATTATTTACATCCTCAAGCGTCATATTATCTGTGACGCTATACTCCGGGATTTCGGCAAATTCAGCGATATTAGACAATGTTTATCACCACCTTCGGTCGAATGTTCCCCTGCTGGCTTCGGCTGGTTTCATAGCTTACTTCCAGCACTCGTGCCCTCGGTTCGTACTTCTTTGTCTTTCGGATGATCTCTGCCGTGAGCTTCGCTTCGGCAGCTTCGGCTGGCAGGCTCAAGCAGTCCATGTTCAGGCCAAACTCCCGGTCAAGTGCCTGTTCACCTTCTCGGCTCCCATAAAGCGTCTTGAGACAGTTATATACATCCCGTTCTTCTGTGCTTTCGGACGGATTGATCTCTACATCAATATCGCCCAGTATCAGCTTTTCCAGCTCACCGCTCATGTGTACTCCTTTAGCGTCAAGGTCAGCTTTCCGCTTGTCAGTCCCCAGAACCGATGTACCGCGCCCCATTCATCCGCTACTTTTTCAAGCATAAACGGATTTTGAGAAACCGGCCTGTTGTTGATGATGAAGTAGTCTACTGCTCCGGCTTCGCACAAATCCATTAGGGCGTCAAAGACCTTTCGCGGATTTACTCCCAGCCTTGAACTAAGCGTAATGTTGAACTGATACTCTCGCAGGCCGGGACTTACATATTCGCTTTTATCTTTTCCGCCGATCACGCTGTGCGTCGCCCAGTTGCTCGACGTACTTCCACTGATGTTGTCCGGCGTAAGAACTCGCCAACTTGATACTGTAAACACCAGTCCAGCAAAGCTACCGATGCTGCCCCATGCCATAAAGAACACCCCCTCACTTTACCGGGACGCCGGTATTCCCCGAAACAGTATACGGGCCAGCTTTTGCCGACCCGTCATGTTCGTGCTTGTGATTCACAAGGCTTACGCCATTGATTTTGCAGTCGCCAGAACCGCCCGAAATATTCACCGTTGCTCCCGTGATTTTCACCGTCGTTCCGGTAATTTCAATCGTTCCGCTCTGGCAAACCTTGACGGTCGAAGCCCCCACCTTGAAGGTCACGTCTCCGCCAACAGTGAAGTCCAGATTTTTACCGATGGTCTCTTTTGCGTTCCCGTCGATTTTTTCTTCATAGTCTCCGCTGTCTCCATCGTATTGCTCAAAGGCTTTTCCCTGCTTATCGTTGTAGTCATACCGGTAACGTTGTTTCTTTCCACCGACCGGCTTGTTGTCCTCATTCCAGAACGTTCCGATGCACGTTCCCATCTCCTGACTATCGGAATTGTGGAGAACGCAAACCATAGCACCGACAACCGGCATCCGGTACAGCGCATTTGAAACCACACAGATTTCATCGGTCACAGAACCGTCCCGATCTTCATATGCAACTTCAATGGTGCCATCCTCGTAATTCACTTTGGACACTGTGCCAATGCGAATGACGCTGCTCATCGTGTCACCCTCCCACTCTGCTTGCTGAGACCTTCGTCACAAAACCGCCAGATTTATTCATGGTGTGCCCTACACTGTCCATGTAATATTTCCCGTCGATTTTCCCATATCCTTCCACATCAATACACTGCGTCGCGCAATATGTCAGGTTTCCCATAGTCGTAAAGGAAATGGTCGTAGCCGAATGGTTTTTGTTGTCGATAGCCGCCTGCAGCTGCCGTTTTGCGTCCGCCTCACTTGATGCGTACTGGTTTAGCTTCAGCATCCGGTCTGCTGTTCCGATTGTCACCTTGATGTTCACTTTTTTCTTTTGGTTGGAATAAGTAAACTCGCCTCCGGTGTATGTTCCTGCCAGCGTTGTGTTCCAGCTCAAAGAGCCGGGTACAATGTCAATCGGTTTTACCGTTGCCACCGAATCCTTTTTCTTGTACTGTTCACGGTCAAAAATCCAGATTTTGTTCCGGTATGTTTTGAGGATCAGCCCGTATGTGCTGCAAATTTTCTGCAAGAAAGAGCTGTCATTATCGTCCTGTTCTTTCAGGGCGACGCTGACATCCTCTGCATCCATCTTGCATTCCAAGCCGTACCGCCCAGCAATGGTTTCTGCAATTCGTTTGATGCTCGTGTTCTTCCAAACCTGCTCTCTGTTTTTTTCATGAAAGCTCGTCCCGTTTGGCCGGGCGACCGCTCCAATCGTCAAAACATCCGGGCAGGCCGAAAAGCTCAGGTCATCAACTACCAGCGTTCCACAATCCAAAACGGTTCTGTCCCCCTGCACAATCCAGTTTGTCGTGCAGAGGGTCGGGTGCAGCACAGCTTCCTTGTCTGGCATCCACGAATTGATCCACTTGTGATCCATTGCGTTCACCTTAATGGAAAGGCTGTCGCTCGAATCCGAACCGCTATCGGTGTATGTGAAGTTTTCCACATCTTTGCGGATGTCGCTTGAAATATCCGTTCCGTCATATTCAAGCGTCAGGAACGCTTGACGCGGCGTAATCATCCTTCACACCTCACCTTTTCCAAGGCGGCAGACTTTCGTCTGTTTTCGCCTTAACTTCCACTTCCGGCGTGGCAAGCACCACCCCGGAATCAAACTTGTACACCTCGATATACTCTCGGTTGGCAGTCATCAGCACATCGGCTTTCAGCTCGTCACCGTAGACAGTTTTTGCAATGCCATCCCAAGTGTCACCGCTCTTTGTCGTGTAAGACATCAGGCCACCTCCTTATGCATACCGGGTTCGATTGTTTTCTCGGTTGTATTTGTCCATAAAGGCTTTGAACTTTTCGTACTCGTCCTCCATAATCGAAGCAATCTTCTGGCGGTCTGCATCACCAGTGATTGTGATGTTCGGGGCAAATACAAACTGCGGAGAGCTTCCGCCGTTTCCGCCGGGTGCAGGTGTATTCTGATATGCGCTCACCGGGATTTCGGACAGCGTGCGCCCGGTATCCCTCGGCGGCAGCACATAAAGCGGCGTTCCGGTGTCTGTAAGAACGCCGTCCTGCCAGCTTGAAAGCACCGTTCCGCCGTTGTAGTTTTTGGCTGCTTCGGTCAGTGCAGTGGTTACAGGGCTGTCACTTCCGAGGTACTTGTTCAGCAGAAGCGGAGCAACATCAGCTGCAATGCTGGTCGCCGCCAGTGCAAGTGAAGCGTCACCAGACATTGAGTTGTTGGCGACCGTCCATAGCATCGACAAAGCGTCGCCGGTGGTTCGGATGCCATTGGAACGCAGTGCGTACTTACCGTACGCTTTGGAGAAATCAATCAGGTTGTCCAGTTTTTCCTTGCTCCCGTCGGTGAAACCGCCGTTTGCAAAATACCGTACACCCGCCGCACGAGTTGCATCCTCGCCAGACACTCCCAGCATCCGGCCTGCACGCACCCAGTTTTCGACGTTGCTATCATGAACGCTAGGCTTGAAGCTGATAACCGCCTCTGTTCCAGCTTCGCCCGCAATGCTGACACCGTGAGTAAAACCGCCGTTCGCAAAGGCAGGCATTGCAACTTCTTTCAGGTTGAAGCCGAATTTTTTTCCACCGAGGGCAGGCACCCAATCAGGCACCGTAAAAGACACTTTGTTTAGCGTGCCGATGATTGCATTCACAACCGTAATCGTCACCGATACAATGCCCTTTATCAATCCGACAATGCCCTGAATAACAGGTTCAATCACCGGCAACAGTCCATGGATCACATCGACGACGAGCTTGATTGCGTTTATCAGGGTTGTACCAACCAGACTGATAATCATGCTTATCAGCGGCGACACTGCGGGGAACAATTCGTTTACAGCGAAGCTCATAATATCAGCCAGCAGCGGCTTAATATGATTCACTCCGAGGTCTACGATCTGTCCAATCAGCCCTTTCACCGATTCGATAATCGGTATCACTGCCCCGAAGGTGGTTCCTAAGTCGTCGATGCCGAAAATGCTCTTTCCGCTCAAGCTCTGCTGGATGTTTTGCAGATTTTCCAAAGAGAATGCATTGCTCACCGAATCGCGGACGTTGCCTGCAATATCGTGGATTTTACTCGTAAATCCATCAAACATTGCCAATCCCTTTTCGCCGAACACGTTCCCGACGATCTGGCGGATGTCCTCAAAGTGATCTCCTAGCAGGCTGACCACTGCGATGATTCCACCGATTCCGGTAATCACCGGGCCGAAGGTGCCGAGCAATCCCATAAAAGCACCGCCCAATTTACCGGCTATCGGGCCTACCGCCGTGTTGGCTAGGCTCAGCCCAGAACCAAGGAATTTGAACGCGTCCCCTGTTCCTTTCGCAATTCCTCCACCAACGTTCAAGGCGAATTGCCCGACTTTAGTAGATGCTGCGCGGCCTGCCAGATTTTTTACGCCCCCAATTGCCGTTCCCGCAATGTTTTTTGCTCCACCCAGCAATCCTTGCCCAAAGCCCATAGCCTTTTGGCCCATGTTCCCTACAAAGCCGCCAAGCTGTGTACCGGTAACTTTTTGTCCTAGCCACCTTCCAACTCCAACCGTGTTCTGTATAAAGTCTGTCCCCGCCAGATTTTTTGCAGACCTTGCAACTCTGGCTCCGTATTGCCCTATCGAACTGCCTTTCAACAGTCCGATTATTCCGCCGGAAGCCTGTGCTTGCTGAATGCTGCCAAACAGCGCACTCGTTGCCTTTGCCATCCCAGCAGGCGTCTTTGCCCCAAACAGCTTTTTGCTGTTTTGCATTCCAAGGACGCTACCAAGGATTGTGTTCTGCACTCTCTGCCCGAAGCTAGGATTGCTGCCCGCCGGAACAACGCTGTTTGCCAGCTGTGTTCCAAGTTTTGCAGCCTGCCACAGATTGCCAGCTTTTCCTGCACCAGACACGCCCTTCTGTACAAGCCCCACAGGGCTTTCCGCCCCGCTTGCAAACTTCGTCGCGCTGGATACCACCTGCAGGATTTGCGGTGCAAACCGCATTCCTGCCCATGCCGTGCCGATACCCGCGATGGTCGTAGCCACCTTATCGCCATTATTCAGCAGATACTCAATTACCTGCCTTACGCGTTCTGCAATATCCGGCAGAGCGGCGCGGAGGTCATTCAGCTTTTCGATGCCAAACCCGGCTACATCTTTCAGCACCGGAAGGAAATTATTTCCAACCTCAATGCGGACGGCCCGCCATGCGCTCCCAAGCATCGTCAATACAGATTCAGAGGTTTCGCATTTCAGCATAAACTCTTTATACATACTGCCGTTATACTTAGAAGCATCGCCTACGTCGTCCAGCGTTTTCACAAACAAGTCAAGATTGCCGGTTAGTTTTGCGCCACTCTCAATGGCCCACTGACCGAGCAGAGTTTTCAGATAACCCACTTGCTTGTCTTTCGGCTGAGTACCGATAGCGGTAAACAAACTTTTCAATGCTGCCGGGGCGTCTTTTTGCATATCCTTTGCAAACTGTTCCGCAGTAAATCCCAGCTGTTCAAAAGCCGCAGACTGTGCATCTGTAGCTTTTGAACCCATAGAAAGGTTCGTATACATCCGGCGGATGGATGTTGCCACTTTACCAGAATCAACGCCCATTGCCAGCAGTGCTGTAGAAAGCGCTGCCGTGCTCTGAACATCCATGCCAGCGATTTGACCCAGAGAGCCGGTGTCGTTTACGGTCTGGGCAATTTCAGCGGCGGTCGTTGCGTAGTGGGCACCCAGATAGTTAATCTGGTCTGCCAGCTCCATGACCTGATCGTGGTTCATGTTGAATGCAACTTCCCACTTTGCTGCCCAGTCGCCTGCCTGATCCGCAGAAATATCCATGGCCGTGCCCATTTCGGCAACGTCCTTTAGAAACCCGCCGCTTATTAGGTCATCCATGCTCTTTCCGGACTGACCAGCCGCAGCTGCCAGACGTGTCAGCTCTTTGGCGGTGTACGGAATTTGTGTGCTCAAGTCAAGAATGTCTTTCGACATTTCCGCATAAGCGTCCGTTTTGACCTTTCCGTTCGCGTCCGTCAGACCGCCAACGTACTTCGTCACATCAAGCATTTCGCTTTCAAATGCAACTGCTTCTTTTGTTGCATCTACCAGCCCCGCTGTAATGCCGCTGGCTATGCCCACCGTTACTTTTGCGATATTCGCTGCCAGTTTCGATGCGCCGTTCGCCATACTGCTGAGCTGAGTATTCGCAGACTTTACAGCCTGCGTCAGCGAGTTATCAACGTGACCGCCGATCAAAATAGAAAGCTCTAGGGTTTGATTTTTTGCCACTCCTCCGCCACCTCCTCGTTGATTTCCACCAGCTCACGCACGGGCAGATTCAGGTAGAAATCTGCACTC
>OLQW01001531.1_pt1 | contig 10305 bp, 7 predicted proteins | sample 1672901 | NCBI WGS metagenome assembly OLQW01 (sample SAMEA3136735, study PRJEB25190) | human gut metagenome | reverse complement strand
AATGCCAGACTTTACTAGGGGTTACGGGTTCGGGAAAGACTTTTACGATGGCAAATGTGATTCAGCAATTACAGAAGCCGACGCTTGTCATCGCTCATAATAAGACGTTAGCAGCTCAGTTGTATGGAGAATTCAAGGAGATGTTCCCTGACAACGCGGTGGAGTATTTTGTCTCCTACTACGATTATTACCAACCGGAGGCCTACGTTCCATCTTCAGATACTTACATTGCCAAGGATTCAGCCATCAATGATGAAATTGACAAGCTCCGTCTTTCCGCTACAATGGCACTGATGGAGAGGAGAGATGTGATCATCGTTGCCAGTGTTTCCTGCATTTATGGATTGGGTAACCCGGTGGATTATCAGAACATGGTGATCTCCCTTCGTCCCGGAATGATCAAAGACCGGGATGAGGTGATGGCAAAACTGATTGAGATCCAGTATGACCGCAATGATATGGATTTTCACCGTGGTACATTCCGGGTGCGCGGAGATGTGCTGGAGATCATTCCGGCTTACGAGAGCGATACGGCGATCCGTGTGGAATTTTTCGGGGATGAGATTGACCGGATTTCAGAGATTGATATTCTGACTGGCGAAGTTAAGGATGAACTGAAGCATATTGCAATCTTTCCGGCTTCTCACTATGTTGTTGACCGCGAGAACATTAAGCGTGCTGTGGCAGATATTGAGGAAGAGTTGGAAGAACGGGTGAAAGAGTTTAAGCGGAATGATAAACTGCTGGAGGCACAGCGTATCGCAGAGCGGACGAATTTTGATATTGAGATGCTCAAAGAGACAGGGTTTTGTTCCGGAATCGAGAATTATTCCCGGCATTTGTCAGGATTAAAGCCGGGACAGGCACCTTATACACTGATTGACTATTTCCCGGACGATTTCATTATGATGATCGATGAGTCACACAAGACGGTTCCGCAGATCGGAGGAATGTATCATGGAGATCAGTCAAGAAAGCAGACGCTGGTAGATTATGGATTTCGTCTTCCGTCGGCAAAGGACAACCGTCCGCTGAATTTTGAAGAGTTTGAAAGTAAGATTAATCAGGTCTTATTTGTGTCGGCAACGCCTGGGCAGTATGAGATGGATCACGAACTTCTCAGAGCAGAGCAGGTAATCCGACCGACAGGTCTTCTTGATCCTGAGGTTGAAGTCCGTCCGGTGGAAGGACAGATTGATGATCTTTTAGGTGAAATTAATAAAGAAATTGAAAAGAAAAATAAGGTTTTGGTCACTACTCTGACAAAGAAGATGGCGGAAGATCTGACGGATTATATGAGAGAGGTTGGTATCCGTGTGAAATATCTTCATTCTGATATTGATACCCTTGAGCGTACCGAGATCATCCGTGATATGAGACTGGATGTATTTGATGTCCTTGTAGGAATTAATCTGTTAAGGGAAGGACTAGACATTCCGGAGATTACACTGGTAGCGATCCTTGATGCCGACAAAGAAGGTTTCCTTCGTTCGGAAACGTCTCTGATCCAGACTATTGGACGTGCGGCACGAAATTCGGAAGGGCATGTTATCATGTATGCAGATACAATGACCGAATCCATGCAGCTTGCGATTGATGAGACACAGAGACGTCGTGAGATTCAGATGCAATATAATAAGGAGCATGGAATTACGCCAAAGACCATTCAGAAATCAGTACGTGATCTGATCAGCATTTCCAAAAAGGTGGCAGCAGAAGAACTGAAGATGGAGAAAGATCCGGAATCTATGAGCCGCAAGGAACTGGAGAAGCTGGTCAGGGATTTGGAAAAACAGATGAAGAAGGCGGCAGCAGAGCTGAACTTCGAGGTGGCAGCAGAGCTGCGTGATAAGCTGATTGATCTGAAAAAGATGTTGAATGATATGGATAAATAATTTAATGATGCCAGGGTTAAAAGCCCCCGACTTTGATGCCTACGGATTGCTCCGTGCTACGCACTCCCACAATCCTACCCAATATTCGCATATCGTGGGATTATCATCCCACTTTTATGCTCATATCGGGGCGGGTCCTAAGGTCTTTCACCCACCTATGAGCAAGCTCATGTGGGCTTAGACCTTTTGACCCTGGCATCTAAAAATTCATGACGATAAATTTATCAAATTAAAATATCTGTCTGCATACCAAATTATTATTTTACTACCAGATTCTGCAGAAATTCAAGCAGATTTTTTACTGATTTCTCTTTCTAGTATGGCACGTTTTCCGTGAAAGTCAATAAAAAATGACTAAAATTCAGTTTTTTGACTTTCTAATATTGACTGTTGGTCATTTCGAGCTATACTAGAAGAGGCTAAAATATATGAGACAGTTTAGGAGATGATACAAATGGTCAAAGTTGGCAAATGGATTGCCAGGCACAGGGTTCTGATGCTGATCGTCGGATTCCTGCTGATCATTCCGTCAGTGATCGGGATGGCAGAGACAAGAGTAAATTATGATTTGCTCAGCTATCTTCCAGAGCATCTGGAGACAGTAAAAGGTCAGGATATTCTGGTGGATGAGTATGGCATGGGAGCATTTTCCATGGTCGTGGTCGAGAACATGGATATGAAAGATGTTCAAAAACTGGAAGAAAAATTTGAGAATGTTTCTCATGTAAAGGACGTTTTGTGGTATGACGATGTTGCGGACATCAGCCTTCCGGTAGAGATGATCCCAGATGATCTGCGGGAAGCCTTTTTCAAAGGTGATGCAACGATGATGCTTGTATTATTTGATAATACGACATCTTCAGATGAATCCATGGATGCAGTCAGTGAGATGAGAAAGATTGCAAATGAGCAGTGCTTTATCAGTGGAATGACAGGTGTTGTAGCAGATATCAAGAATCTGGCACTGAAAGAACTTCCGATCTATGTTGTGATCGCAGCACTTTTAAGTCTGATTGTTTTGGAACTGACTTCGGGTTCTTTCGTTGTTCCGATCTTGTTCCTTCTGAGTATCGGACTGGCGATTCTCTATAATCTGGGAAGTAATGTTTTTCTGGGAGAGACTTCCTATATTACAAAAGCACTGACAGCAGTTCTGCAATTAGGAGTTACGATGGACTATTCCATTTTCCTGCTGAACAGTTATGAGGAGAATAAAAAGCGATTTCCGGGAGAAAAGGAGCGTGCCATGGGGCATGCGATCGCCAATACATTTAAGTCTGTTGCAGGAAGTTCTGTGACGACGGTTGCCGGATTTATTGCCCTGTGTGTAATGACTTTCGCACTTGGACGGGATCTCGGAATCGTTATGGCGAAAGGTGTACTGATCGGAGTGGTTTGCTGTGTAACAGTTCTTCCGTCACTGGTACTGGTTTTTGACAAACCGATTGAAAAGACTCAGCATAAACTGCTTTTAAGCAACATGGATAAGCCCTCTGCATTTATTACAAAGCATTATAAGGCATGGATCCTTATTTTCCTGATCCTTCTGTTTCCTGCGATTTACGGAAATAATCATACAAAGATCTACTATAATATTGCAGAGTCTCTTCCGGAGACATTGGACAGTAATGTGGCGAATGCAGAACTGAATAAAGATTTCAATATGAGCAATCTGCACATGGTCATGATGGATAAGAACATGGATGCAAAGCAGAAAAAGAAGATGCTTGAAGAGATTGATGAAGTAAAGGGTGTCAAATGGACAATCAGCATGAATTCTCTGATCGGTCCGACCGTACCGGATTCCATGATCCCGGATGACATGAAAGAGATGCTTCAGAGCGATGATTGTGAACTTGCCTTTGTATGCTCAGAGTATGAGTCGGCAACAGATGAGGTCAATACGCAGATTTCAGCCATTGATAAGATCGTGAAGTCTTATGACAAGAGTGGAATGGTCATTGGAGAAGCTCCACTGATGAAGGATCTGCAGGATGTAACAGATGTGGACTTAGTGAATGTAAATGCTATTTCCATTGCAGCGATTTTCCTTATTATCATGATCATATTCAAGTCGATCTCCCTGCCGATTATTCTGGTAGCGGTAATTGAGTTTGCAATCATGGTTAATATGGCAATCCCGTTCTATCAGGGAACCAGCCTTCCGTTTGTGGCAAGCATTGTAATCGGAGCAATCCAGTTGGGAGCAACGGTAGATTATGCGATTCTGATGACAACCCGTTATCAGAAAGAACGTCAGCGTGGAAGAGAGAAGATGGAAGCAATCAGTATTGCACATAAGACCAGTATGCCGTCTATTATCAGCAGTGGACTGAGCTTTTTTGCAGCAACATTCGGAGTGGCCTGCTACTCACAGGTAGAGATGATCGGTTCGATCTGTACCCTTCTTGCAAGGGGAGCGATCATCAGTATGATCGTAGTTATCATGATCCTGCCTGCAATGTTTATGATATTTGACAAGGTAATATGCAAGACCTCGATTGGTTTCCTCGGGGCAAAAAAGAAACCCGCAGAGGTGAAATAGAAGGGAGTTAAATTATGAACAAGAACAGAAAAATCAAACGTAGCCTTACAACTTCGCTTGCTGTTGGAATGTCAGTCATGATGGGAGCGGTTCCGGTTTATGCGGCAGGCAGCACAGATACGCAGGATGTATATAAGGAAGAAACGGTTTATGTCAATGCAGATGCGACAGGAAATAGTGACGAGGTGACGGTATCTGACTGGCTGAAAAATTCTGGAAGTGTATCGGGAAACCTGACTGATGAAAGTATTTTGAAAGAGATTAAGAATGTCAAAGGTGATGAGACATTTACGGAGAATGGAGATCAACTGACCTGGAATACTGCGGGAGAAGATATTTATTATCAGGGTACGACAGATAAGGAACTTCCGGTATCCGTAAAACTGACCTATTTTTTGGACGGCAAGGAAGTAAAACCGGATGAGCTGAAGGGAAAGAGCGGACATCTCAAGATCCAGGTACAGTATACAAATAACGAAAAGAAGACCGTCACAGTGGATGGAAAAGAAGAGGAAGTTTATACACCATTTATCATGATGACCGGAATGATCCTTCCGAATGAAACTTTCAGCAATGTAACGATCGACAATGGAAAAGTTATTTCAGACGGAAGCCGTAATATTGTAGTCGGATTTGGTATGCCGGGACTGAAAGACAGCCTTGATCTGGATGAAGAGACAACAAAAGAAGCTGAGGATAAAGGCGTAACGATTCCAGAGAATTTTGAGATGGAGGCAGATGTAACTGATTTCACAATGTCTTCCACCTTTACAGTTGCCCTGACAGATCTGCTGGATGATATGGATATGGATAATATCATAGATGTTGATTCACTGAAAGATTCACTGAATGAGCTGGAAGATGCTGCACTGGAACTGGTCAGCGGATCAGGAACACTGGCAGATGGTGCTTCCACACTGGCAGACGGAGTGAGCAGCTATACAGCAGGTGCAGATGAACTGAATGCGGGCATTCAGAAATATCTTGGCAGCAACGGAGAACTGAACGGCAGCGTGACAGAGTATGTCAATGGAGTAGGCAAAGTTGTCAAAGGCGTTAAAGACTATACAAGTGGAACTAATGCACTGGCAAATGGAGTGACTTCCTATGTGGTAGGCGAGCAGAAGATTGCAGCAGGTGCCGCACAGTTATCTCAGTTAAGCAAAGGTCTGGAGCAGGTGCAGACAGCCGTAGATACATTGAGCAAAGCGGCTGACGGAAAAGGAGAGGCAACAGACGATCTGGTGATCGCAGCCAACCAGCTTGCAGCAGGTACAAAGCAGTTACAGGCAGTACTTGGCTCAGAGGAAGTGACAGCACTTCTGACGCAGGTGAATGGTATGGTGACAACCGGAAATGAACTGATTTCTGCAACGGAATCTCTTTCTGCAAGTCTTCAGACAGGAATTGCCACACCGGTAGCCAATATTGCAGCAGCACTGACCGGAATGGAAACACAGCTCAATGCAATCAATACCCAGCTCGGAACACTGCAAAGTGACTGTGAGACAGCGGTTGCAGATGTCAATGCGAAGATTACAGATTACAATACAAAAGTGGATGCAGCACAGGCAGCAGCCAATACAAGCAAGACGCAGATTGCAAATGCGATCAGTGCATTGCAGGTTCAGTTAAATGCGACAACAGATGAGTCAGTAAGAGATCAGATCAGTACAGCAATTACGGCACTTCAGAATGCACAGACTGCTGCAGACGGACTGAACAATGTGCAGAAAGCATCTGCGATCACGGTCAGTGTACCGACCTTTGACCTGTCAGCCATCACAAGCGGGGCAGCAACGCTTCAGACAAATCTGAAGACATTTAAAGAGACTGCAGCAGCATTACAGCAGCAGCTTCCGGAAATGCAGAAGAAACTGGATGCTATTGCAGCAGCAAAGGACAGTCTTCCGTCAGATTCAATCAGCCAGCTTACAGCATCTGTGACTCAGTTGAATCAGGGAATGCAGGGACTGAATACCGGACTTGGAACTCTTTCAGGCGGACTTGGACAGTTGAATACATCTGTTCAGGCACAGTTCCCGACAGCAATCCAGGGAATTACTGAATTGAATGGCGGATTTATGCAGCTCGGATCTTATAATACTTCTCTTCTTTCAGGTGCAGAGAAACTGAAAGGAAGCAGTTCAACACTGGCAGCCGGAGCAGGAACGCTGCAGAGCGGAACGAACCAGCTTGCATCCGGTCTGAATACACTTGGTTCACAGATGTCAGCCGGTGCAGCGAAACTTTCAGCCAACAGCAATGCACTTCGTGAAGGAGCTTCCTCACTTTCAGAAGGAGCAAAGAAGCTGGCAGATGGTATGGATCAGTTCGATAAAGAAGGAACAAGTAAATTAAAGAGTACAGTAGAAGACGAATTCGGAGATGTACTTGACAGACTCAAAGCACTGACCTCTGATGACTGCACCTACAATACATTCAGTGGTAAGGACAGCAAGATGGATGGAAGTGTAAAATTTGTGATCGAGACAGAAGCAATCGAATAATTGACGATTCACTTATATTTGTATCATCTTATAAAGAGGGACGGAGCAGATACTGGACCGGTATCTGCTCCGTCCTGTTCGTTTTACGGGCAGATGACAGGAATCAGTTTTTCAGTATAATCTGATCTGATCGGGAAATACTTCTAAAAAAAGAAAGAAGGCAGAATATGGGAAAGAAAAAAGAAAAACCGATCAATTTAAACGAACTGGAAGAGGAAGAAAAAATGAAGTATGAGATTGCGGAAGAACTGGGACTGTTAGACCGGGTACTTGCACAGGGCTGGAAATCACTTACTTCCAAAGAGACCGGGAGGATCGGCGGACTGGTGACAAAAAGAAGACGGACGCAGGAGAACGGGACAGCACAGACGGAGGAAAAAAGATAGAAAACCGGAAGCAGAAAGGTCTTATTTTGACAAAACCACTCATTTTTGATAAAATGCTCAGAATGGGGAGCATGGTTGGGTGATTTATTATGATAGAAAAGATGAATATATTTGATGTGGAGATTCCAATCCTGACAGCAAAAGAAGCGATGATCCGGGCAATGCAGTATCTCGAGAGTGAGTCAGTGGATACGATCGAGCTGGTTTCCATGGATATGCTGATGAAAGAAAGAGAAAATGCACAATGGAAAGAGCAGATCAATGCACTGACGATGCTGCTGCCGGAGAATACAGAGATCCTGAAAGCGGCAGAGATAGAAAATGAAAAGCTGTTCCGGGAAACTGAAGAGAACGTTTTCCTTAAGATGTTCATGAAGTATATGCAAAAAAATCATAAAAAAATATTCCTGCTTGCAGACAGTGAGGAAAATCTGGGAAAAGTAGAGGCGGTTCTGTCCAGGCACAACCGGGGAATCCGCGTTACCGGGCAGATGGTGATTTCGGAGAATGAAGAGCAGATCCAGGATGCGATCAATGCCATCAACGGAACGGAGACGGACTGTATCCTGTCGGTGCTGCCGTCCCCGTTTCAGGAACGGTTTATTACGGCAAATAAAGCCCTTCTGAATGTACGGGTCTGGCTGGGAGGCGGCTGTGCGTTTACAGGGCATCTGGATGAGATAAAATTGAGGAACCGGATCCGTTTTTTTATTCAGAAGAAAATTTTCAGATATCATGTAGAACAGGAAAAAGAATAACGGATTTGCCTGGAAATAAGATCTATATTCGGAAAATTGTGAACTATGCTAAGTCTGAAAATATGAATTTTTTGTAAAAAATTCAAAAAAATGACTAAAATAAAAGGATTTACTCTTTATTTTTTTGCAGTTTTGACTTAATATACTAAGTGGAAATGTGTACGTAAAAAAAATCGACACGAAAGGTATGTGTAAATTGCACATATCGAAGAACGGATGGAATGGAGGAAAAAGGATGATTTCTAATCAGATACTTCAGAATACGATTGAAGGATTGAAGGGGATTTCCAAGGTTGATTTTTGTGTGTTAGATACAGAGGGGAAGGAACTGGCAGCTACAGGCGAGGTAGATAAGAACTGTTCGGATGCAGTGCTTGCATTTGTAGAGTCCCCTGCAGACAGTCAGGTAATCCAGGGAAGACAGTTCTTCAAGATTTTTGATGAGCAGCGTCTGGAATATGTGCTTGTTGCCAATGGAGACAGCGAGGGAGAATATATGCTGGGAAAGATCGCAGCATTCCAGATCCAGAGTCTTCTGGTTGCATATAAAGAGAGATTTGACAAGGATAATTTTATCAAAAACCTGCTTTTGGATAACCTTTTGCTGGTGGATATTTATAATCGTGCCAAAAAATTACATATTGACACGGAAGTGAAACGTGTTATCTTTATTATTGAGACATCCCACGAAAAAGACAGTGCGGCTCTTGACAATGTGCGGAATCTTCTCGGAAGCAAATCCCGCGATTTTGTAACTGCGGTAGATGAGAAGAATATCATTGTTGTAAAAGAACTTTCAGAGAAAGATGGAAATAAAGAACTTGAAAAAATGGCGAAGGATATGCTGGATCTGCTCCGGTCAGAGGGAGGCGACGAGCAGGTGCATATAGCATATGGAACGATGGTCAACGACATCAAGGAAGTTTCCAAGTCTTATAAAGAAGCCAAGCTGGCGTTGGATGTGGGCAAGATCTTCTTTAGCGAGAAAGATATCGTTGCCTATACAACTCTTGGAATCGGCAGACTGATCTATCAGCTTCCGCTTCCGTTGTGCAAGATGTTTATTAAGGAGATTTTTGAAGCAAAATCTCCGGATGACTTTGATGAAGAGACATTGACTACCATCAATAAGTTCTTCGAGAACAGTCTCAATGTATCAGAGACATCCAGACAGCTTTACATCCACAGAAATACTCTGGTATACAGACTGGATAAACTGCAGAAGAGTACAGGACTTGATCTGCGTGTCTTTGAGGATGCGATCACGTTCAAGATCGCTCTGATGGTAGTGAAGTACATGAAGTACATGGAGTCATTAGAATACTAGGAATTTTGCGGAGTATGGATAATTAGGAGGAACATATGATTGAATTAAGAAACGTGAAGAAGGAATACTCCAAGGGCAATGCGGCTCTGAACGGGGTATCCGTAAAGATCGAGCGGGGAGAGTTCGTCTTCATCGTTGGTGACAGTGGATCGGGAAAGTCAACCCTTATCCGTCTGATTATGAAAGAACTGAATCCGACCGATGGTACGATCATCGTGAACGGACAAAACTTAAACCGTATGAGACACCGGAATATTGCAAAGTACAGAAGAGGACTGGGAGTTGTATTTCAGGATTTCCGGCTTCTGAAAGATCGGAATATTTATGAGAATATTGCATTTGCACAGCGGGTTACTGAGAAATCTACCCGTGTGATCAAAAAGAAAGTGCCGGCAGCTCTGTCACTTGTCGGACTGGCACAGAAGTACAAAGCATTCCCGAAGGAATTGTCCGGTGGGGAACAGCAGAGAGTTTCTATTGCACGTGCATTGGCAAAGAATCCAAAGATCTTGCTCTGTGATGAGCCAACTGGTGCCCTGGATTATCAGACAGGAAAATCTATTTTAAAATTATTGCAGGATACCTGTCACAAGAAAGGAAAAACAGTGGTTGTGATCACACATAATCTTGCGATCGCACCGATGGCAGACCGTGTGATCGAGATGAAGAACGGAAAGATCAGCAATATTACGATAAACGAACACCCTCAGCCGGTGGAGACGATTGAATGGTAGGAAATGCGTATGAAGAAAACGGCATTACATAAAGATATATACAGAACGATCACAGGAACCCTTCCGAGATTTTTATCAATCTTTTTTATCGTTGTACTGGGCGTTGCATTCTATTCAGGAATCCGTGTGACACAAAAAGATATGTATATC
>OLQW01001515.1_pt1 | contig 10434 bp, 13 predicted proteins | sample 1672901 | NCBI WGS metagenome assembly OLQW01 (sample SAMEA3136735, study PRJEB25190) | human gut metagenome | reverse complement strand
TGCAGAATTATCTACAATTTCTAATCTTATCTTTTTTCTTCCTTTAGTGCTCTTAGGTATATCTACTGTCTGTCTGTCTGTCTGTCTGTCTGTCTGCACGCTAACCTCCTAACTGTTTTGTTTTTATATGTAAAAATTATTTTGGCCTATTCTTCAACATATCAACAAAAAACAACTTTGGATTTCTAAATAGTTTTCTTATTTTACGTTTAATTTTTGAAGATTGTACTTCTTTTTTTATATTTTGATTTTTTATAATATGTTTTTCCTGTGATGTTTTTGCAGGTGATTTCAATTCATTATTTTCTATCTTTTTATACGTTATTATTTGCATAAAACTCTTCCTTATTTTATTTCATTTGGGATATCTTTTTTTTCTTCAATAAAATTAGTTATTTCATTTACACTTTGACCAATTGTATTAAGCATTTTCCCTTTTATTCTAGTAACTGAATATTCTTGATTAATTTTATGTCTAGGTAGCATGCTAAACTGGTCTAATATGTTGCTTAATTGTCCCATTAAAATTTCTAAAACTTCAGCTGCATGATTAGACAACTCATAATAATAATCATCTAGTTTTTTATTTTGAGCCTGAAGTTCTATAATAATTTGTTGTTGCTTCTTTAACTCATCATTGATTCTGTTATTTTCTTCAATTAGTTTATCTACAACAGTAAAACCTTGATTTAATTCTTGGCGTTGTTGTTGTAAACAAGAGTTAACTTGATTATGCAACATACTAAAATAATTGTTTATATTACTTTTTAAAATATTGAATTCATGATTGGGATCATTATTAATGTTATTACTTGCTTTATCATTAGCAGTAACATTGTCATTATCGGTAGTAGGCATGTTTAGATTACTAACAGTGCTATCTATTTTATTTTTATCATTTAGATCATCATTCGATTGATTTTCTGTTGTAACCATCTTCTTTTCATTATCTATATTGTTTTCATTATTATTAGCGTAGAATTCATCTATAAATTTTTGTATATTTTCATCATTATTTGTTAATCTAAAATAGGTTGTATTGGTTTGTAATACTATCAATAATTTTTTATCCATTAATAGTTGTAGTATATCTAAAGCTTTATTTGTATCAACAAAAGATCTAATAATTATATTTGCCGTTAAAAATAAATTAACCCATTTTTCTCCACATTTAGATTTTAATAGATAACGATAAATACTTAAAAAATCATCTACATTTATGCTAGTATTTTTCATTAAAATTTCCTTTATGAAATTATTATCTGGTGAAGAATCAAATTTATATATTGGAAGTCTATTATCTATAATTTCTTCTCTAGAAATATTTTCTACAAATTTAATATCAATGTATGTTTTTGATGCGCTATATTCAGCTCTTTGATGTAAAATAAAATTTGTATTTCTTTTTATAATATGAGCAAATTTATATGAATCTAAAATTTTCAAATTATATTTTTTAGCTAATTGTTTTACTCTTAACGATATTCCTTCTTTATTGTTTTTTATGTTAGAAATTATTGTCTGTATATACTCTTTGTTTTCACTCAAAAACTCTTTTTCTTTTAAAATTCTTTTTTCTATTACCGAATCAGAATGAATATAATCCCTTATTTTATTAGATGGTAATTCGTGCATAAAAATAACTCCTTTCCATGCACTTAATTATCTTCTTTCTATAAAGGACGGATTAATTTCATTTACAAATTGAGACTGTAAAAAGCTTACTTGTTGATAACCAGTTATTATTTTTTTTGGTCTAGTAATAAACAGCTCTTCTTTTGCTCTAGTCATAGCTACATAGAACAATCTGCGTTCTTCAGCTACGTTATTTTCTTTAAGAGATTTTTGATATGGAATTATGTTTTGATTTGCTCCAACAATTATAACAATAGGAAACTCTAAACCTTTAGAAGCATGCATAGTCATTAAAGAAACCTTATCGGGCGTATCGTTTTCTTCATTTGTTTTAGTATCTTCTTCATATAAGGCAATAGCTTCCAAGAATTCGTCTAACGTTTGATATTTGAGTGATAGTTTTTTTAATTCTTCTAAATTATTAATTCTATCATCTAGCTCTTCTTCGCTTAAATCAAGTAAATATTCTTCATATTTAGTTAATTTTATGATTTTATTTATAATTTTATCTAAAGAAATGCCATTGCTTAAATCACATCTTATTTGCTCAATGATTGATATAAAATTGTTTAATCCCTTCTGAGCCTTCCCTTTTAGCTTAATATTCTTAAGTGCATCTAGCCCCATTTTATCACACATAATATAATCTTGACAAGATTGCATAATTTTATCTAAGCTAACATCGCCAATACCACGTTTTGGAACATTAATAATTCTTTCTAATGCAACTAAATCTTGAGGATTAGCTACGTATTTTAAATAGCCAATAATATCTTTAATTTCTATACGATTATAAAAAGCACAGCCATTTGAAATAGTATATGGTATTCCGTTTTTAAATAAAGTTTTTTCAATTATTCTAGATAAAAAAGATACTCTATATAAAATCGCAATATCTTTATATGAATGGTTAGTATTATTTATAAGTGCTTTAATTGTTCTACTTACATATTCCGCTTCAGATTCATTATCTTGAAGTGAAATATAAGCAATTTTATTGCCATTATTATTTTCTGTATAAAGATATTTTTCTAATCTATTATTGTTTTTAGCTATTACAGACTGAGCTGCATCCACTATTGTTTTTGTAGAACGATAATTTCTTCCTAAAATATATTTTTTTAAATTATAGTTATCAATAAATTTATAATAAGAATCAATATTTACTCCTCTAAAAGAATAAATACTTTGATCATCATCGCCTACTAAACAAATATTCATATTAATTCCACCTAGAAATAAAATTAATTTTAAATCTCTAGGAGAACTGTCTTGACTTTCATCGGCTATAATGTATTCAAATCTTTGATTAATACTACTTAAAATATCTTCATATTGTTCACATAATCTAATAACAAAGTAAATTAAATCATCGAAGTCAAAAGCATTATTATTTTTTAATTCTTTGGCATATTCTTCATAATATTCCGCAACCATTTGCTCATATTTATTAGTAGCATTATCTTTTGCTAAAGAAGGTGAAATCATTTTTTCTTTAAATCTAGAAAAACTACTATTAAGTTGTCTAGCCTTAATTCGATCATTGTTATTACGTTTTAATATAAGCTCAATAATTCTATTTTTATCGTTATCATCATAAATAGAAAAATTCTTTTTCCATCCCAATCTATCAGCATATTTTCTTAATATTTTACCACAAAAACTATGATACGTACTTACAGTAACCATATTAGAAATATCGCCAATTTTATTATATAATCTTTCTTTAATTTCATTCGCTGCTTTTTTAGTAAAAGTAAATAATACAATTTTATTTGGATCAATGCCATCTTCTATCATATATGCACAACGACTAATTACTGTTTTAGTTTTTCCACTTCCAGGACCTGCAATAATAGCCATTGCTCCATTGTAATCAACTACTGGACCAATTTGTTGTTCATTTAATTCACTTAATATTAATTGTTTATTTGCCATAACATATTGCCTCTTTTCTATATAAATACAAAAGGGGCAATATGCCCCATAAATTTTAATAAAATTTATAAAGATGAAATAAATTGTTCAATATCATCATTTTTATATTTATCATCTTTATCGTGTTCATCTATTAATTTTGCTCCGCCAATAGATGCAACAATTTCATCTAAAGTATTTTCACAACTAGTACCAGAAAAACCTTCTAATGTTTCAGCTGTAAAATTTCCTTCATTATCAATAATAAATTTTACTTTTTTCATTTATAATCTTTTCCTTTCACTATTTATTTTTATAAAACATACTAAAAGAATATATAGCAATATAAGTAACATCTATTCAATATTTATAACATTTTAAATAGTTATTACTCATCATAATTTACTCTTTCTAACTTAACTACTTTAGTAGGACTTTCTTTTTTATCAAAACAAGGAATACAATAAGTACCGCATGATCTACAATAACAATTCGAATCAGAATCTACATTTAATCTAGCATTTTCAGCTGTAACATATCCTGTACTAAAATCATCGTATAAAATTTCTCCATTTAACTTCATTTTAAATTGTAATGGAGAAGATAATACTATTTCTAAGTTATCATAACTAGCTCCACAGTTAGGACATCTAATAATTTTATTATTAATTTTCTCTTTATCAATAACTTCACAAATGATATTGTTCTTAACTGTTTTAAATGATTCAGTATAATCATCTGTATTTATGTTTAATACGGTTAAAATACTGTTTTTAAAATCTACACATTCAATTGGTATATTTGCATCAGATAAAAAAGATCTTATAGTACTTCTTAAATCTAATGTATAAACATCAGATGGTGTTTTTCTTTCTTCCCATGCAGTCAAAATTAACATTTCATTTGCATTTTTAAATGCTTCTTCTAAAGTAGAAGCAGAAGAAAAACATTCTTTGTAATCTATTAAAGAAACAATATATCTTCCATATTGTCCTTTAAACATATCTTTTATTTTTATGATTAATGCAGGATATTTTAAATACATATTTTTATTCTCCTTTATATATAGATAGAGCAAGTAAAAATTCTTGCTCTATCTATATATATAACTAACAACAAGCTACCAGTTCAATTTCTTCTTTTTCATTAGTTGAAATAGATTCAATAGAGAATCCTTTTTCTTCTAATTCTGTCTGAATTCTAATTTTTTGATAAGTTTGAGCTAACTTATTTAAAAAGCTAGATTCATTTAATCCAGTTCCCCAGAAATCTCCCTCTAATGTTAATTCTGTATCACCATTTTCATTTTCTTTTAATATAAATCCTAACGGAAGAATATTTGAATTTTGCTTTAATGCACATGTAACATTTGCAGAATTACCATACGCAGCAATTTCATTAACGTTAAAGTCTAATGAAAAACCTAATTCTTCACATGCTTCTTTTAAAAATCTTCTTTCTACATTTTTTAAAGCCTTTGATTGATATTTTCTCCAACAACTCATATTAAGTTGCCTCCTTTAAATTATTTATATTATTTTCCAAACTCCATCTTGTCCTAATAAGGCAATTTGATAAAGTTTGAGTAAAGCGAATTTAACATTTCCTTCAGATACATCCCAATAATCTTTATTCATTTGATTATTTAGTTTATTAATAGCATTTTGTATCTTATCAATTGTTCGAGATACTTTTTTATTATTTAAAATATATATTCCATCTTTATTATCAAATATTTTTTGAAGAATGCTGCTATAGTTATAAGTTAAATTTAAATATAGTAATTTATCATAATCGTTACTATCTATATATCCAGCATAATCTGAACTTATAATTTTTTTAGTTTTTGGATTATATATATAAATATCATAACTCATTAATCATTAATCCTTTTTTATTAAAGATTGTAATGTCGGAGCTAATCCACAAGACATTTTACCCTCTAAGCAATATCCTTTTTTACATGTAGCTCCTGCATCGTCAAATATATTTGGAGCTACTTTGCTTACTTCTTTTAACATTAAATTAGCTAATTTACGAATTTCCCATTGTGCTCTTGTACAACATCGTAATTTAAAAAAGTTCATTAAAGAACGAGCATTAAATGTTGCTATAATTTTTGTTTCTGTAGCATTAGCTAAAACATAACGAGCATCTTCTTTAGGAACATTCATAGCTACTAATTCATCATAAGTTTGGCGAATTGTATGCATTAGATTTTCAAATTTTGCCTTAGCTTCATCATTTTCAGCGATTGATGGCGGTAAAATATACTCAAAATCATGTTCACTTACATAACGCTGAGATTGTTGAGAATAAGAAGCAATACGATGGCGCACTAATTGATGAGTGAGCACGCGAGAAATACCTTCAATAGCAAATGTAAAAGTAACATGTTCCATAGTGGAAGCATGACCCATGCTGATAATTTTTTCTACAAGTTTAGTAACTTGTTCATCAGTCATTTTTTCGGATAATTCCTCTGCACCAGCAGGAGAATAACAAAGACGAGCTGCCATAGCTACAGTACGCTCTGGTTCAGCAGTATATTTCATAAGTTTAACTTTAATCAAAGTAAAGCACTCTCCTAATATAAATTAAGTAAATTAATTATAACTAGTTTTAAAAATTTTCACAAGTAAAATGCAGTAAAAAAAGAGCAATACTAATAATTTACATTTAACAATTAGTATTGCTCTTTGAGTATAGAATTAAATTCCGTTTAAATAATCTGTTACAGATTTAATAGCATTGGCACCATCAGAAGCAGCAGTTAAAACTTGACGTAAATCTTTTGTACGTAAATCACCAGCCACAAAAAATCCTTTAGCATTTGTTTTACCTGTTTCATCAGCAATGACATAACCAGCATCATCAGTATTGACAAAATCAGGTACTAATTGATTATTAGGTATCATGCCCACTGCCACGAAAATTCCATCTACAGGAATATCTACAATTTCGCCAGTCTTTTTATATTCGATTTCAATAGCAGAAACTTTTTTATCCCCTTTGATAGATTTTGGCAAAGCAGATTTTACAAATTCCACATTTGGCATAGCAAAAATTTTCTCTTGGGAATGTTTATCTCCACGCAATTCATCACGACGATGGATTAAATAAACTTTTTCACAGATTTTGGCAAGGAATAAAACATCTTCAAGAGCAGTATTTCCGCCACCGATAACAGCAGTTGTTTTATTGCGATAAAAAGCACCATCACAAGTAGCACAATAATAAACACCACGACTTAAATATTGTTGTTCTCCAGGAACATTCAAAGTGCGAGGATTAGCACCAGTAGCCAAAACGACAGATTTAGTTAAAATAGGTTCTTGACCTTCGATTTCTACAGTATATGAATTATCCTCATTTTGTTTAATAGCAGTTACAGTTGCTTCTTTAATTTCAGCACCTAATTTTTCAGCATGTTCTTGAAGTGCCATAGAAAAAGAAGCCCCATCAATATTAGGCATACCAGGATAATTATCTAAATCATTAGTAGTAACAATCTGACCACCACTATAACCAGCTTTTTCCAAAACAACATAATTCAAAGCCGCACGAGAAGCATATATAGCAGCAGCAAGACCAGCAGGACCACTGCCAATAATAACAGTATCTAACATAAAATCACCTACAATACAAAATCAATATTTCTTATAAAATAATAATTATTATCCATTAATTAAATTATAATATAAAAAACAATAAAATGTCTACAAAAATATTGCAGAAAAAAGGATCATAATATATAGTAAAAAAGGAAGGGACAGAAGTAAAGAAGCAAGCTTAGCAAAGGTCTAGATAAAAGAAAGGAATAAAAAATGAAAAAAAAATCTCCTCGCCTACAATTAAATATAAGATTAACCCCAGAACAAAATGAACTAATAAAACAAAAATTAGAACAAACACAAATATCAAAAACTCAGCTAATAATAGACAGCATAAACAATAACCCAATATACATAATACCCAACCTAGAACAAACAATATCGCAAATAAAATACCTAGGAAATAAAGTAAACGAATTATCTAATAAAATAGAAACAAAAGATGAAAATACAGAAAAACTACTACAAGAAATCCAGCAAGGATGTGATGAATTTTGGCAATTATTAAAGTCGTTAAAGCAGGAAAAACAAAAGCAAGTCTAAAATCAGCTCTAAATTATATTGCTAATGAAGAAAAAATAACCACAATAACAGGGAAAAAATTAATAACTCCATTGAATTGTTGGGGTTCATTAAAAAATATATATGATACAATGATAGCAACAAAAGAGCTATATCGAAAGGCAATAGATAATAGAAATAGTGAAATGTATAAACATTTTCAGCAATCATTTAAGCTAAATGAAATAACTCCAGAAAAAGCCCATGAAATAGGAAAAAAATGGGCAATGCAAAATTTTGCTCAAGATGGTTTTGAAGTATGTATATGTACACACCTAGACACAGAACATATACATAATCACTTTATCATTAATTCAGTAAATGCTATAACAGGAAAGACAATAGAAATACATGCCAATAAAACTTTAGAAAAATTAAAATATAGTTCTGATGAATTATGTAGAGAATATAATTTATCAGTTATTGAAAGAGATATATTTGCTAAAAATAAAAATCATGAATATAATATGCGTAAAAAATATAGCTTTTTAAGAGAACAATTTAGAGATTTAACGTGGCAGAAAACAGTTTATGATAAAATAATAGTTATTTTAAATAAAAGTAGAAATAAAGACTTTAAATATTTTGAGCAAGAATTATTAAAAGTTGGCATAAAACTGGAACATGAACGTTTAAAGAAAGATTTTATCTTTAATTATATTGATGAAAATAAAAAAGTTAGTGATAAAACATTAGCTAAAACTTTTCATGATGATAAAATTCTACGCAGTAATATTGAAATGATATGGGGAAAAACTCTTCAATATGATTTAGATAAAAAAATATATTTATCCGAAAAAAAACAAGGATTTTATAATTTGATAGAGAATTTAATAAAAACAATCGATAATATAAATAAATTAAATATAAAAACTAAAATAGAGTTTTATATATTTATGGAAAAACAAGGTTGGTTAATAAAAGAAACTCAAACAGGTAAAGCTTTTTATAATCAAGAACATGATAGGTATTTATACGATAATACTATTTATAAAATTTTAGAAAATAAAGCGTATTGTTTGAAATATATAGAACAAAATTTAATGTAAAAGGGGCTTTACTAATGGGAGTAGCGATGAAAGGTCATTTATTGGCACTATTTACAATCATCTGTTGGGGAACAACATTTATATCCACTAAAATATTATTAGTAGATTTTTCGCCAATTGAAATATTATTAACAAGGTTTGTAATTGGTCTTAGTATTTTATATATAATCAGACCAGAACCTTTGAAGTTAAGGCATGAAGAACATCGTTTATATTTGGTAGTGGCAGCATTATCAGGAATTACTTTATATTATTTGATGGAAAATATTGCATTGACATACACATATGCTTCAAATGTTGGAATTATTTCATCAACAGCGCCTTTTTTCGCTGCTATTTTAGCTAGTTTTACATTGCGAAAACACGCAATAACAGGGCCTTTTATTGTAGGATTTATAATTTCAATGATAGGTATAGTATTTATTGCCCTAGAAGAAAGTAGTTTGAATATCAATCCTAAAGGCGATATCTTAGCTTTAGGAGCTGCTGTTTTATGGGCTGTTTATGCTGTAGTATTAAAGAAAATTTGCGCATTTGGCTATGATATGATAGTTATCACAAGAGAAATTTTTCTTTATGGCGTAATTTTAATGATACCACCAGTTATTTTTATGGGTTTTAATATTGACTTAATTTATTTATTGGAACCAGTAAATTTAGCAAATATGTTGTATTTAGGAATTGGTGCTTCAGCAATTTGTTTTTTGACATGGAATTTCGCTACGAAGTATTTAGGTGTGGTAAAGACTACAGTATATATATATGCTAGCCCAGTGGTAACAGTAATTACTGCTTATGTAGTATTAAATGAGCCAATAACTTTATATAAATTAATAGGTATGATATTAGCTATTGTTGGCTTAGTCATATCACAAAGATGAAGAAAGCTCTCAGATATTCTGAGAGCTTTTTATTATAAGCCTAGATTTTCGCCTACTAGGATAACTTTTATTTTTTTTGCTGGACGACAAATACGAGTAGTAACTATATAAGCACAGCAACTATCACTAGATAAGCAATTATGACAAGAACCAGTTTGATTACATGGTGTTTTAGCATTAGGAAAACGTTGCACAACGCTAGGAGCAGCTATATTTCTAGCACGAGCATAAGCATCATCTAGAGTTTTTACTACTTTATTCATACCGGCAATTATAATTACATTTTTAGGTCCATAAATCATGGCAGCAACACGATTGCCGTTACCGTCGATATTTACTAATTGAGCATCTTCACTGATAGCATTAGAGCTCATAAGGAAAGTATCACAAAGTAGAGCTTTACGCATGAGGTCAAGTCGTTCTTCTGGTGATTTGGCACTATCGCGGTCAATTACTTGATAATGTTCTTTTACATAGGATAATAAATTAATTTCATCAATAGAAATAGAGCCTCCCCATGAAACAACATCTTTTTTAGGGATTAATTTAATTGCTTGGGCTAAAGCTTCTTCTTTGGTGCTACAGTAATAAGCTTCAAAGTGACGTTTAGTTAGAGCTTTTACTACATTAGGGCCTAGTTTGTCATAACGCAATTGTTGAGGTGAATTTCTAGCCATAAAATCATCTCCAATATAAATAGTATTTACTTATATTATAATATAACGTATTGTGCTAGTTAAAATTTTTACTTGCAAAAAAAGTTCAACAAGAGTACAT
>OLQW01001513.1_pt1 | contig 10440 bp, 9 predicted proteins | sample 1672901 | NCBI WGS metagenome assembly OLQW01 (sample SAMEA3136735, study PRJEB25190) | human gut metagenome | reverse complement strand
TTTTGCGGCGGGAAACGGGCGCAAACTCCCTCAGTCAAAACCTGACGGTTTTGCCAGCTCCCTCGGAGAGGGAGCCTTTGGCGCGCCCGGCGCTCACAGCACTGCGTCCGAGATGAGCTTGCCCAGCAGCAGCGCCAGCACCACCAGCATCATGGGACGGATGAAGCGCGCACCCTTTTTCAGGGCGAAATGGGACCCCAGCAGGTTGCCCAGAATGTTGCTGACGGCGCAGGGGATGCCGATGTGGAACACCACCAGACCGTTCATCAGATAGGTGAACAGGCTGGCGTAGTTGCTGGCAAGATTCAGCACCTTGCCGTTGCCGTTGGCGGTGCGCAGGTCAAAGCCCATCAGGGTGGTAAAGGCAATGATGGCAAAGGTGCCGGTGCCCGGGCCCACGATGCCGTCGTACAGTCCGATGCCCAAGCCGATGCCCAGCGCCAGCAGGATCTTTTTCAGGTTCAGGGTGCCGTCGTCCCGGTTCTGGTCCGGCAGGTCGCGCTGCCACAAAATGACCACCGCCGCCACTGGCAGGATGAGGAACATCATGGTGCGCAGCAGCTCATCGCTGAGCAGCAGCACGATATGTGCCCCCAATGCACTGCCCGCAAAGCTGCCAATGGCTGCAAGGATGCCCACCTTCAGGTTCATTGCACCGTTTTTGAAAAAGTTGGCGGTGGCAAAAGTGGTGCCGCAGGCGGCGCTGAATTTGTTGGTAGCATAGGTGTAGTGGGGCGGCAGCCCGGCAAACAGATAGGCCGGCAGGCTGATAAGACCGCCGCCTCCGGCTGCCGAATCCACAAAGCCTGCAAAGCCCGTCATCAGAACAAGAAACGCCATCATCCATGGCGAGAGCGTGATACCCATTGTTATAATTCCTTTTATTTTTCTAATTTTGTTCTTTGGGAGAACGTGCGTCTCAGGACAGGGACAGTCGGCCCTCACAGGCCAGTACCTGATCCAGGATCATCCGCGAGACGCGGGCACCGTACACCATGGCGGGGTGTTCATTGTATTCGATGATATCGTGAAAATCCTTGTTCATCAGCACGATGACATACTCGCCGTAGGGGGTGTGGACGATGCCGCCATCGTTGCGGCAGGCGTTCATGCTGCCGCTCTTGCTGGCCACCCAGATCAGCTCCGGCGCGCCGGTCTCCTCGCAGTCGAGGTAATACTGCGGGAAGTCGTGGGTCAGCATGGTGTTGTAGTGCTGCTGGCGCAGGATGGCAAGCATCTCGGCACTGGCTTCCCGGCTGACAAGCTCCCCTTTTGCAATGCGGGCGAACAGCGCCGCGTAGTCGCGCGGCGTGGTGGTGCCAAGCCGGCGGTAGCGGTCAAAGTGCAGCGGATTGTGCAGCACAGTATGCGCAAAGCCCAGTTCCCGGATGCAGGCGTTGATGGTATCCAGTCCCAGATAGTCGATGATCATATTGGTGGCGATGTTGTCCGAGCAAATGATCATCATGGTAGCGGTGTCCTTCACCTTGAGCTTTGCGCCCACGCCCAGCGCCCGCAGCATACCGCTGCCGTCCACGAACTGGCTCTGCTCATAGGTGATCTCTTCGGCAAGGTCTGCTTTGCCGCGCTGCGCCTGCAAATACAATGCAGCGAGAATGAACGCCTTGATGGTGGATGCCGTCTCAAATTCTTCGTCCGCGCCAACCTCCACGGTATGGCCCTGCAGGTCGTCCACGAACACGCTCATTTTGCCCTGATAGCAGTACAGCTCCGCAGCAATGCGCTTTTCCAGCGTCATGTTTTTATCCATATCGGCATATTCTCCGTTGTTATTACAGGTTTTCCTCAAAAAAGCGCATGGCATTGCGGTAGTAGATGCCTTCCACCTCGTCCTCAGTAAAACCCTCTTTGCGCAGGGCATCCGCCAGCAGCGGCAGGAAGGCAGCATTTTCCAGCTGGTGGGGGCCATCGATGCCATCAAAATCGCTGCCAAGGGCAATCATCTGTGCACCGCCTACCTGCTTATAGTGGGCTGCATGCTTTGCGATCAGCTCCACCGTGCTGCGGCAGTTTTCCGGGTGGGTGGGGTCGGTGTCCAGAAAGGGCGCATAGTAGTTCAGGCCCGCAATGCCGCCGCGCTCCGAAAGGGCGCGGATCATCTCATCGGTCAGGTTGCGGGTGTGGGGTGCCAGTGCGCGGCAGTTGGAGTGGCTGGCCGCAAAAGGCCGGGTGCCGTGCTCCACGATATCCCAGAAGCCCTTGTCCGAAAGGTGGCTCACATCCACGATCATGTGCATCCGTTCCATCTCGGCCAAAAATTCAAAGCCCTTCCCGGTCAGGCCCTTTTCGGTCTGGGGCACCAGCACCCCGCCGGGGGTCCGCTGCGGGCTTGCCAGCTCGTTTTCGTGGTTCCATGTCAGGGTCATCATGCGCACGCCCAGCTCATACATCCGGCGCAGCACCCCCACGCTGCCCTTGCAGCAGGCGCCTTCCTCGATGGTGAGCATCCCGCTGATCTTTCCCGCCGCAGCATTCCGGCGGATGTCCGCCGCCGTGTACACCGGAGCAATTTTTTCCGGGTATGCCGCCATGATGCGCTTGAACTGGTCGATCTCTTCCAGCGCTGTCACCAGCGGGTCCGCTCCGGGCGTTTTGTCACCCAGATTGACGAATGCTGCAAAGCACTGCAGCAGATAGTCGCCTTTCTGTAATTTTTCAAGGTCGATATGCAGATCGTTCTGCGCGAAGCTCTTGGGCCGGCCCGCATGTTCGGCTTTGCGCAGCTCGCTGAGGGTATCGCAGTGCAGATCCCAGACTTTCATGATGTTTTCTCCTCTTTATTCCTCTTGCAGCAGCTGCAGCAATTCCTCTGGTTTCATGGACAGGATTGCTCCGTCTGCCGAGCCGGTGACCGTCTCGGCAAGGTCCTGCTTTGCCTGCTGCAGCTCCACGATCTTTTCTTCAATGGTGTCCTGTGCAATGAGCTTGTACACCTGCACCGGATTGCGCTGGCCGATGCGGTAGGCGCGGTCGGTGGCCTGATTCTGCGCAGCCACGTTCCACCACGGGTCGTAGTGGATGACGATATCTGCCGCCGTCAGGTTCAGGCCGGTGCCGCCCGCCCGCAGCGAGATGAGGAATACATCCGCTTCGCCGCTGTTGAACCGGCGCACAAGCTCCGCACGCACCGGCTTTGGGGTGGAGCCCTGCAGGGTAAAGTGGCTCACGCCCGCTTCGTCCAGCCGTTTTGCCAGCAGTTCCAGCATGGAGGTGAACTGGCTGAACAGCAGGATGCGGTGTCCGCCCTCCACAGCAGCCGTCACCAGCTCCATGCAGGCTTCCAGCTTGGCACTGCCGCCGTCCCAGTTGTCTGCCACAAGGCGCGGGTCGCAGCAGATCTCCCGCAGGCGCATGAGCACTGCGAACACCGCCATTTTATCCTCCGGCTTTGCAGCGCGCAGCTTTTCCCGCGCGTCCACCACAGCGGCAAGGTAGAGCTTGCGTTGCTGCTCGTCCAGCTCGATGCGGTGGAGATTCTCGGTCTTGGGGGGCAGCTCTTTGAGCACCTCGGACTTCATGCGCCGCAGGATGAACGGCCCGGTGAGCTGGTTCAAACGGCGCAGTGCGTCTTTGTCGTCCTCCTGCACGATAGGCTTTTCAAACCGGGCGCAGAAGGTCTTGTAGGGCGGCAGATACCCCGGCATCAGGAAGGAGAAGATGCTCCACAATTCGCCCAAGCGGTTCTCCACCGGGGTGCCGGTAAGGGCAAACCGCACTTTGCTGTTCACCCCGCACACCGCCTTGTACTTTTGGGTAGTGTGGTTCTTGATAGCCTGCGCTTCGTCCAGAATGCAGGCGTAGAATTGCTGCCCGCTGTAAAGCTCCTCGTCCCGGCGCATCAGGTCATAGCTGGTCACCACAAGGTCGGCTTCCGCCCACTGCTTTGCCAGCTCTGCCCGGTGAGCAGCGTCGCCGTCCACAGCCACGCAGGAAAGCTGCGGCGTGAACTTCTGGCATTCCTCCTGCCAGTTGAGCACCAGCGATGCCGGGCAGACGATGAGGCTGGGCAGGCGTTGGCCGCTTTCCTTCATGGCCAGCAGGTAGCTGAGCACCTGCACGGTCTTGCCAAGGCCCATATCGTCGGCCAGAATGCCGCCCATGCCGTAGCCGTCCAGCGTGCGCAGCCAGCGGTAGCCATCCCGCTGGTACTTGCGCAGCACATTGTGCAGGCTTTCCGGCGGAGTATACTCGCTGTCCTTCACGGCGTGAAAGCTGCGGCTGATGCGGCGGAACGCATCGTCGCGGTTGAAACGCAGGCCGTTCTGGCCCGAGAGCGCCCAGTCGAGACTGGGTGCACGGTAGAGCGGCAGCTCGGCGTGGCCGCTCTTGAGCTTGGCCCCGGAAAGTTCCAGTGTATCGTTCAGTTCGTCCAGCCCTTCCAGACTGTCATCCAGCCGCAGCAGACGGCCGTCCCGCAGGCGGTGGTAGCGCTTTTTCTGGTGCAGGGAGCGCAGCAGGTCTTTCAGCTCTGCCACCGGGAACTCGCCGGTATCCACTTCCAGATCCAGCACACTGCCGTGCACCGAAACGCCCACCGTGATGCGGGGCGGCGCGGCCTGCAGGCTGCGGAAGGCATCCGTCAGGTATACTTCACCCTCGGCCAGCAGGGCCGGCACGCCCTCCTCCAACATGCGGTAGATCTCGTCCTCGTCAGCGGTGCCGTACACTTCCTCTCTGCCGCCCACACCGGGCTGCAGATAAGAGGCCAGCAGCCGCTTTGCCCGGCTCTCGGCGCGCACATCCCGCAAAAGCCCTGCCGGAGACGGCACGAACGGCGTGACCTTATCCTCCCCGTACAAAAACTCCGCGTGTGCTTCGATGCGGAAGCTGTCCGGTGCGTCCAGATAGAACTGCACCACCGGTTCCAGCGGGATCTGGTTCAGCAGCAGACGTTCCGGGTCCACGATGTTCAGCTTGCTGCCCAGCTCCGGCAGTACATAGCTGCAAAAGGTCGTGGCATCTGCGCTGGTAAAGAACAGGCTTTTGCCGCCCAGCGCCTGCAATGCGGGCAGGATGCGGGTGCACCCGGGCCGCTGCAGCCGCCAGAGCGTATCCTCGCTGAACAGGTAATCATAGTCAAGGCCCTGCACAGCGGAAAGTGCGGGTTCGCCTTCCACCTGCACACCGCCGCGGCGGCGCTCCACGGTCATGGTAATGACGGGCAGACCTTCCCGCAGCTCGTACCCGCCCAAAAAACCGGTATGCTCGTACAGCTGCACAAGGTCATCAAAGATCTCGCCGGTCAGGATCATGCCTCCCGCCGGGCCTTGTTCGGCCCCGCCGTACACCCGCACGGCGGCTTTGTCCATGCTCTGCCTTGCGTTCACCTGACGGCGCAGCAGCTGCAAAAGCGCACGGGACTCTTCATCAAAGGCATCCCACCGGTGCACAAAAGCCAGTGCCTTGCCGTAGCTGACGCTTTTGCCCATCTCGACGGCTTCCATCAGGTTCGGGATGCTTTTTACCACATACTGCCGCCCGCCGTCCGAGATGCGCAGCCGCAGCCATGGCTGTGCGCCGGGCACGAGGGTCAGCTCCGGTTCCAGATGGGCAAAGCCGGTGCGCTGGGCGGTCTCGTCCACGCCAAGGTTTTCAAGGGCTGCTTCCTTGTAGGTATCCAGCAGCCTGCGGGCCTCGTGATCCGACACCGGCGTTTCGCCGTGCCACTTTTTGCCAAACAGCATTTCCAGCCCGGAGGCATAGCTGTCCCGCCGGGCCGGTTCCGGGGCAAGGCCCGCCGCGCCGCGCACAACACCGGGAATAGCATCCGGCTTTGCCGCCGGTGCAGGGGCATTCTTTTCGGCATCGTCCAGCAGCAATGCGCCGATATGCTTGCAGTAGGTGCCCTCGCCGTTCTGGTTATACGGGCAGCTGCAGGACGCACTGACAAAGCTGCCGTTCTCTCGCAGCCATGCCTGCGTATAGTAATAGCTGCCGCCGCTGCCCTGTACCATGGCCGAAATATGCCGCACGCCATCGGCGTTCACGGTACAGGTGCTCTGCTGGATGCGCTTGCGGTACTTCTTGGCCCGCTCAAAAATGTTATCGCCCAAAAGCGTGCGGATCTCGTCTGCATCCATGGCTGTTTCCTCCCGGTTTGGCTGTAAAACCTTCTTATCTTATAAGAATACCGCACCCGCACCCCGGATGCAAGAGGGATCTGCCGCCCAATTTCCATACAAAAAAATCCCGCTCCTTTTCAGGAACGGGATCATTTTACGATCTTGGAATGCTGCGGGGATCACTTGACAGTCTTGCCAAGCTCAGCATCCGTCTCAATGGCGCGCTCACGGATCTTTTCCAGCGTCTGCTCACTGAGGATATGCTCTGCCTTGCAGGCATCTTCGGCGGCGGTCTTTTCGTCCACGCCCAGCTGCATAAAGAAGTGGGTCAGCAGACGGTGACGGCTATAGATGCGCTCTGCGATCTCGCGGCCCGGTGCCAGCAGGGTCAGGTTGCCCTCGCCGTCCACCGCGATATAGCCGTTCTCGCGCAGCTTCTTCATGGCAATGCTGACGCTGGCTTTGGTAAAGCCCAGCTCATTGACAACGTCAATGGAGCGCACTTTACCCATACGCTGACTCAGCATCAGGATCGTTTCAAGATAATCTTCTGCGGATTGGTGGATCTGCATGGTATGTTTGCCTCCTGTCTGTGCCGGGATGCAAAGCACCACGGTTTCATATAGTACAAGATATCACACTTTTTGCCGATGTGCAAGCAATTCGCGGAAGTTTGTTAAAACAAACTAAATTTATCCTGCGCAAATCTGCTGTTTTGCCGGTTTTTAGTCGGCCGCGTTTTGTGCAAAGGCGATAAATTATTTTGCTTCCAGATATGCCGCCGGGCCGGACTGGTACAGGTCGCCGCCGTGGGCATCCAGGATCACCGTCAGCGGCATATCCTTCACAATCAGGCGGCGCACGGCTTCACAGCCAAGGTCCGGCCACGCGATCACTTCCAGCGTCTGCACGCTTTTTGCCATCAGCGCACCGGCCCCGCCAAGCGCTGCCAGATACACAGCCCCGTTGCGCACCACAGCCGCCTTTACGGCATCGTCCCGCTTGCCCTTGCCGATCATGATCTTGTTGCCAAGGTCCAGCAGACGGGGGCTCATGGCGTCCATACGGCCGCTGGTGGTGGGTCCCGCCGAGCCGATCACCTGGCCCGGGCGTTCCGGCGTGGGGCCAACGTAGTAGATGGCGCTGCCGGTCAGATCAAAGGGCAGCGGTTCGCCTTTTTCCAGTGCTTCGGTCATCCGCCTGTGGGCCTGATCGCGGGCGGTGTACACCACACCGGAAAGCAGCACGGTGTCGCCCGCCTTGAGCGGGGCAAGATCCTCGGCCGTGCAGGGAGTCGTCAGTCTGTATTCCATCTTTGCCCCTCCTTACAGTTCCGCGCTTGCACGGCGGGTCACATGGCAGGAAACATTCACCGCCGCAGGCAGGCCCGCCACATGGGTAGGCATCTGCTCAATGGCAAGGCCCAGACAGGTGGTCCTGCCGCCAAAGCCCTGCGGGCCGATGCCCAGCTCGTTGATGGCGGCAAGCAGCTCCTGCTCCAGCTGTGCGTAATAGGGGTCTGGGTTTGGCACATCCAGCGGACGCAGCAGGGCCTTCTTCGCCAGATACGCCACCTTGTCAAAGCTGCCGCCCACGCCGATGCCCAGCACGATGGGCGGGCAGGGGTTGGAGCCTGCCAGCTTCACCGTGTCCAGCACGAACTTTTTGAAGCCCTCCACGCCATCGGCGGGCTTGAGCATTTTGATCTGGCTCATGTTCTCGCTGCCAAAGCCCTTGGGTGCCACCGTGATGCGGCAGCCCTCGCCGTCCACCAGATGCACTGTGATGGCCGCCGGGGTGTTGTCGCCGGTATTGCCCCGGCGCAAAGGGTCTGCCACGATGCTCTTGCGCAGGTAGCCGTCGGTGTAACCCCGGCGCACGCCCTCATGGATGGCAGCTTCAAAGCTGCCGTCGATGTGCACATCGGTGCCAAGCTCCACAAACACGCAGGCCATGCCGGTATCCTGACAGATGGGCAGGTTTTCTTCTTTTGCGGCGGAAAGGTTCGACCACAAAAGGTCGAGAGTGCTCTTTGCCAGCGGCCACGGCTCTTCCTGCCGGGCCTTGTCCAGCGCCGCCTGCACGTCCTGCGGCAGGCGGGTGTTGGCTTCGATGCACAGCCGTGCAACGGTATCCGTGATCTCCTGTGCGGAAATGGTTCTCATAAACGCTTCCTCCGCTTACAGACGGGCAACGCCGGTCTCGCGGGCAGCCTTTGCCACGGCATTTGCCACAGCCTCGGCCACGCGGGGGTCGAACGCGCCGGGGATGATGTTCTCCTCGCTGCGGTCGGCATCGGTGATGAGGTCGGCGATGGCGTAGGCTGCAGCCAGCTTCATCTCATTGTTGATGTCACGGGCGCGCACACTCAGTGCGCCCTTGAACAGGCCGGGGAAGCACAACACGTTGTTCACCTGATTGGGGAAGTCGCTGCGGCCGGTGGCCATCACCCGCACGCCGCCGGCCTTGGCCTCGTCCGGCATGATCTCCGGGGTGGGGTTGGCCATGGCAAAGACGATGGCATCCTTATTCATGGTCCTGCACAGCTCCGTGGTCAGGATGCCGGGCTTGGAAACGCCGATGAACACGTCGGCACCTTCCAGTGCTTCCTTCAGGCCGCCCTTGACCTGACGGGGATTGGTCACCTCACCCAGCCAGTTCTTGTGGGCTTCGGCGCTGTTGCAGCCCTTGTACAGGGTGCCGAACTGGTCCACTGCAATGATGTCCTTTGCACCGGCGGTCATGAGCATCTTGATGATGGCAGTACCGGCAGCACCGGGGCCGTTCAGCACGATGTGCACATCTTCCATCTTCTTGCCCACCACACGCAGGGCGTTGATGAGGGCAGCAGTAACAACGATAGCAGTGCCGTGCTGGTCATCGTGGAACACAGGGATGTCCAGCTCACGCTCCAGTGTTTCTTCGATCTCAAAGCACTCGGGGCTCTTGATGTCTTCGAGGTTGATGCCCCCGAACGTCGGGGCTATCGCCTTCACCGTGCGGATGAATGCCTCGGGATCGGTTTCGTCGACTTCGATGTCGAAGGCGTCGATGTCGGCGTAAGTTTTGAAGAGCATGCTTTTACCTTCCATGACGGGCTTGCCTGCCAGAGCTCCGATATTGCCCAGTCCCAGGACGGCCGTGCCGTTCGAAATGACTGCTACCAGATTGCCTTTGTTCGTGTAACGGTAAACCTCTTCGGGGTTAGCTTCGATTTCGCGGCACGGTGCTGCGACGCCGGGCGAATAGGCCAGCGACAGGTCGTGCTGCGTGTGATAGGGCTTCGTCGGTACGACCGCGATTTTCCCTGGGCGGCCTTCGCTGTGATAGCGCAGAGCCTCCTGATCCATTTTACCTTTTCTCATTATCCTAACTGTTTTGCTTGTGTCTAAGAAACACAACGTGAAAAATCCTGCAATTATTGCGCCCTTCCGTCCCGGAACGGGCATCGTACGGGGCGGAGTTAAAAATAAACCCGCAGCCCTCCCCCGAACTGGAAGCGGAAGATGCCGCCGAGCAGGTTCAGCTCCGCCCCATCGTCGACATCCGGCGAGTCGACGATCAGCCATTGCCCGCTGATCCCCGCGCCCAGGCCGATGTGGCGTCCCAACATGAACTCCACGGAGGCCGATTCATGGATGCCGACGCCGCCCCTGCTGCCCGACGTATCGCCGTAGCTGCGGATGTAGCGGCCGTAGCCGATGCCCGCGCTTTCCCGGAAGAGCCATCTGCGCCCGGCCCGCTGCCGGGCGACGAACTCCGGTGCGATGTAGTGGATGCGGCTCGTACGCCGGATCCCGTTGCGTTCGGCCGAGATGAATCCGCCCGAGTAGACGATTCCGGCGCCGAAGCCCCGGCGCGACGTCCAGTTGTACCCGGCACTGATGTCGTAGCCTTCGTTCAGCGAGCCGGAAGAGCTTTCGGCCAGGTAAAGCGTCGAGATGACGGCCGTATACGCCGCATTGGCAAATAACGTGTGCTGCGGACGGTTGCGCGGGGCCAGGTGCTGCGCCCGGAGGAACTGCGCCCTGCCCCGCTGCGCGACCTGCTTCCCGGCCGATGGTGCCGTTTCTCCGGGTACGGCGGCGAACGGGCCGCCCAATGCAGCGCAAGGCGCTTCCTGTACCGCGGGTTCCGCCCCGGGCGTCTCCGCCCTGAGTTGCGTGGCTCTGCCAGAAGCCAGTAACAGCGATGCGGTGCAACAGCACGTGAGCAGGTATGGACGAATGCGGGTCATATTTTAAAAATGTCTGGTTCGGAATCGGGGAGTGCGGCGGTGACGGCTGCCGGCCGGTTCGGGCGGATGCCTCAAAACAGCAGGGTTTCGGGGTTGCCGGGTGGGGTGACCCCCAAGTGC
>OLQW01001504.1_pt1 | contig 10466 bp, 5 predicted proteins | sample 1672901 | NCBI WGS metagenome assembly OLQW01 (sample SAMEA3136735, study PRJEB25190) | human gut metagenome | reverse complement strand
CGCTCAACCGCTGTACTGCCAGCCCAGAGAAGAAAAAATCCCGGAATTTTCTTGTGCCGTCCAGAGTGGTCGAGTTATAGATAATGTGATTGTGGATGTGTTCCCGATCGGTATGCGTTGCAACGATAAAAGCGTGTTTGCCTTTCAGAAACCGGGAGGCCAACTCATAACCGATGCGGTTTGCTTCTTCAGCCGTAATTTCACCAGGCCGGAAAGATTGCCGTATCTGATAGGCGATAATGTTACTTTTTTGGCTGCGCCCGGTGGCCTGCTCGTACAGCTTTTTTGTGAGCATGAACTCCTCGTCCACAGTAAGCGGGCTGCATTGATAGCTGCTGACAAGTTCGCCTTTTTCAGTCTTGTCAGGATTCTGTGCATAGTTGGTGCGGTCTTTCAGGCAGGCGGCAATAGATTTTCCTTTGTGCTGATGCAGTGCGATCAGACGAGTAGCAGCCAGAGCAGATCACCTCCTAAATGAAAAAGCCGCCCGAAGGCGGCAAGAAGATTCAAAATCAAATCAGGTCCCGGAGCCAACCGCTGAATTTCTCAACGCCCTCCACCATTGCAGTTGCGCCGACAAAAAGGACAAAGCAGAGAAATTCGGCAACCAGCAGAATCAGAAATTGATCCCAAGTCTGGCGGTAGACGGTGTAGATGCCGCAGCCAAAGATATACAGCATCAACGGCGCGACAACATAGCTGGACAGAGTAAGCAGCCACTTTGCCATCAGAGCCAGAAAAGCCACGAACAGAGAGATCGGGGCAAGCATCATCTTGAATAAAAACCTCATATCAAACACCAGCCTTTCTTTTTCGCCCCTATTATAAAGGTATCGCCCCTTGCCTTGCAAGGATGTCAACCGTTATGTAAGCCCGCAGTCCTCCTGCTGCGGGATTTTTTTAGAGTTCCGAAAGTTTGGCGAGAAGTTGCTTGCCGATAGCTATCAGCTCATCCAACCGACTACGCAAGTCCTCTAAATCGGCGGCATAGAGCTGCCCGCTTTCATTGGCCCGTTTCGCCACCTGATTCAGGTTGTTGCTGCAATTCTGAAGAAGGTACGCCATCCGACGCAGCTGTGGTAAATCAAGATTCAGGCAGTAACCATCCAGAGCCATTTTTCGCAGATAAGAGCCAATGCTCAAAATACCGCAACTTTCCATCTTCTGACGAATGCGTTCCAGTTCGACTTTGCTGACCCGGAAATGGAGCTGCTGGTCGCGACGGTCGTTCACCGGGCATCACCATCCTTATCCAAGTAAGATTTGAATGGTCGGACAGGCTCCACTTTATCAGCCTTTTCTTCCAGAGCTGCCAGCACAGAGGGGCGGGCATCCGGCTTTTCTTCCGCTTCGGGTTCTGTCCGGCTGGACTGATGCTCCATGTTCAACAGCGCATCCAATTCTGCAAGGCGGGCAGACTTGGTTTGCAGTTCTTCCTCCTGCGCAAACGGCTTGGCGATTTCAACCTCTGCGGCCTGCTTCTGCTGTTCCAGAGAATCCAGTGCGGCATCAGCATCGGCAATGCGGTCGGCAAAATTGCCGATGGCATTGTCCAGACGGACGATGTTGCCGCGAGGGTCATCGCCCAGCGGTACCGGATAACTCAGCTCGCCGCGGAGAACGATTTGATGCTCATTCTTGAAACTGTCAAAGCGAATGTTCAGCTCAAAGCCGCGATAGGTGCCCAGCAGCATCATATCCGCATTCGGCATCTCCTTGCAGGCGAGCATCAGCCGCTCACCAGCTGCTTTTTTCTCATCGAACACCATGCCCTTGATCGTCATGCCGCAGAAGTTCTCCTTATCCTGCGGGTGTGCGTCTGCGATTTGGGCATCGTTTTTCAGAGCCGCAATACGGTTCTTCGCTTTCTGAATTTCCTCCGGGTAATGCTTGAGCAGCTTATCTTCCAGACGATATTTTTGGTTCTGGTAATCCGAGCGCAGCACCTTGAGCCTTGCTACCTGCACATCCAGATCCATCTTTTCCCGGATGCGCGGGTCGCCTGCGCATAGGGCCTTGACCTCGGCATACGAAAGAGCCTGCTCATCCACATCATCACAGGAGCGCATCGGAGATTTGCTCGTCATGATCTGCGAAATAAACTTCTGCTTGTTTTCCAGCGTTTGCCAGAGGTAGGCGTCGAATGTCCCCTCCGTGACGTAATTATAGACGTAAACTTGTTTGTTTTTGTTGCCCTGACGGATGATTCGGCCGTTGCGTTGGGTCATATCGGACGGTCGCCAGCCTACATCCAGATGATGCACAGCCACCAGCAGGGTCTGGACATTGGTGCCTGCGCCCATCTTTGCAGTGCTGCCCAGCAGGACACGCACCTTGCCGCTGCGGACTTTGGAGAACAAATCCGCTTTCTTACCTTCAGTATCAGCGTTGTGGATGAACTCGACCTCCGATTCCGGCACCCCGGCGGCAAGCAGCTTTGTGCGAATATCATCGTAGACATTGAACGAGCCGTCTCCCTTGGGCGTGGACATATCGCAGAAAATCAGCTGCGTCAGATTATCCTCTTTGGTTTCGTTCCAGATACGCAGAACATTGTCGACGCAGGCATTCAGCTTGCTGTCCGGGTCATCCGGGGTGAGCGGATTCATCAGCCGCTGGTCAAGGCCGATTTTACGTCCGTCCGAGGTGATCTTCAGCATATTGTCCACCGAGGGGTCAACCGCACCGCTATGCACCTCAGCAGCACGTTCGCTCAGGGATTTCACCATGTCCTGCTGGATCTCCGATGGTTTGACCACGACAGTTTCAAACTTGGCTTCCGGAACAGGCAGATGCAACTGGTCGGAAGTCTTGATGTCCGCTGCCTCCTTGAACATATTCATCAGCTCCGGCAGGTTAAAGAACTTGGCAAAACGTGTGCGCGCACGGTAGCCGGTTCCTTCCGGCGCAAGCTCAATGGCCGTGGTGGTCTCGCCAAACGTAGAAGCCCATGCATCAAAGTGGGTCAGTTGTTTCTGCTGGAGAGTGCTGTACTGCAAATAGCGCATCAGGGTGTACATTTCCGTCATGGAGTTGCTGATGGGCGTTCCCGTTGCGAAAATCACGCCGCGCCCGCCAGTCACTTCATCCAGATAACGACACTTGCCGAACATATCGCTGGACTTCTGTGCTTCGGAGGTAGAAAGGCCAGCAACATTGCGCATCTTGGTGTAAAGATATAGGTTCTTGTAGTTCTGGCTCTCGTCCACAAATAACCTATCTACGCCTAATTGTTCAAATGTGACCACATCATCCTTGCGGTCGGTGGACTGTAGCTTTTTCAGTTTCACCTCCAGTGTTTTCCGTGTCTTTTCCATCTGTTTCACGGTAAAATGCTCACCGGACTGTTCCTTGGCCTCTGCAATGGCATTTTCGATTTCCTCGATCTGATCTTCGATAATCCGTGCCTGCCGTTCCGCAGAAAGAGGGATTTTCTCAAACTGCGAGTGGCCGATAATGACGGCATCGTAGTCGCCGGTTGCGATGCGGGCGCAAAAACGCTTTCGATTGGCGGGTTCAAAGTCTTTCTTGCTGGTAACGAGCAGCTTTGCATTGGGGTATAGCCGCAGGAACTCGCTGGCCCACTGCTCGGTCAGATGGTTGGGTACCACGAACAGGCTTTTCTGACACAGGCCCAAACGCTTAGATTCCATTGCCGAAGCTGCCATCTCAAAACTTTTGCCGGCACCCACCTCGTGGGCGAGCAGGGTGTTCCCACCATAAAGCACATGAGCAACTGCATTGCGCTGATGTTCCTGCAGATTGATCTCCGGGTTCATACCGACAAAATGGATATGGCTTCCGTCATACTCGCGGGGCCGGGTACTATTGAACAACTCGTTATACTGCTTCACCAGCAGATTCCGCCGCTGCGGGTCTTGCCAAACCCAGCCTGCAAAGGTATCCTTGATGGCCTGCTGCTTCTGCTGGGCAAGCATCGTCTCCTTCTGGTTCAGGACACGCCGCTCTTTACCATCCTCCTCAATGGTATCATAAATGCGGCAGTCCCGCAAATTCAAGGTGTCCTCCAAAATCTTGTAGGCGTTGGCCCGGTGGGTGCCGTAGGTTTCGGTGGACATGATATCATACATTCCGGCGGCAGATTTGTTGCCGATGCGCCATTCGGACGTAAATGGAGAGTAGTGGACTTGGATCAGGTTGTTATAGCGGATGCGGTAGGGCGGCTGAAAAGTCTCCATCATAAACTGCTGCACAATGGCGGGATTCAGCCATGTGGCACCCAGTCGGATGTCGATTTCTGATGCTTCAAGGTCCTTCGGCTGCGCTTTGGTCAAAGCCTCCACATTGATCTTGAACTCCGGGTGGCTTTCAGCGGCAAGCTGAGCCATGCGCAGTTTATTCCGCACATTGCCGGAAAGATACTCGTCCGCAGTCTGCCAGCCTGCTTCCGGCTCATCTGCATCCGCAGAAGGGTCTTTGAAAATCACGCCTTGCAGCTCTGTGGTAATACGCTCATAATCGCCGGGAGAGCCGAGAAGTTCCGCCATATAGGGCAGATCAACACGGCCATGTTCTCCAATGGACACTGCCAGTGCTTCGCTGGGGGTGTCCACGCTGGTGACCGTGTGCTCTGGGCGAATCGTTCGCTTGGTGAACATATCCGCCTTGCTTTTGAGCTGTTTATTCTCATCGAGATTTTCCAAAGAGCAGAGCAGATAGTAGGAAGAATCATCCTCAAACAAACGCCCATTTTTGCGGTCGTTGAGCAGACCGTATTTTGCGGTAAAAGCGTCATAAGCTGTGTTCAGCTTTGCTTGGGTTGTCTTAATGTCCTCATCCGGGTAATCGTCCAGCTGCTCCTGAATCAGCTGGTTGACGATCTGCCGCAGTTCCACCATGCCGGTGACACGGGCTTTGGCATTATCGGACAACTCCACCTGCGTCATAATCGAATTTTCTCGGTAGTACACCTCACCGTCCACCACGGCATAGGAGAAATTCTTTACATCCGGGTCAGCGGGGAGCGTCTTGCGCTCGACTTCTGCATCCGCAACATCTGGTGTTTCCACCTCGACTTCAACATACTGGCCCTCAATATGCTGTACCGCTTCGGCAAGCTGGTCGGCCAGCACTGCGCCCTCAATGGGCGCAACGGTCAGATCGTGTCCGTATGGGGTGCTTTCGGTGGTCAGCTCGCCCAGCACCATCTCCGGGTGGTCCACAAAATACTGGTTGATGGCAAAGCCGTCCTCGGTCTTGCCAAGCTGCACCCAGTCCGGCTCAATGTCCGCAGGGCGGTCACGCTTCTGCAGGAAGATAATGTCCGAAACCACTTCGGTGCCTGCGTTTGCCTTAAACGCATTATTCGGCAGACGGATGGCACCCAGCAGATCGGCACGTTCTGCCATGTGCTTGCGAGCAGTGCTGTCCTTGCTGTCCATGGTGTAGCGGCTGGTCACAAAGGCAATTACGCCGCCCGGTCTGATCTGGTCGATGGCTTTCGCAAAGAAATAATTGTGGATGCTAAAGCCAAGTTTGTTGTACGCCTTATCGTTGACCTTGTACTGACCAAAAGGCACGTTGCCCACCGCTAAATCGTAGAAATCACGGCGGTCGGTGGTCTCAAAGCCAGCCACGGTAATGTCTGCCTGCGGGTACAGTTTTTTCGCAATACGCCCGGTGATGCTGTCCAGTTCCACACCATATAGGCGACTGTCCGCCATGCTATCCGGCAGCATTCCAAAGAAGTTGCCTACACCCATGGACGGTTCCAGAATGTTACCACTGCGGAAACCCATGCGCTCCACGGCATCGTAAATGCCATGGATCACGGTGGGACTGGTGTAGTGGGCGTTCAGGGTGCTGGAACGGGCGGCGGCGTACTCGTCCTCGGAGAGCAGCCCTTTCAGTTCAGCATATTCCTTTGCCCAACTATCCTTGCTGGGGTCAAAAGTGTCTGCCAGACCGCCCCAGCCCACATACTGCGAAAGCACCTGCTGTTCCTCGGCGGTGGCACCACGGTGCTCCGCCTCCAACCGAAACAGGGTGCGGATGGCTTCGATGTTCCGGGCATATTTCTGCTTTGCGCCACCCTCGCCCAGATGATCGTCCGTGATGTGGAAGTTCCCGGCAGGCTCCGGTGCAAAATGTTTCGCTTCGACTGTGGGCGATTCTGTGCTTATCGTCTGAATTACAATGTCAAACGGCAGATTGTTTTCCTTGGCGGGGTATACGGCAACCGTTTTTTCAGTACGAACTGGCCGGGTAGCATTTGGTTCGTTCTGCCGCAAGCCCTCCTCGAATTGTTGCTTATTGATAACTTCGTTATCCCACGACTGCCCCTGTGCGCTGGTGTCGATGCGAACATCCGTTTCGCCCACATAGCCGATTGTTCCTTCGATGGTTTGGGTAGGAAGATCAACGATAACATTGTCACCGACCTTGTAATCGGGTAGGGGGTGTTCCATCGCATCCTGTTCCTGTTCGTACAATTCCCGGACAAGAGCCAGCGGTTCCTCCCGGAAAACTGGCATCCGCATTTCTGCCAATGCCACGTCCTGCAAGGATACGCTGCCCTTATCAAAGTTTACTGTATCCACCCGGAAAGCGCGCCCCTCCATGTGGATGGTAGCACCCAGCGGCAGATAATCCTCCCGGCGCAGATACTTGGTTTGGTGGTGGGTGCCGTCCTCGTTCAGCCCGGCAAGATAGATGTTCTCGCCGCACTGCCACAGCTGCTTGGCACGGTACACCCACTGGTCGCTGGGGAAGCCGGTGACAGGAACGATGCCCAGTGCTGTTTCTTTTTCCAGAAGTTTGCCGCCCAGAAGTTCGCAGACCTTCCGGGCATCCTCACCGTAAAACTCAAACTGTCCGTTCTGCTCAAAGCCCACCAGCGCATCCGGGTGCTGCTCCTTCAGGGAGTTGTACTCGGTGGCGGCATCCAGCGGCAGCAGTGCAGGGCGTTCCTCCAATTTGCTGTGGTAGTGCTTCAGTTCCTCATCCGTGACGCTGACCAGTTCCGAAAAGTCCAGAGCTTCCAACTCGGTTTCGGTCAGATCTTTCAGACTTTCGTACTGCCGCTCGTCGATCAGCACTTCACCCAGATACCGCTCCACACGGTACCCCACCAGATCTACGTTGACCTGAATGGGAATCTCCTCGTCTGTGGCGTTGGTGTAGGCAACGCCGATCTTGGACAAATCGGAGAAGTCCGGTTCGGAATCGTATTCCTTCAGGCAGAAATCTCGGATCAGGTTTTTGGCATGGGTCAGGTCGGCATCCGGCTTTGCGTTGATGAGCACAGGGGGCGTGTAATGCTCCTTTTCCTTGTCGGTCAGGTAGCGGTCAGACTGGATCATCAGGTCGATATACTTTTCCACCTGTGTCCATTTTAAGGTGATTTTCTGGTGGTCGGGATAATGGTCGAATTCCAGACCCTTCCAGTCGTGGTTCACAAACCCCCGGCTTCCGTCCAGAAAATCGTGGGAGTGCCCACCAACGCCATACTCCTTTGCCAACGCTTTGGCGCGGAGGTTGCGGTCAGTCTGGGTCTGGTACAGTGCCATAATGCGCTGCTTGCCGCCCATAAATCCCGAACCGTGCTTACGCAATTCGTTTTCGATTTCAGCCTGCGACAAAACAAAAGCGGAGGGCGTTTTTTCGCTCTCCGCTCGGTCGATTTTTTCAATTTGCTGGGCTTCGGTGGGGATGGGCGCATCCAGAAAACTTAGCTGTAAATCAGCTCCGTCATCACCAGTTCCTCTGCCTGCGCTTTCAGGCTGTTCATGTGCTGCACCCACATCAGTTGGTTCTGCGCTTTGTCCGGGGCCGGGTTCTGCTTCAGAAGTTGCTCCATGCTCTGCCGCATCCGGCTCTCTGCCGTCTGCTCCACCTCCATCAGGTGCGGGTACAGACTCCCGTTCAGAAGCATCGTGTGGTACAGCACCGGGCGATGGTTCATCAGATACGTCCGGCGCAGCCTGCCGTACTTGCCCAGCGGCTTCCGGGGCTGGTTCAGGGTCAGGTTCGGGAGAAGGTAATCCCCGACGGTCGAGTAGGTCACGTTCCTGCTGTTCGTATTCATATTGGCTCCTTTCTGCATTGCGGCGGCGAATGGTTGTTTTTACGGTGCGCTCGATGTTGCGCAGCACCTCCCGGCTCATGTCGCTGACGGCTGCGCCGAGGGCGTAAACACTATCCGGGGTGGAGAAATTGTAGATCGCCTGAAAATCGTCCTTGTCGAACCACCCGGCAGGCTCAAGACCACAGCGTTCCAGCAGCGTATAGGTGACGCTGATGGCGGCGGCGGACTTGAACTGCATCTCCACCCCGGCTTCATCATAATCCATCAGGAGCGAACCGTCAACGATGGCACGGATGTCCTCGCCGTTGTTGTCCCAGTAATCTGCCACCAGTTTCCCCGCAACGTCCGCAAGCTGCTGGCTGACACGCTCCCCGCTGATGCCGTAGGTCTTGCTCAACATTTCCGAAACCGGCTGTTTCAGGTCGTCATTGTACTGCCACATCTCCGGGTCACGGGAATTGCGGCGCACCCCGGTGTCGCTTACGTCAAAAACGTAGTGCAGTCGAGGGAATCCGCTGGATTCGTCCAGCAGAGCGATGCCCTTAGAGCCACGCCTGACATAGCGGTTCATCCGGTTGCGCCAAATGTCAAATTCGGCGCAGGCGGTGGCATCGGGCCGCTGAGCGTAGATCATCAACTGGTCTGCAAAGGGGTACTTGTACAACCGGGATGCAGTGGTCAGGTAGTCCGTCCAGCTTTCCCAGTACCGGGTCAAGCCGTTGGCCGTGCGCTGGGCAAGGGCAAGATATTCTTCGGTTTTGCTTGGCATAGCGTTCCTCCTTTTTCGGATTTTAGGGTATAAAAAGAGCGGGCAACCGTTTTGAGGGTCGCCCGCAGAAGGTGTGTAATAATTTGATAGTCCGTCAAACAGGAATTGATTTACTTTGTTTGTAAATCTTCCAGAAAGAAAATTCCCGCTGTTAGGTTGACAAACATTTCCTTGTCCTTGATTACATGAATTTTATTGTTCCACCAGACAGTAGTGTTATTAGCGGAGATTGTTTTGCTTGTTCCATCCTTGAGAAAATAAGTAATTGTAATAGCGGGTTCTTCTTCGCTATTCACTTCCCCAAATAAATCATATTTCAGAAATCCCGTTAGCTTTAAGGCTAACTCAATGTCCTCACTGCTCGAAATTTCTTTAACATCATCCGTGACACTCGGATACGTGATATTTACAGACTGAATATCATTTATGCGGGGCAATCCCCAAAGATACATACCATTCGTAAATATGTTGATCCCAACAATCAAAACAGTCATAACTATCACTTCTATCAAAAATCGAATAAGACCTTTGAAAATCTTGTTCACCAACTTATCCTCCAATCTCAATTTCTCCTACTCCCTCGATTCCGATTTATTGAGTTGAGCATATCACATAAGCGAACACTCCAACCCTACAGCTCGGTTTCCACTGCAAGCTGCTCCTGCTTCTCTTTTTCGTCAGCGATTTGGACATCAACATCTTCGCGCATCTTTTTCAGAAGTGCGAGGACTCGCTTGATCTGGCCCTTGGTGTTTTCCACCCTGCTCTGTGCCTGATTGATGTGATCCAGAACTGCCCAGTCTGCAAAGAGGCCGTCAAAGAAGAAATCCGCAAATTTCAAAAAGCTGTCCACCGTAACCTGAAGGTCTGCGGTGATCTCAACATCAGCAAGCTCAGTTTTGAACCGCCGCAGTTCCACTTGAAGCTGTTCGATTTGTTTCTGCGCATCGTCCAGTTCCTCATACTTGGCAAGATCGGCCATCAAACCGCCGCCCATTACGTCCCATGTACTCCAGCCCTCGGCATTGTGGAGGGTTTCGAGAACTTCGTTGACCGTATGCAAGGCAGTCTTTCCTGCGTTGATGGCTTCCAGCAGCTCCCGCTTTTGAACTTTCAGTGCGGCAATGCGGCTTTCGCTTTCCGCAACCTGCTGTGCGACAGGGTGGGCAGATGCTTTGATACTTTTGATTTTTTCGGAAAGAGCAGCTTGATACTGCCTTTCGCAATCGGACAGCCGTGCCAGTCTATTTTGAATCTGATCCAAGTCGGCATCAACGGAAGAAAGGTCATGGAGAGCAGCATCGTACTTGACGCGGGCTGCATAGGCTTCCTGCCGTTCCTTGTCCAGCTTCTCATCCATCTTTCCGATGACCTGATAGAAAAATGCGGCAAGGCTGTGTCCCTCCAGACGGTCCACATCAGCCTGCTCTGCCAGCTTGGATTTTTCCAGCTTTTTCAGGCAATCAGCAAGCGTATCTCTCTGGGCGGTCAGTTCTTTCTGTTTTGCTTCGCAGCTTTTCTTTTCAGCGACCTGCTGCCAAAGCTCTTTCAACGTAGAATCACTCATATGGAATGTCCTTTCCCGGCATTACGTTTCTTCGTTCAGAAGCTGGTTCAAAAAATGCTGCCGATTATTTACAAATGTTTTGG
>OLQW01001495.1_pt1 | contig 10511 bp, 3 predicted proteins | sample 1672901 | NCBI WGS metagenome assembly OLQW01 (sample SAMEA3136735, study PRJEB25190) | human gut metagenome | reverse complement strand
GAACAAGTTTGAGTCTACACAGATATTCGGCAACATCAATTATCTGAATGTTGCCACGAATCTTGCCTGGTTTGAACTGACCGGACAGGCGGAAGACATAGACCGTGAAGTGGACAATTACCGCTCTGTGACGGCAGAACAGCTTCATAGGGTCGCCCAACAGACCTTCCGCGATGAAAACGGGATTGTGCTTTATTACCAAAAAGAAAACCTTTAGTATGAAAAAATTATTTGATACGTATAAGCAGCACTATAAAGCATTGCTTCTCCTGGGGCTACCCATTGTGGTGGGGCAGTTGGGAGTCATTGTGCTTGGTTTTGCCGATACGCTGATGATTGGGCATCACAGCACGGAGGAACTGGGTGCCGCTTCTTTCGTAAACAATCTGTTTACTCTTTGCATTATTTTCAGTACGGGCTTCAGCTACGGGCTGACACCGGTTGTAGGGGGCTTCTACGGTAACCGCCGCTTTGCCGAGGCAGGGCAGGCGTTGCGGTGTAGCCTGGTTGCCAATGTGCTGGTGGCTTTGTTGCTGACTCTTGTCATGGCTGTTCTCTATTTCAATGTGGAGCGGCTGGGACAGCCCGGAGAATTGTTGCCTCTAATCAAGCCTTACTATCTGGTGTTGCTTGCTTCACTGGTCTTTGTCATGCTGTTCAACGGTTTCAAACAGTTTACGGACGGCATCACCGATACCAAGACGGCCATGTGGATTCTGCTCGGAGGGAATGCGCTTAACATCGTAGGAAACTATATTCTGATCAATGGAAAATTGGGTTTCCCGGAGATGGGATTGCTTGGTGCGGGTGTAAGTACCTTGTTCTCTCGCATTGTGATGGTCGTGGTCTTTGCGGTGATTGTGCTTCGTAGTCGCCGTTTTATCCGTTATAGACTCGGATTTATGAGGCTGGGATGGTCGACACCGATGTTCAGGAAACTCAATGCTTTGGGCTGGCCTGTCGGTATGCAGATGGGAATGGAGACCGCTTCCTTCAGCCTCAGTGTTGTCATGGTGGGGTGGCTGGGGACACTTGCTCTGGCATCACATCAGATAATGCTCACTATCTCTCAGTTCACCTTCATGATGTATTATGGCATGGGCGCTGCGGTTGCCGTGCGTGTCAGCAACTTCAAGGGGCAGGGAGACGGGCAGAATGTGCGCCGCTCGGCGTATGCCGGCCTTCACATCATCCTGTGTATGGAGGTGGTGTTGCTGGGTATCGTCTTTGCGCTTCGCGGTCAGGTAGGGGGATGGTTTACGGACAATGCGGAAGTGTCCGGCATGGTTGCCGCTCTCTTCTTCCCGTTCTTGGTTTACCAGTTCGGCGATGGGTTGCAGATTAACTTTGCCAATGCCCTGCGCGGCATCTCGGATGTGAAACCGATGATGATTATTGCATTTATATCCTATTTTATTATATCTTTGCCCGTAGGGTACCTCTGCGGTTTCATCTTCGGCTGGGGACTGACGGGGGTCTGGATGGCTTTCCCGTTTGGACTGACCAGTGCAGGGGTGATGCTGTGGCTGAGATTCCGTAGACAGACCAGGGAAAGGATTTGATAATATGAACAGTGTCTCCAAAGTAAAGATTGCCGTAGGCTACACTTTGTTGCTGGCGGTATTGTTTTTTTCCTTGTTTTTCGTACACCGGGAAATGGAGAACCTTATTCTTACTGATGACCGCGATGTACAATGGACAGACAGCGTGCTTGCTTTGATACGCGAGAAGGATACCAATACGATAAGAATGCTGCGTACGCTGAGTGAGGCGAATGACAGCATGGTATCTACCAGTGACATTGAGCAGATAATTGCCCAGCAGGACTCGGTAGTGACCCAGCAACGTGTGCAGCACCGTATCATTACACATCGGGATACCGTCGTGACACGCCCTCGGAAGAAGGGGTTTTTCCGTCGTTTGGGTGAAGTGTTTGTCCCCCCAAAGAAAGATACGGCTATCCAGGTAAAGACCTCCCTTGAATTTGCAACGGATACGGTGATTGAACCCTATAATCCGGCCGATTCTTTGCATGAGAAACTGCGTGCTGTGGCCCAGCAGAAAAAAGCTGTAAACACTGTTATACAACGACGTAAACGCTATCTGCAACGCTTGGACCATATGCTGACCGCTCGTATTGACAGCTTGCTGAAAGATTACGAGACGGAAACTCTGCTGCGTGCACGGACGGAAGCCGAGTATCAACAAGCGGTCCGACGCCGTTCGGCCAAGATTATCAGTGGCATTGCCGTAGGTGCGGTGTTGCTTTCCGCTTTTTTTCTTATTATCATCGGCCGCGACATAACCCGAAGCAACCGTTACCGTCGTGAGTTGGAAGAGGCCCGTCGTCGTGCCGAGGATTTACTCGCTGTCCGTGAAAAACTGATGCTTGCCATTACCCATGATTTCAAAGCCCCGCTCGGTTCTATTATGGGCTATGCCGACTTGCTTTCCCGTCTGACGGTGGATGAGCGTCAGCGGTTCTATCTGGACAATATGAAAACCTCATCGGAACATCTGCTGAAGCTGGTCGTTGATTTGCTCGACTTCCATCGTCTTGATTTGAACAAGACCGAAATCAACCGGGTCACCTTTCATCCTTCCCGCCTGCTTGAAGAGATACACGTCAGTTTTGAACCACTTACGGCTGCCAAAGGACTGGCGCTTCATTGCGACATTGCCCCGGAGCTGGGCGGTACCTATATTTGCGACCCCTTGCGTCTGCGCCAGATTATCAACAATTTGCTGTCCAATGCCGTGAAGTTTACGGACCAAGGCAGTGTTACCATGACTGCCCGTTACGAGGACCGTCGACTGGTAGTTGCCATTGCTGATACCGGTAAAGGTATGGAACCTGCCGACCGGGAACGTATCTTCCAGGAGTTTACCCGCTTACCGGGTGCTCAGGGTAAAGAGGGGTTCGGACTCGGACTTTCCATCGTCCGTATGCTGGTACAGTTGCTTGAAGGCACGATTGATGTAGACAGTGTGCCAGGCAAGGGAAGCACTTTCACCATATATATTCCTATCTATCCCGTAAGGAGTGAAGGACGGAGAATGAAGGATGAAGAATCGGGATGTGCTGCCACGCCGAATGGCAATTCTTCATTCCCCGTTCCTCATTCTTCACTGAAGAATGTCCTCCTTATTGATGATGACCGTATTCAGCTTACCCTTACTGCCGCCATGCTTCAGCAGAGTGGTATAAATTCTGTCTCTTGTTTACAACTGGATGAACTGCTGGATGCCTTGCGCACTGCAACCTTTGATGTTCTGCTTACTGATGTGCAGATGCCTGCTATTAATGGTTTTGATTTACTGAAACTGCTTCGTGCTTCGAACATACCGCAGGCACAGTCTGTTCCGGTGATTGCTGTCACTGCCCGCAGTGACATGCAGCGTGAGGAATTTACGGTGCATGGATTTGCCGGATGCCTGCATAAACCGTTTACCGTCAGTGAATTGCTACATGAATTGAATATGGAGGACAAAGGGATGGAGGTTACGGAAGTTTCGGAAACTTCGGCTTGCCCGGGGTATAAATTCTCTTCGCTCACTGCTTTTTCGGTCGATGACCCCGAGGCGGCAAAGTCCATTCTGGAAAGTTTTGTGGCTGAAACCCGCCTCAATGCGGAGCGTTTGCAGAAGGCTGTGGAGAATGAGGATGTGGACGAGATGGCTGCTGTCTCCCACAAAATGATTCCCCTCTTTACTTTAATTGGAGCAGCGGAACTGGTTGCATTGCTGAAACTGTTGGAAACTTCTCATGGAGTGCCTTTTACCGGAGAGTTGAAAGAACACGCCCTTGCCGCCCTCGTTTTGATAGAGGATGTCATTACTCAGGCAACAGCTTTTCCGTAATGGGGGAACAGAGAAGAATACATGATTTTTCTCTATCGGGAACCAAATGTCGAAAGAAATTGTTTACTTTGTAGGACTTTTAAATACGATGAAAGATTGACGTTCCGATGAGAAGAAAATGGTTGAGAACAGCACTGTGGGTGTTGCTTACTCCTATTATACTGTTTATAATATTGATGATACTGCTCTATGTGCCTCCCGTACAGAATTTGATACGGAAGCAGGCTACAGCAATTGCATCAGATGCTACGGGTATGGACATATCCGTGGAGCGGATTGACCTTCGCTTTCCTTTGAATTTGTTGGTCCGCGGTGTATTGGTGGTACAGCCTGCCGACAGTGCTGTTGATGTGCAGCATCCCGATACCTTGCTGAATCTTGGAAGTTTGAACGTACGGGTACAGGCATGGCCTTTACTCAAAGGGAAAGTGGAGGTGGATGACATTACCTTGAAACAAGTTGCTGTCAACTCCTCCAATTTAATGGAAGGTATGTGCATCAAAGGAGTACTGGGGCATTTCTTTTTCGAAAGCCATGGCATAGACCTTACAAAAGAAGATGCCATCCTCAATAATATAGAATTGAGCGATACCCATGTGCAGGTGATGCTTGCAGATACCACTGAGACTCCCAAAGACACTACTGACACTGCGTTAAACTGGAAAGTCACACTCCATACTCTGAAGTTGAAGAACGTCTCGGTCGATTTACAGATGCCATTGGACTCCATGGGGCTGAAAGCCCATATAGGAGATGCTGAGATTGCGGACGCTGCTGCCGACCTGAAACACCAGTTCTATGGCTGGAGAAAATTCCTGCTGACTGGAACTTCTGTCAATTATGATACCGGTGGCCCGGGGAGTGCGATAGGCTTCGACCCCTCGCACATTGCTCTTCGCGACATTCGTATGGGCATTGATTCTGTGATGTACTACGGTAGAGATATGAATGCCGTTATCCGGGAATTTTCCATGTATGAGCGTTCCGGTTTGAGTGTAACTTCCCTGACCGGGCGGTTGTTTGCCGATTCTACCGTTATCCGTATCCCTTCTTTGAAGTTGCTGACACCTCATAGTGAGATGAACCTTACGGCACAGACTTACTGGGAACTGATAAATATACCTACCACCGGCCGTCTGACAGCCCGTTTCAATGCCCATATCGGCAAACAGGATGTACTGCTTTTTGCCGGTGGCTTGCCGGAAGCTTTCAAGGAAGCCTATCCGTTCCGTCCGTTGGTGATTCATGCAGGTACGGAAGGAAACCTGAAGCAGATGCAGATTTCCCGTTTTACGGCTGAGCTGCCCGGAGCCTTTTCGTTGAGTGGGGGAGGAGAATTCTGGAGCTTGACCGACAGTGTGAAACGTAATGGAAGCATGGACTTCGAAATGCATACGCAGAACTTGAACTTCCTGACCGGACTAGCTGACATTGCTCCCGATGGCTCCATCATTGTGCCGGACAGTATGCACCTTGCGGCACGTCTCGGTATGGAGGGGGCGCAGTGCACTGCCGCCCTGAAACTGAAGGAGAAGGAAGGCGCCTTGAATTTGGACGCCGCCTATAATCTTGCTACGGAAGCCTACCATGCCGACCTTGCCATCAACAACTTGCAGGTGCATCACTTCCTGCCCAAGGACTCTATCTATACTCTTACGGCAAAGATGTCCGCTAAGGGGCAAGGGGTGGATGTGGCATCACGAAAGACTGTGGCTGCTTTGAATGCCTCTTTGGAAAAACTACAGTATGGGCATTGGGACATTTCCGGTGTGGAGGCGCATGCCGGACTCAAGTCATCCGTTGCTACCGTCCGTCTTGCCAGCGATAATGTCCTTCTCAAGATGCAGGGAAATGCGGATATGCGTCTTGACCGCAGCTATCTGGATGGCGCTTTGGATTTAAATGTGGAAGAGGTGAATCTGCATAAGCTGGGTTTGGTGCCCCGACCGTTGAAACACCCGTTTGCCTTTACAATGGGAGCGGAGGCACGTCATGATTCTCTCAAGTTGAGGCTTGACGCCGGTGACTTGAATCTGCGTTTCCGCGCCCACAGCACGTTGAAGAAGTTGATGGAACAGTCGGATAAATTTGTCTCTATCCTGACAAAGCAGATTGATGAACGGCGTTTGGACCATGCCGCTTTGCGCCAAGTCCTTCCTTCAGCGGGCATGCATCTGGAAGCCGGTAACCAGAATCCCGTCAGCTATTTCCTGGCTGCAAAGGGTATTTCCTATAATGATTTCAAACTGAGCTTCGGATTTACTCCGCAAGTCGGCATCAATGGACGTACAGCTGTTCACGGATTGCGCATGGACTCCTTGCAGCTCGATACGATATTTTTTACAGTGAAGCAGGATACTGCCCGCATGAAGTTGCAAGGTGGTGTCATAAACGGTCCCAAGAACCCGCAGTTTGTGTTCCGTAGCACACTGACGGGTGAAGTCCGTAATGAAGATGCGGAACTGACTGTGGATTATGTGAATGGAAAAGGGCAGACCGGTGTTCTATTCGGTATTAATGCCCGTCCGTTGACCGAAGGACATGGTCGCGGTGATGGTGTGCTGCTGAACCTTATTCCTGCCGAGCCGATTATCGCTTTCCGTAAATTCCACTTTGCGGACAATAGTAACTGGATTTATCTGCATAAGAATATGCGCGTCTATGCCAATATTGATATGGACAGCGACGATGGTCTGTGTTTCCGTATGCAATCCGACAAGAATGATACCCTTTCCTTGCAGAATATAAACGTAGAACTGAGCCGATTGCGCCTGGATGAACTTACGGAGGTACTTCCTTATATGCCCCGGCTTACGGGATTGTTCTCCGCCGAAGCAAATTATATACAGACTGCCACTTCCCTGCAGGTGTCCGCCGAAGCCAATGTAGAGAAACTGACCTACGAACGCCAACCGGTTGGAGATATAGGTCTGGGGGCTACCTGGTTGCCGGGCGACAAGAATACGCACTATTTGAATACCTATTTTACACATGATAACGAAGAAGTGATGATCGCCGACGGTATCTTGACGCAGAAAAACGGAAAGGATACTCTGGAAGTGTCCACTCGTTTCGAGCATTTCCCATTGAAGATGGCCAATGCATTCATCCCTGACCAAATGGTGGCCTTTACCGGAGATATTGATGGAGGGCTTTATATTTATGGTTCGCTGGACAAGCCTCAAATGCATGGTGATATTGTTTTGGACAGTGTGTCTGTCTATGCACGCCAGGCGGGAGCACGTTACTGGTTCGACAACCGTCCGGTACAGATAAAGGACAATCAGTTGATATTCGATAAGTTTGCCATTTATACCACCAGCAAGAATCCGTTTACGATTGACGGTAAGGTTGATTTCCGGAATATGGAGCGTCCTACTGCCAACCTCAATCTGCTGGCAGAGAACTATACGTTGCTGGATGCACCGCGTACCCGCGAAAGTCTGGTATATGGAAAGGTGTTCGTTGATTTGCATGCCACGGTGAAGGGGCCGCTTGACGGGCTCACGATGCGTGGAAACATGAATTTGCTGGGCAATACCAACGTAACCTACGTGTTGACCGATTCCCCTTTAACGGTGGAAGACCGTCTCAGCGGGCTGGTTACCTTTACCTCGTTCACCGATACGACGTCGGTAAAGGCGGATGAAGTTCCTGCCATGTCGTTGGGAGGATTGGAAATGTATATGTCCGTCCATATTGACGATGCTGTCCGTCTTCGTGCCGACTTGAGTCCCGACCGCAGCAAATACATCGAACTGGAAGGTGGCGGTGATTTGAATATGCAGTATACTCCCCAAGGGGATATGAGCCTTACCGGACGCTATACCCTTTCGGGTGGCGTCATGAAATATTCGCTGCCTATCATCCCGTTGAAGGAGTTCCAGTTCAATCCCGGCAGTTATGTGGATTGGCGGGGGAATATTATGAATCCTACGCTGAGCCTGAAGGCTACGGAACGTATGCGTGCTTCTGTGGCCGATGGTGACGGGGACGGTTCGCGCATGGTGAACTTCGATGTTTCCATTTCCATCAAGAACAGGCTTGACGCTCCCGATTTGATATTCGATATTTCGGCGCCCGAAGATGCCGCAGTAGAGAATGAGCTGCAGGCAATGGGTGCAGAAGAGCGTAGCAAGCAGGCCATTGCCATGCTTGCCACGGGTATTTACCTGAACAGTGGTGCCAAAGGAGGAGGTTTGTCAATGGGAGCCGCCTTGAACTCAGTGCTTCAGAGCCAGATAAACTCCTTGGCGGGAGGTATAAAAGGGGCCAATATCAGTGTAGGTGTGGAAGACCGTACCTCTGCTGAAACGGGTGACACGCAGAAAGACTTCAGTTTTCGTTATTCCCAGCGTTTCTTCAACGACCGCGTACAGATAGTCATCGGTGGAAAAGTGTCCACCGGGGCCAATGCCACGAACGATGCGGAATCATTCATTGACAATATATCGCTGGAATACCGTCTTGATGCGTCGGGTACTCGATATGTCCGTGTATTCCATAATAAAAACTACGAAAGCATACTCGACGGTGAGATAACCGAAACGGGTGTCGGCCTTGTGCTGCGCCGGAAGATGGACCGATTGAGTGAACTCTTCATCTTCAGGAAGAAAAAGATAAAACCGGAGGCTGAAAATAGCGATATGAAAAAGTAGGAATGTGATATGAAACGACTGATATTATATATTGCAGGATTGATATTTCTGGCAGGTTGCTCCACCACGAAGCACTTGCCCGAGGGGGAGATACTCTATACCGGCCAAAAGCCGATGATTGTATTGAACCGCAGTGAAACGTCTGTTGGTGAGATTGCTATGGAAGAGGTGGAAGCCGCCCTTGCTACGGCACCGAACAATTCGTTGCTGGGAAGCTCTACTATCCGCTATCCCTTTCCTTTCGGACTGTGGATTTACAATGGTTTCCAGAAGTATGAGAAGGGATTCGGAAAGTGGATATTCAATAAATTTGCCGCCACTCCGGTGCTTATGTCTACGGTGAATCCCGATATACGCCAGAAGGCGGCGGTTAACTTGCTGCGCGATTATGGCTATTTCAACGGAAGCGTCAGCTACAAGACATTTATCGACCCGAAGGACTCGCTGAAGGCAAAGTTGCAATATACGGTGAACATGCGTAACCCCTACTTTATAGATACGGTATATTATCGTGGTTTCAGCGAGCGTACCACTCGCATTATGGAGCTGGGACGCCGACGTTCCCTTATCAGTTCGGGAGAACAATTCAATGTGGCTGATTTGGATGGGGAGCGTACCCGTATCAGTACCCTGCTGCGTAATGTGGGCTGTTATTATTTCCGTCCCGACTACCTGACCTATCAGGCCGATACCATGATGGTTCCCAATGGGCATGTCCAGATGCGCTTGATTCCCGTTCCCGGTATGCCAAAGGTAGCCGAGAAGCAGTTCCGTGTGGGGCGTAAATCCGTCTATCTTCTTGGAAAGCAGGGGCAGGAACCCAATGACAGCATGGATTACAAAGGCTTGACCATACATTACTACAACAAACCACCGGTACGTCCCAACATGCTTTACCGTTGGTTGAACTATCAAGGTTATCGACGGAAACGTCAGATACAGGACAGCGCAGGTATTGCCCGCCAGCGTTCTATGCAGAGTTTGTATAGCTTATACCGTCAAACCCGTATTCAGGAGCGTCTGGCAAGCGTCGGTATTTTCCGTTATGCGGAGATGCAGTATATACCGCGTGATACGGCGTTTGTGTCTGATACATTGGATGTGAGGGTCATTGCCGCGCTCGATAAACCCTACGATGCGGAGTTGGATTTTAATGTCACCATGAAGAGCAATAACCAGACGGGACCGGGTGCCGCTTTTACGGTGACGAAGAACAATGTCTTCGGTGGCGGTGAAAGCTGGAATGTGAAGTTGAACGGTTCGTACGAATGGCAGACGGGCAAGGCAAGTTCTTCCTTGATGAACAGTTATGAACTGGGTATCTCCACTTCGCTTATCTTTCCGCGCGTGGTGTTTCCTAGGATGGGCGACCGTGAGTATGACTTCCCGGCTACAACGACTTTCCGTTTATATGCCGACCAGATGAACCGTGCCAAGTATTATAAGCTGTTGGCTTTTGGCGGTAATGTCACTTATGACTTCCAGCCCAAATCGACTTCCAGGCACAGTATAACTCCTTTCCGGTTGACATTCAATGTACTGCGCAATCCTACTGCCGCTTTCGATACGTTGCGTGCCGAGAATCCGGCACTCTACGTTAGTTTGCGCGACCAGTTCATTCCTGCCATGGAGTACACCTATACTTATGACAACGCTTCCGTGCGCGGCAAGCGTAACCCCATCTGGTGGCAGACCACCGTTGCGTCGGCCGGTAACCTGACTTCTGCCGTCTACCGTATTTTCGGCAAGCCGTTCAGTGAGGAAGGAAAGAAGCTTTTCGGGGTACCTTTTGCACAGTTCTTGAAGCTGAACTCGGAATTCAGGTACCATTACCGGATAGACAAGAACCAGATGATAGCCTCGCGTATTGCCGGAGGGGTGATATGGTCGTATGGCAACGCTACGACCGCACCTTATACGGAACAGTTCTATATCGGCGGTGCCAACAGTGTGCGCGCCTTTTCTGCACGCAGTATAGGTCCGGGCGGCTAT
>OLQW01001487.1_pt1 | contig 10546 bp, 9 predicted proteins | sample 1672901 | NCBI WGS metagenome assembly OLQW01 (sample SAMEA3136735, study PRJEB25190) | human gut metagenome | reverse complement strand
GTTAAATCGGTAGGTGATGGAAGATATATCGTGGATATGGGGCAGAATATGGTAGGAATACAGCAGGTGAAACTGCGTGGCAAGAAGGACAAGCCCATTACTATGCGTTTTGCCGAAGTGCTGAAGGACAATGGTACGGAACTGTATCTTGACAACCTGCGCAGTGCCCTTGTCACGGATATTTATACTCCTGCCGCTGACGGTGAGTTTGTTTGGGAACCGTTGTTTGTTTACCATGGTTTCCGTTTTATGGAAATATCCGGTTTGGACTATGAACCGGCAGCGGATGATTTCACCGGTAAGGTGGTGTATGATGAAATGGCAACGAACGGTACGTTCGAGACTTCCGAGGAGTTGATTAACAGACTTCACAAGAATGCCTATTGGGGAATCCGTGGAAACTATCGCGGTATGCCTACCGACTGCCCCCAGCGTGATGAACGTCTTGGATGGCTGGGCGACCGCACTACCGGTGCCTATGGTGAAAGTTTCATTTTCGGCAATGCCTTGATGTATAAGAAGTGGCTGGTGGATATAGAAGAGTCCATGAATGAAAATGGAAGTATCTCTGTGGTATCTCCCCGTTACTGGACCATCTTCCATGATGACGTGACTTGGCCGGCTGCCTATTTTTACGTAGCCGACATGCTTTACCGCCAGTTTGGCGATGATAGCTCCATCAAAGAGCGCTATCCGTCCATGAAGCGCTGGGTAAACCACATGACGGAGACCAAAATGAAGGACTATATTCTGGTGAAGGATGAATACGGGGATTGGTGCATGCCTCCCGAGTCGCCGGAGCTGATTCATTCGGAGGACCCTGCCCGGAAGACGAACGGCGAAGTGCTGAGTACAACGGTGTTTTACAGCATTCTGCAACTGATGGAGAAGTTCGCGCAAATGAACGGACTTCCGGTAGATGCCGAAGAGTATGCCGCACTTGCTATTAAAATCAAGAACGCTTATAACAAGAAATTCTTCAATCCCGGGACTGCACAGTATGACAACAATACGGTGACGGCGAACCTGCTTTCCCTCAGACTGGGTCTGGTTCCCGACGGATATGAAGATAAAGTATTTGCCAATGTCGTGGAGAAGACGGAAAAAGACTGTAAGGGACATGTCAGTGCCGGTGTGCTTGGCATCCAGCATCTGATGCGCGGACTTACCGAGTACGGTGGACTGGAACTTGCCTATAAGATAGTGAGCAATGACACTTATCCCTCATGGGGCTACATGATTAAGAAGGGTGCAACCACCATTTGGGAATTATGGAATGGTGACACGGCAAATCCGGCGATGAATTCAAGAAACCATGTGATGCTTTTGGGAGACCTGCTGATATGGTTCTATGAGGATCTTGCCGGTATAAAAAATGCTCCCGCTTCCGTCGGGTTCAAGCAGATTCTGATGGAACCGGTATTCCCGGAAAAACTGAATTATGTGAATGCTTCGCATGTATCGCCTTATGGCAGAATAGGAAGTTCCTGGAAACGTGATGGCAATAAGCTGGAGTGGAACGTTGAGATTCCTGCCAATACAACCGCTACGGTCAAGCTGCCGCTTGACTTCCATGTACAGGTAGATGCCGGTCAGGCGGGGATTCATTCCGTGGAGGAGGCTGACGGTAAGCTGGTAGTCGAATTGGGTTCCGGCAAGTATGTATTCATGTCTGAATGATATTTTTCTAACAACAATAAAACAGATGTAACTATGAGACTAAAAAGATTGTTTTTGGGGGTAATGCTTTTGGTGGGCATTACGGGTGCCGGAGCGACAAATGCTGCTCCGGAAGACATCTCTGCTTCTATTTCCTTGAAAGTGCCGGGGAATGATGCCAAGCAATATCCGCTGGCCTTGCAGAAGATGCAGGATGGTATGTACAGCTGCCGGGCTTCGGAAACGTTGCCGTTGGACATCATCCGCCAGGTGGTGGACAAGGATGGCAAACTGCGCATTACCGTCACACTCAAGGCACTGGAAAATGTGTATTTCAACTACGGGGAACAGATAAAGACCGGTTACAAGCATTCGGACTGCCAGTTCTACATGCCGGGCTTCTGGTATCGCCGCAACCTGCGTTCGCCGAAGGAAGCTCCTTCTTTCCACACATCGGACAGTTGGCTGGTGCGTGAGGACCGTTTGAGCACTCCGCTGACGGCAGCTTTCAATCCGGCAAGCGGTACGTCCATGTCGGTTATCCGTATTGACAAGTTCGACAAGGAAGTTTTGACCACTCATAAGGAGGGAGAGGTAATCTTGTCCGGTGAGACTTCCATCGGATATACCGGTTTCTGCAATGTGGATGGTATGACTGTCTTGGCATACGGTTTCCCCTATAAGGAAGCACCGAAGACATATATCCGCAAATTGACGTTGGCTCCTGCCGTTGAGGCTTTCCAGTTGCTGCGTAAGGGCGACAGCATCTCCATGACTTGGGAGGTGTCCGAAAGGAATGCTGCCGATTTCTCGGAATGCGTACAGCGCACCTGGGAGTATTGTTATGACACTAACCGCCCGAAACCGGTTGACACACCTTACACGGTAGACCGCATGAAGGAGGTGATGAGCAACTTCTTTGTGGAAAGCTATGTCAGCAATACCCCCACTCATTATTACTCCGGTGTAGAGTTGGAGACTGCTACTTGTGCCAATACCGATGTTGCCGAAGTGGGCTTTGTGGGACGTACGTTGCTGAACGCTTTCAATGCTTTGGAGTATGGCAAACAGCAGAATCGCCAAGACCTGGTGGATAATGCCAACCATATCTTTGACACTTATCTCCAGAATGGTTTTTCGCCTGCCGGTTTCTTCAACGAAGTGGTACACTACAACCGCGGCTTCAAGGAAACCAGACATAGCATCCGCCGTCAGTCCGAGGGAGTGTATGCCATCTTGAACTATTTGAACTACGAGAAACAGCAGAAGCGTAAACACCCCGAATGGGAGAAACGCATCAAGGGCATGCTGGACAGCTTCCTCAAGTTGCAGAACGAGGACGGCAGCTTCCCGCGCAAGTTCAAGGATGATTTCTCTGTCGTGGATGCCAGCGGTGGTAGCACGCCTTCGGCAACATTGCCTTTGGTGATGGCGTCCAAGTATTTCAAAGACAAGCGTTATCTGGCAAGCGCCAAGCGTACGGTAGACTATCTGGAGAAGGAACTGATATCCAAAGCCGATTATTTCTCTTCTACGCTGGATGCCAACTGCGAGGACAAGGAAGCCTCCTTGTATGCTGCTACGGCTGCTTATTACCTGGCTTTGGTTACCAAAGGAGAAGAGCGTGCACACTATGCCGGTCTGGCAAAGAAAGCCGCTTATTTTGCTTTGTCGTGGTATTATACTTGGGATGTTCCTTTTGCCGAAGGTCAGATGCTGGGAGATATCGGCTTGAAAACCCGTGGTTGGGGAAATGTGTCGGTAGAGAATAACCATATCGATGTATTTATCTTCGAATTTGCCGATGTGCTGCATTGGCTCTCCAAAGAGTACAACGAGCCGCGCTTCTCTGACTTTGCCGAGGTGATATCCACTTCCATGCGCCAGTTACTGCCGTATGAAGGACACATGTGTGGCATTGCCAAAGTAGGCTATTACCCGGAAGTGGTGCAGCATACCAATTGGGATTACGGACGTAACGGAAAGGGATATTACAACAATATCTTCGCTCCGGGCTGGACGGTTGCTTCTTTGTGGGAGTTGTTCACTCCGGGACGTGCGGAGCAGTTCTTGTTGAAAAAATGATAGTCTAAACAGTAACCAATATTGTATTTATGAATAAGATGATGACTTTGTTGGCAAGCGTGATGCTATTGGCATCGGCTTGCACGGGCAAACAGGCGAGTGAAAAGACTGCTTCTGGACTGGAACCTGCGAACTTCCGTACGGAAGTGGATGGCAAGCAGACAGACTTGTTTGTTTTGGAGAATAAGAATGGTATGGAAGTTTGTATTACGAATTTCGGCGGACGTATTGTATCAGTGATGGTGCCAGACAAGGATGGCGTTATGCGTGATGTGGTGCTGGGCTTCGATTCCATTCAGGACTACATCAAGTTCCCTTCGGATTTCGGCGCTACCATCGGACGTTATGCCAACCGTATCAATCAGGGTAAGATTACAGTGGATGGGGTAGAGTATCAGCTGCCGCGCAACAATTACGGTCATTGCCTGCATGGAGGTCCCAAGGGATACCAATATCAAGTGTTCGATGCCCGCCAGTTGAGCAGTCAGGTTCTGGAACTGACTTATCTGTCGAAAGACGGAGAGGAGGGCTTCCCGGGTAACCTGACCTGCAAGGTCACTTTCTCGCTGACAGATGACGATGCCATCGACATTCGTTACAGTGCCGAAACAGACCGTACCACTGTTGTCAATATGACGAACCATTCTTACTTCAATCTGGATGGCGATCCCTCCAAGTCCAATTCGGATTATCTGCTTACCATCGATGCAGATGCCTATACTCCCGTGGACAGTACCTTCATGACTACCGGTGAGATAGCTTCCGTAGAAGGTACGGATATGGATTTCCGCACTCCTACTGCTGTTGGCGCCCGTATCGACAATGACTTTGAGCAATTGAAGAACGGCAAGGGCTATGACCATAACTGGGTACTCAATACGAAGGGTGACATCACCCGCCCGTGTGCCACCCTCGAATCTCCCTCAACGGGTATTGTGCTTGATGTCTATACCAACGAACCGGGCATTCAGATTTATGCCGGTAACTTCCTGGATGGCACACTGACCGGAAAGAAAGGTATTACCTATAATCAACGTGCTTCCGTATGTCTTGAAACACAGAAATATCCGGATACTCCGAACAAGCCTGAATGGCCTTCGGCTGTTCTGCGTCCGGGCGAGAAATACATGAGCCAGTGCATTTTTAAATTCTCGGTGGACAAGTAATACAGATTAGTTCCGAGCGTTTCGTTATAGGGGTATTTGTAATAACAGAAATAATCCCGTTAAATGTGAGCAGTCAATATCTGATGTTTTAGATATTGACTGCTTAATAATAATATAAAAGAGTATGGAAGATCTGATAAATGCACGTTGCGGCTGGGCCGGAACAGATGAATTATACCTAAAATACCATGACGAAGAATGGGGCCAACCCGTTACTGATGACAGAACTCTATTTGAGTTCTTGGTACTCGAAAGTGCTCAGGCAGGACTATCCTGGATTACTATCCTTCGAAAGCGTGAAGGATACCGGGAAGCCTTTCATCATTTTGATGTGGAGAAAGTAGCACAAATGACACAGGAAGATATCGAACGGTTAATGCAATATGATGGAATCGTCAAAAATCGGTTGAAGATCAATAGTACAATCAATAATGCAAAACTATTTATAGCTATTCAGAAAGAGTACGGTAGTTTCTACAAATACACCTTATCATTCTTCCCCAAACAACGGGCTATCGTCAATAATTTTAAAACTTTAAGTCAGGTTCCGGCTACATCTCCCGAATCGGACGCTATGAGCAAAGACATGAGAAAGCGAGGCTTCAAGTTTTTTGGATCAACTATTTGTTATGCTTTTTTGCAGGCTGCCGGTTTTGTGAATGATCATTTGGAAGATTGTTTCTGTAAAGCTGTTCGATAAAAAAAGCGAGGGGATAACCTAATGTGTAACATGCTTTAAAAGCGATGAAGGTGCAATTATCTCGTTTGATAATACATCTTTTTTATCTTGTGAAAAAGAATATTGATGATGATTGACTATGTGAATATTCTTTTCGCTATATTTGTAATTCAAGAGCACAAGATAAAGTAAGTAATGAAATTTTCGACTTATTCTTTTAAACAGTTACTGTCAGGAGGTTTGCTTTGTTGTTTGATTCTGTTGGCAGCTTATATATTTCAGGCATTTTTTCCTGGAATGTATGTTGATGCATTCTCATCTTCTATGCATCTATTGATGTGGTTGACTCTCTTTGTGGGGGCATTACTGTGGACATTTCATGAGAAGGGAGAAACCTTTGGCATTTCTGAGGTGATAGATTGGCAGTTCATTGCAGCTTTTATTTTGATTACAGCAGATGAAATTTATATGATTATGCCGAGAGAAATCCATATGGAAATAGCACCGGTATTATCTGAGTATACTATTCCTGTGTTAGCCGTTATTGGTATAATGGTAGCCGCTACAATAAAAGTCTCTATTACACTGTATCATAAATTGGCGGACGAACGTCGGCAGGCTATTCTTCAAGCTCAAAAAATACAGCAATTGCTAGATTCTCCTCCACCAGAACAGAAAGGAATTTCTTTCTTGCGTAAGCTCGTAGAGAATCAATCTATTGCTCAATTCTCGGCCAAAGACTATCTTTTGCTGGTGGAAGGATGCCAAATTGTTGATCCTGAGTTTTTTAATTGGCTTAAGAAGCAGGATTTCCAACTTCCACCGCGAGATATTGTATTATGTGTGTTGATTCGGATGTATAAGAAGAAAGAGGAAATATTATCCATATTTTGTATTACTGATGGGACTTATCGTACGATGAGGTCTCGTGCTCGAAAGCGTTTAGGGCTTGACGACAAGGATTTGGACATTTTTCTTCAAAAGGAATTAAAATAATAACTTTTGTAAAGTACCTGCCAATCGTATAAATGTGTCAATAATAGTCAAACTCCCACCCATGATGATGTAATAGAACCACACTCTTTTATTAGAGTATGGTTCTTGTGGGAATATACTGATTGCTCCTATTACAAGTGTTATACGTGCGAGAAGTTCAAAGAAGATAATTAGGAAATCTTGAAATGTGTAGTTTAAGTTGTCAATAAAGCAATCTAAATAACACATTGCAATGCTGGTAAGCCACATTACATTATTCAAGACTATATATAATTATTTTTTTATACATTCTTCGTATACTCTGTCAGATGTTCTTTTACTTCTTTCATACTTAGCTAATGCTTGTGTATAACAATAATTTGTAGAAGACTCTTGTCTACATTTTATGATAGCATTATCATAATCTGCTTTTGCTTGTGCATACGCTATCTGTTTATTTGTTTCGCAACTATTAGCATTACCTTCTGTTCGTGTCTTTATAAGTGTTTTTCCTGTAAATTCACGACTTTCAGCATACTGCATGAATAGTAACATACGTTCATCCTCGCTTAGTTTGGAGAACCCAGTGTGCAAAAGTAAGTTTTCCTTGGCTTCATTCATCTGTTGGAGTTCTTTTTCTAAATTTGCTTTTCCGATAAACTCTTCCATATAATCATCATCGTTTAAATTTTCCATGAGTTTGTTATACTCTTCTGCGCTCAAGGTTGAAGTGTAAGCTTGAAACTTATCTGATAGAAGTTCACTGTTCCTTTCAAATTCCCAAAATTCATCAGAAGTTGCTATGGTATCAATAAGGAGTTTTGTATCATACATTTGCTCATCATTATAATCATTCGAATTACAACTATTGAAAAAAGTTGTTGCAAGTACAACACAGACAATGGCTGTTACATGGAGGCTAATTTTTTTCTTTGGGTTAATCATATCCGTTCGATTTAGTTTGTTGTGGGTACAAAGTAACGAAAAATAGTTTTGTTTTAAAGATAATATTTGCATAAAAAATAGTTTATCTAGTTAGGTCTTGATTTAATGCATATTTGTAATGTTACAATATAGGGTTATCTAATCTTTTCTGTGATTATAAGTGTTTGAAAATTAATGGTATAGTATTGAAAGGGATGTAACAATTACTTGTATAAGATTTATTTTCAGTTTATCTTTGGGAAAACTTTGATACACCTCTGAATATGAGAAAAAGACTTGAAGAATCGTTTCTATTTTTTTTATTTACTATAATTATTTGCTTGCTTTTATTTAATTGCAATGAGCATATATACAAGATATATAGTAATCAGTCGTTTGAAGATATTTGCTCTATTGCATATAAAAATGAAAAGGCATTTTGTATAGTCTTAGTAGATTTTACTCAAGAGTTGTCTCGAAGGTATTGTCTAAACTTGAAGAATAAAGGTTTTGTAGATACAAGCAAAGCTATTTATAATATTGCAGATGTTAACGTTTCTTCAAATGCTTGGTATATGAAATGGCTTTGTCCTCTATCACTACCTTTGACATGTGTGTTTTCAGATACTGGGACACTCATTGATTTAATTCCTGGAGCAACTAAAGAAACTTTTTTATATACAACCGAGGCGATTTCTGATATGAAAATAACTAATTATCATTATCCTAACCGCTTTAAAATTCCTAAATATAATGCTATCCATTTGTTGAATCAAGTTTTGAAGTGTAAAATGGATTTGAATCAAGGTATATATATTCCAACTGCATTAAATAACTCAATTGATTCATTGGTATATCCATATTCTGTTTATTTGGGTATGGTTGGGGAACTAATGGATAATGATACTATTGAAACTAAAACATTAGCGAATTTGATGATGAAATTGGAGAATCCTTATTATTTAGAATTGTTTAAAAATGAGTTTATTACTGCTAAAAAAGTTTTGAATCCAAATTTTAAAATAGATGATGAACCTAATATTAGAGTAAATAGTGAGGTAGTCTCTCTTTCAGATTGTGCAGTTAGTGAAGATAATGTTTTTGTGATCTCTATTTATAATGATGGGAAATATCCTTTAAAGGTGTCTAGGATTTTTACAAGTTGCTCTTGCTTGAATCTATTAGACCACACTGATGAATTTGTTGTTTCTCCTAATGATTCGGCAATGGTTAGTTTTAATTTTAAGTCGGAAGAGTCTGGAGAAGTAATTAGAGACGTTTTTATAACTTCTAATGCGATAAATAAGCCTATTCTGTATGTGAAAATATTAGCCAGTATATATTGATTATTAATTTAAAAGAACCAAAGATGATGAAGAACTTAATTTTTATTGTATTTAGTATTGCTTTGCTTACGCAAAGTTGTTCGCAAAGTGATGATTTTATAGATAAACAGTCTGTTTTTGAAGAAGAAATTGTAGAGGAGGAAATTGATTTTCCTAAACAGGTTGAGGCTTATGGGAAAGCTGTGGCTAAAGAAATTGAAATTACGGTAGCGAAACTGAATGATTTAAATATGGATTATTCGGAAGTCGTTGATTTTAAGGATTTTCGTAAGAAATTTTATGAAGATTGGTATAATGCAAGTCCTACAATGGCAAGAAGTCGTGCTACCGGAAAGATTCAGTCAATTGAGATGATGAGTGCGACTGAATTTATGGAAAGGTATAATTCGTTGACGGATATTCAGCTGGAGTTTATTCACAAAATTATTGGTGAGTGTGAGAAAAGTAGATCTTCTCAAGACTTATTGGCTAGGTTGGTCGCTCTAAATAAAGAAATTCATGCACAAGTCCCAGAAATAGAACAAGAAAGATTGTTGAATGTTATTGCTGTGTTATACTATGGAGGACAAAAAATAGTTTATCTTGAGCACCAAGGTTTAATGTTAAGGACTCCATATAATAATATAAAATTATCGAAGGTTAAAACAAGAGGACCTGAGGATGGAGGAAATATAGGAGAATGGTGTCGCAAAATTACAGCGACAGTTTGGACGATTGCTATTGGTGAACCGACGCCTTTCGGCGAAATTGTGGCCTCTGTTGCTACTGTTTTTACTGCGGCAGGATTCATTTATGAGGTTATTTTGTGTAAAGAAAATGAGGGAAACAGCGATATGGATTTTTGCATGGAAAAGTACGTGGGCTGTACGGGTACTAGTTATGGTGACCCTAATACTGGAGGGTGGGGATATACAATGTGTCAACGATGTTTTGACTATTGTGTAGCACAAGGTGTTTGGAGTTGCCCTCGTCCAATATAACAAGAAATAGTAGGTTATGATAGGATTTGAAATATATATTAACGATGAGAAGCCTATAATAATGGCTTCAGATCATGTTGTATCTGTAATACTCGGGTATGGTTATCCTTTGGGTTCTACTATTAGTTTGATCGGTCGTGATTGTTCTAACGATCTTACTTGGCTTAAAGGTAAGCCGGAGATTGGTGATAAGATAATAATAAAAGTTATTGAAACAGATGAGGTGTCACCATGTAAAAAGACGAAATGTGACAGGGAATGGATGATACAACAGTATGAACAACTCAAAATTAAACTTCAAGAGAAAGGACTTATATAGGATGAAAGGAATTATTGTAAAATATAAAGATATAGTATGCAAAGCTGGTATTCCTCACTGCGGGACACTTTTCACCGCTGACATTACTTGGCATAGTGGCGCATATTGGAGTGTTGGAGGTTTGAAAATGCCTGAAGAAGTACACTTTATATGGAATGGCAGCATATTAGAGGTGGGAGATGTAATAGAAGTGGAAGTAGCCGAATTTGATGAGGCTTCAGCACCTGTTTCAGAAGAAAAACACAGTTCTCTGATAGAAAAGATGTCGGAGAGAGTAGAAGATTATTCAAAAGATTTAGAACTTTATTATCAGTTGAAAAAAATATTGGAGGATGAGAATCTGATAGAAGTGGTTGATGATTGATTTGGACGTTTTCTTCAAAAGGAATTAAAATAATAACTTTTGTAAAGTA
>OLQW01001483.1_pt1 | contig 10567 bp, 8 predicted proteins | sample 1672901 | NCBI WGS metagenome assembly OLQW01 (sample SAMEA3136735, study PRJEB25190) | human gut metagenome | reverse complement strand
CCCTTCGCATCCGGTCCGGTGAAGGACAGGATCAGTACGGCAGCGATATTGTACAGGGGAACCGTACCCACGATCATCAGGGGAGCCATGCCGGAGTTTCCGTAGATGTTCTGTATAAAGGCGATACCCAGGACAGCGGCACTGCTGCGGTAGCTTGCCTGGACAAGCTCTCCCAGGCGGGATCTGTTCTTATAAAAAATGCCTGTCACGACCCAGGTGATGATGATGCAGAACAGGGTCACGAAGAAGCAGAACAGCACGTAACCGGTATCCCATACACTGTAAAAATCTGCAGTGGACATGTCCTTGAACAAAAGTACGGGCAGGGTGATCTTATAATTGAATGAATTCAGGGTTTTGACAAAAGAGTCGTTGGTAACATGCAGCTGCTGTAAAACATAACCGATCACCATGACCAGGAATACGGGGATTGTTGCATTCAAACTGAATAATAGTTGTTCCATGGGAATTGTATGCCTTTCTGTTATCGGAAGCGGAATATAGGAAGCGAAAAGCCTCTCTCCTTTTGCAAGTATAGAAAAGGAGGGGGGCTTTGTCAAGTTATGGTCTTGTGTTGTTTTACAAGGCTGCTCTATTTTACAGTAGCTCCTCCAGCAAGGAAAAATCACAGCAGCCATTTTCCAGATAAAATGTGTGAAAGCGAAGGTCGGAGTACCTGTCACCCCAATGGGACCGGGCAGTTTCCCGTAATTTCAAAATCTCCAGATAGCCCACATAATACTTCGGATAATTGCAGGGCTCCTCCGCAATATAAGTATAGATCGCCTTGCAGGCTTCCGGGGAATCAATGCCAAACTTTCCAAGGAATGTGGCAGTCTGATCGTATCCGGCACCTTCCCCATGGATCAGAAGGTCCAACAGAGTATACATGCACAGCTGAAGGCTCCGGGTATGTTTTTCCAGGAGAGCGGCCTGTGCGGCATCCGACTGTCCGCACTGTTCGAGCAGATCAGCCGCATAATCATAGGAAATAAATTCCACATACAACGCCCAGCCCTCCAAATATCCGCCGTACCAGACAAGCTTTCTGGCAGGATCAGAGTTTTTATCTAAAAAGGCACGGTTGCTGTACACGGTCTGATAGAGATGCCCGGGAAAACCTTCGTGTGCCAGGGTCGTATAGAGCTCCAGTCCCATGGGAGAATTGCGGCGGTTTATATAGATGACATTATTGTCAGAATTGTCCAAGGGAGTCGTCAGGTAAAAAGCCGGTGCACTGTAAGGTTCCAGACTGGGAACGACATCCTTGACAGTAAAGGAGGGAGTGGGATCACTGACAGGAAAGTCATTTATCATGCGTGATTGTAGATCGGAAAGCATTTCTTCCGGTTCCGGGATGGGAAAATCTTCCGTGATCCCTTCGGAAAGCATGGAAAGCAGAGAAGGGGACTGTTGTGTCAGGCTGCGGATGGCCGCCTGTTCTTCCTGAAATTGCGCCAGAAGCATTTGCACCAGTTCTTTCTCCGAACGGGAGGAACCGGTCTCGGCGAAAAGCAGGTGGTGATAGTAAGTCTTCCCATCCGGCAACAGGGCGAGACCTTTCGGCAGGGCGCCGGATGTATCTATGATCCCGCCGGGAGACGCCTGAGAGATAGAAGATGTCTGACCGGCAGAGCCGGAAGTCTCCAGAGAGTACAGTCCTTCGGATAGTGTGGCGTAGGCAGGCTGTACTACCGTGGTGAGCAGCCGGTCATTTTCCTTAAGAAAGGAAGAGACAACTTCGGCAGATAATATGCCCTGTGCCTGCAATTCCACCAGCCGGTCTTCAAAGGTGGTCTGCAAAAAGTGGGTTCCCTGCGCTAGTTCTTGTATAGTGACGATGGTGTCACATTGCTTTTGGACTTTTTCCAGGGAAACATCCGGCATGAGGAAGCCTGCGGCAGCTTTTTCCTGCTCATAGAGGAGCAAGGAGGCAAAATAATCGTCCACCTGGTCTAAGAGTGCCAGGTAGTCTGTCACATCCCGCCTGGAACGGAAGGTGTATTCTGCCAGCAGGATGGGGAGCTGTGACTGCATTCCCGAAGATGGGGACAGTGGTTCGTTGTAATAGGGGAACTGCGCCAACGCCAGGTCATTTTCCAGAGACCGCTGTAGGAGTGTATAGGTGAAAGCATTCTCCGGTGAGAGCTTATCGTAAGCAATACAACTTAGTTGCCTAAGGAGCGCAGAACAACGTTCCCCACTCGCGTCCGACTGCCCGGAGGTATAGAGGGGAAGGACAGGCTCGTAATCCGTAATCCCAAAGGCGGCAGGATCCGCAATGGTGTAGTGCATGTTCAGAGTACTGGCAGTCATTTCCTCCCGGAAAACCCGGGAGGTGAATTGTTCAAAGCGCCTGTCTGCGGAAGTACAATGGGACAAAAGAGCCATGGCGCCGGTGAGAGTGCAGAGGAGGCAGATACACAGAAGCAGTTGGTGGAAGGAAAGGGAAGGACGTTTTCGCACGATAGTTACCTGATGACAGAGAGTGTTGGTAAAAGTATATGTGAACAGCACCGGGGATAGACTTAAAGCGACTTACCTCAGAGTCACAGTCACGGTCTCTGACTTCATATGTGGAGTAAATCGAAATACAAGCATAGTTGTACATCATACAACTATATATAAATGTATCTAAAATAGTCAAAAGATGTATTGACTTTGAACAGTAGCCTTATTATACTTATAATAATCATGGAGACAAAATATCAAAACCTAATTAATTACATACAGGAGCAGATTACAGACGGACAACTGGGTCCCGGAGAGAAGGTCCCTTCGGAGAATCAGCTTGCGGAGCGATTCCACATCAGCAGACAGACAGTGAGGAAGGCGATCGGAACGCTGGAGGAGGAAGGACTGGTACAGAGGATCCGTGGCAGCGGCACTTATGTTAGCTTTGACCGCAGGAAAAATCTCGAGAAGCGGAACAGTATTGCGGTAGTAACTACTTATGTGGACAGCTATATTTTCCCGAGGATCCTGCAGGGCATGCAGAATACATTATATGAAAGTGGCTTTTCCGTACAGATTTATATTACGAATAACACGCTGGATCGGGAGAAAGGCATTCTGAAAGATCTGCTCAAACGGGATGATGTAGCAGGAATGATCGTGGAGGGAACAAAAAGTGGATTGCCGAATCCGAATCTGGAGCTGTACAGGCATCTGATGATGAGAAAGATACCGCTTTTATTTTTCAACACCTATTATCCGGAGCTGGAGGTACCACATGTATCATTGAATGATGTGGACACAGCGTATAAGGCTGTGAGATATCTGATTGAGAAGGGACATCAGAAGATAGGGGCAGTCCTGAAACTGGACGACGGACAGGGCAGACAGCGTTATTTGGGATATCTGCGTGCCATGGAGGAAGCAGGGCTTACGGTGACGGATTCCCGACTGGTGTGGATCGACACGGACGAATCGAAGCAACTGGCGTATTGCCGGGACCGGCTTCTCAACCGGGTGGAGGAATGCACTGCTCTCCTGGCGTACAATGACCAGATCGCATTCCAGCTGATCCGGATGCTGGAAGAGCGCAATATCCGGGTGCCGGAGGATGTGTCGGTGATCAGTATCGACGATTCGGATCTGGCGCGACACAGTGAGGTTCCCATTACTTCACTTCCTCATCCGAAGGAAAATCTGGGGAAAAAGGCAGCAGAGACACTTTTACAGATGATAGCGGGGAAGAAAAAGGATCTGACGTATGAATTTGATACCCGGGTGGTAGAACGGGAGTCTGTAGCAGAACACAAAACGTTATGAAAGTAAATAAAGCAGAAACGATATAAAAGCAAAAGGAGAGAATGCAATGAACGAAACAGCAAAAGAAGCGATCAAAGCGGGAAAGGCGGTTCTGGGTATTGAATTCGGTTCTACCAGAATCAAAGCGGTATTGGTAGATGGAAGCCACACCCCCATTGCCATGGGAACTTACGACTGGGAGAACCGTCTGGAGAACAATATTTGGACCTATAGCCTGGAAGACATCCGGAAAGGATTGCAGGGGTGTTACAAGAGCCTGGCAGACGATGTGGAAGCAAAATACGGTGAAAAGCTGACTACTTTGGGAGCACTGGGATTCAGTGGCATGATGCACGGCTATATGCCTTTTAATGCAGAAGGTGAACTTTTGGTACCTTTCCGTACCTGGAGAAATACGATGACGGAAGAAGCCTGCAAGAAGCTGATTCCGGTATTTAACTTCAATATCCCCCAGAGATGGAGCATCGCCCATCTGTATCAGGCAATCTTAAGCGGAGAAGAGCATGTAAAGGATATCGCATTTTTTACCACTCTGGCAGGTTATATTCACTGGAAGCTGTCCGGAGAAAAGGTTCTGGGTATTGGTGAGGCAGCAGGTATGTTCCCTATAGATTCCACGATCATGGATTTCGATCAGAAAATGTTAGATCAGTTCGATGATTTACACCATTTTGACTGGAAGCTCCGCGACATCCTGCCTAAGGTATTGGTGGCAGGAGAATCCGCCGGTGTCCTGACCGCAGAAGGGGCAAAATTATTGGATCCTACCGGAACTTTGCAGCCCGGTGTTCCTATGTGTCCTCCCGAGGGTGATGCGGGAACCGGAATGGTAGCTACCAACAGTGTGGCTGTCCGCACCGGTAATGTCTCCGCCGGAACCTCTATTTTCGCAATGGTAGTCCTGGAAAAGGCTATGCAAAAAGTACACGAAGAGATCGATATGGTCACAACACCCAACGGTATGCCCGTGGCCATGGTACATTGCAACAACTGCACCTCCGATCTGAATGCCTGGGTGAACCTCTTCGGCGAGTGTACAGAGAGCTTTGGTGTGAAAGTAGACAAGAACGAACTGTACGGCGTGTTGTATCGCAAGGCGCTGGAAGGTGCTGCGGATTGCGGCGGCGTAACGGCATATAACTATTTTTCCGGAGAACCGATCACTGGTCTGGATGCCGGCCGTCCTATGGTGGTGCGGACACCAGATGCAGATTTTACACTGGCAAACTTCATGCGCTCCCATCTGTACAGCGCAGTTGCCACACTGAAGATTGGTATGGATATTCTGTTAAAGGAGGAGCATGTGGCTGTAGATTCCCTGATGGGACACGGCGGCTTCTTCAAGACTCCCGTGGTGGGACAGCGTGTCATGGCAGCAGGCATGAACGCACCGATCACTGTTATGGATACGGCAAGCGAAGGCGGCGCCTGGGGCATGGCGATCCTGGCAGCTTTCATGAAGGAGAAAGAAACCGGCGAGACCCTTTCTTCCTATTTAAATGACAAGATCTTCGCTGGACAGACCGGAACCACATTGCAACCGGAGCCTGAGGATGTGAAAGGATTTGAGGCTTTCCTGGAAGAGTACAAGAAACTGCTTCCTGCGGAGAAGGCAGCCGTTGCCGCAAAATAATTTTTCGGTCGTAAAATTATACCTGCACGACACTCATTTATCGGAAAGCTTGTAGGATGTAGAAAGAAATGAGGTTTAGGATATGTTAGAAGAATTAAAACAGAAAGTATATGAAGCAAATATGGATCTGCCCCGGTACGGTCTGGTGACTTTTACCTGGGGAAATGTCAGCGCCATTGACAGAGAGAGCGGATTGTTCGTCATCAAACCCAGCGGCGTGGATTACGACAAACTGACACCGGAGATGATGGTGGTCATGGATCTGAACGGCAATAAGGTAGAGGGGAATTTAAATCCCTCTTCCGACACCGCGACCCATCTGGAGTTGTACAAGGCATTCCCGGAGATCGGCGGTATCGTACATACCCATTCTTCCTATGCCACCAGCTGGGCGCAGGCGGGAAGAGATATCCCCTGCTACGGAACTACCCATGCAGACTATATCTACGGTCCGGTTCCCTGCGTGCGCTGCCTGACAAAGGAAGAAATCGAGGACGCTTACGAGGAAAATACCGGACACCTGATCGTTAACGAGTTCAAACGTCTGGGTAAGGACCCGAAAGCAGTGCCTGTCGTTCTGTGCAAGAACCATGGGCCTTTTGCCTGGGGCAAGGATGCCAAGGAGGCTGTCCATAATGCGGTAGTACTGGAAGAGGTGGCAAAAATGGCTTATCGCGCAGAGACGATCAACCCCAGGATCCAGCCGGCACCCCAGGAACTGCAGGATAAGCACTATAACCGCAAACATGGTGCCGGAGCGTACTATGGCCAAACAACTTTGAAATAGAATTTGACTTATAGTGCGTGGACGCTTGCGTACTAAGCACTATATGACAAATTCTATTAGCGAAGCGCCCCTCCATGAAATGAATTTTCGAACGAAGTGAGAAAATTTATGAATGGCAGGGCAAAGTTGTTAGGACGAGACCGCAATATTTTACGGTAGAAGAGCAATTCTTTTACTAGACTAGCATCGGGAAGTATGCTAGTATAACAACGTAAATTGCAACAGATAAGCCAATATGGCGGAATGGAGGAAACAATGAAGAATTTAGAACTGCAAAAGCGTGCCAATGATGTCCGCAAGGGCATTGTGACCGCAGTTCATAGTGCGAAAGCAGGACATCCCGGCGGATCCTTGTCAGCCGCAGATATTTTTACATTTTTATATTTTGAGGAGATGAACATTGATCCGAAGAACCCCGATATGGAGGAACGCGACAGATTCGTTCTGTCCAAGGGTCATACAGCTCCCGGTCTCTATTCCGCACTGGCTTACAGAGGATATTTCCCGGTAGAGGATCTGCCTACCCTGCGTCACTTAGGTTCCTACCTGCAGGGCCATCCCTGCATCCATATCCCTGGCGTGGATATGTCCTCCGGATCCTTGGGACAGGGTATTTCTGCAGCAGTCGGCATGGCACTGGGTGCTAAGATGGACAAACGTGATTTCCGTGTATACACACTGCTGGGTGACGGTGAGATCGAGGAAGGACAGGTATGGGAGGCTGCTATGTTCGCGGGCTTCCGTAAGCTGGACAACCTCTGCGTTATGGTAGATAACAACAACCTGCAGATCGATGGACCCATCGATCAGGTATGTTCTCCTTATCCTATTGATAAAAAGTTCGAGGCATTCAATTTCCATGTGATCAATGCAGATGCACATGATTTTGATGCGATCCGTGCAGCATTTAAGGAAGCAAGAGAGACCAAGGGCATGCCCACCTGTATCGTATTCCACAGCATCAAGGGCAAGGGAGTCTCCTTCATGGAAAACAGCGTAGACTGGCATGGTAAGGCGCCTAATGATGAGGAGTATGCGATTGCAATGGCAGACCTTGATAAGATTGAAAAAGAATTAGAGAAAGCAGGTGAGCAGTAATGGCAGAGAATACCGTGAAAAAGATCGCAACCAGAGAAAGTTACGGCAACTCCCTGAAGGAGCTGGCAGAAGAATTCCCCAATCTGGTAGTATTGGATGCCGACCTGGCAGCAGCTACCAAGACCGGAATCTTCCGTAAGGCATATCCCGACCGTCATATCGATTGTGGTATCGCAGAGGAAAACATGATGGGTGTGGCAGCAGGACTTTCCCTGGTAGGTAAGATTCCTTTCGTAAGCTCATTTGCAATGTTTGCAGCAGGACGTGCATTCGAGCAGGTACGTAACTCTATCGGTTACCCGCATCTGAATGTGAAGATCGGTGCAACTCATGCAGGTATCACAGTAGGTGAGGATGGCGCTACCCATCAGTGTAACGAGGATATCGCCCTGATGCGCACCATCCCCGGCATGGTAGTAATGTGCCCTTCCGATGATGTGGAAGCAAGAGCCGCTGTTCGTGCCGCTCTGGAATATGAAGGACCTGTATACATCCGTTTCGGACGTGCCGCAGTACCCGTGATCAACGATCATCCCGGTTATCATTTCGAGATCGGTAAGGGAACAGTAGTCCGCGAAGGTAAAGATGTCACCATCGTAGCCACCGGTATCTGCGTAGATTCCGCTCTGGGTGCAGCGAAGATGCTGGAAGAGGAAGGCATCAGCGCAGAGGTTGTAAATATCTGTACCATTAAGCCACTCGATGAGGAGATCATCCTTAACAGCGCGAAGAAGACCGGCAAGGTAGTCACCGTGGAAGAGCATTCCGTCATCGGCGGACTGGGAAGCGCAGTCTGCGACTGCCTGTGTGCACATTATCCTGTACCAGTGAAAAAGGTCGGTATGCAGGATGTCTTCGGCGAGTCCGGTTCCGCTGCTGCTCTGGTAGAGAAGTACGGTCTGGATGCCAAGGGCGTTTACAAGTCTGTAAAAGAGTTCCTGTAAGGAATAAATGATATCAAGGAGAAGCTGTCAGTTATGTGAAAACAGAGACTGGCGGCTTCTTTTGCGTCGTGGTATCATTGTGGAAAAGTAAAGGTAGATAACGGAAGGGAAGGGTTTTGGTGTGAAATACGCAATTATCGGAGCCGGAGGAACCGGCGGAATCTTAGGATTTTATATGACAAAGGCTGACAGGGATGTCACCCTGATCGCCAGAGGCAGACACCTGGCAGCCATGCAGGAAAAGGGACTTGCCGTGGAGAAAATGTGGGACGGCACCACCGAGATCATCCCGGTAAAAGCTATGGACATGGAGCATTATGACGAGCAGCCGGATGTGGTACTGGTCTGCGTGAAAGGATATTCCCTGGAGGACACCATCCCTTTTATTCAGCGCGTGGCGAAGCCTTCCACCATCGTGATCCCGGTGTTAAACATCTACGGAACCGGTGCGAAAATGCAGGAGCAGTTGCCAAAGCTTCTGGTGACGGACGGCTGTATCTATGTCTCTGCCAATATTAAAGAACCGGGAGTGCTGATCCAGCATGGCAGGATCCTGCGGGTAGTATATGGTGCCCGGAATATGAGTTCTCAAAAAGTAAACATTAAAAGGGCACAAGAAGAAATATTGGATGCTCTGAAAAATATTAAAAAAGATTTTGATGACAGTGGAATTGATGGCGTGCTCTCCGAAAATATTCAAAGAGATGCCCTGGAGAAATTCTCCTATGTATCGCCCATCGGTGCGGCGGGACTTTTTTATCATGCCACCGCAGCAGACTTCCAGAGAGAAGGCAAGCAGCGGGAAGCCTTCAAGACAATGATACGCGAGATCGCCGCACTGGCAGAAGCTATGGGTGTTCCTTTCGAGCGTGATATGGTGGAAGTCAACCTGAAGATATTGTCCTCCCTGGCACCGGAAGCTACCACTTCCATGCAGCGAGATGTCATGGAAGGCAAAGATTCCGAGATCGATGGCCTGATCTACGAAGTCGTCCGTATGGGAGAGAGATATCATGTGCCCGTGCCCATGTATGCGAAAGTAGCGGAAAAATTACGCGAGAATTTGTAAATTGAAAGTTAGTTGAATGCCGCCCGGATGACTTTGTTGTCTTCCCAGAGACGAAAAGTCAAGGACTTTTTCATCAAATTCACAAAGAAGTCACATTTTGCGGACTTCCTCACGGAGCAGACGCTTGATTTTGTCCTCCATCGTCTCTTTTGCGGTCTGGCTGAAATGCACACGGACGATATAGGTTGTCTTGCCGATCTGCTTTCTGACAGTCGGGCAAGTGGCGGTGTTGGTTGCGGTATTGTTCATTCAAAATCCTCCTGTAAATGAAAAATGCCCGGTGACTGTTCATCATCGGGCGGTGTCGGTATGAGGGAACAAGGCAAGGCGGCAACATTAAGGTATCTATAAAAACCTTGCCGTCTTTGCCACGCTTGCCGTGTTCCTGTTGTCAGTCTCGGAGATAGCAGACCCATGCTGTGCCGTCTTTCTCGGTCACAAGTCTGTCCCCGATACGGCTCTTTGCCGTTCTCATGGTGCGTGAGGAAATCCCACGCTCATTGACTGCCTTTTCCAGCTCTGCGCTCGGCATCATTTTAACATTTACTCCGCCTATAGGCGACATATATCTCAACTTTAAATAAATTTAGCTTAAATATATATTAACAACCTTATATTTCGATTTTAATAGACTATTATTTTAGGATACAACAAAAATCCAACTTCGTCAACAACTATATAGCTGTTAATTAATTAATATTTATATTAATATTTATTTTTAAATTAAATCATTTTATAGCCTTATTGTAATATGAAGTGAGCATTTATTTGAATAAAATTGCAAATATAAAAACAATTTTCTATTACAAAACACCAACTAATATCCCATTTCTTTTAAATTTTCAACAACACTTTTGTAAAAATCTGTAATATCAGATATACCATCTCCTCTTTGTGATGACAATTTATATCGTCTTAAATCAACCTCATCTAAATGAGAGATACCTCTTTTGCTATTGCCTCTATAAATTCCTCTAAAATTAGTCCATTTTGTAGCTCTAGGAGCAAGTAAGCCATCATTTTCCCCTTCAAACAAGCTAACAATAATATTAGGTAAAAACATAAGAAAATCACTTAATGGATTTTTCATAACAAAAGCAAAACTTTGGTAATAAACATTACTACAATCTTTATTATTTTCATTAAATTTTTTAGTCGCAATAGTAGTAAACTGATTTATCACCTTATATGTATCTGGATTTTCATCTCCTAAAATTTTAAACCAAACATCAGCTAGTTTTGCTCCAATTTTTATTAATATA
>OLQW01001481.1_pt1 | contig 10588 bp, 10 predicted proteins | sample 1672901 | NCBI WGS metagenome assembly OLQW01 (sample SAMEA3136735, study PRJEB25190) | human gut metagenome | reverse complement strand
CATCCCAAACATTTTCAAGAATTTTATCACGTGAGAAAGCAATTCCTTTGTTTTTAATAAACATCATCAACAAGTCAAATTCCTTTGTCGTTAATTCAATTTCTACATTGTCCGCATAGATTTTTCGTTGTTCTTCATCCAATTCATATCCATCAATACTAATGCGATTATTATCATCACGATAAGCACGCTTAATGATATTGTTGACTCTTAATACTAATTCTTTTGGTGAAAATGGTTTTGTGATATAGTCATCGCAACCTTTCTCTAATCCAATAATACGGTCAAATTCTTTATCACGTGCAGACATAAAGATAACTGGTGTTTCTGGTCCTTGAAGACGAATTTCTTCTATCAAGTCAAAACCAGATTTGTCATCCAACATAATATCTAAGATCCACAAATGCACATCATCATCCGCAACATGTGCACTTGCCTCTTCGTATGTATAGTAAGAATGAACCTCATATCCTTCTTTTCGTAAGTATTGGGCAACTAGATTATTGATATCCTTCTCGTCTTCAACAATACTAATGACTCTTTTCATTGGGCCACCCTCTTTCTAAAAATTATTTTCTTCTAAGAAATCTGTAACACGCTTAACATATTGAGCACATAACTCATCTGTTTTCGCTTCCACCATGACACGAATCAATGGCTCTGTTCCACTTGGACGAACTAAGATTCGTCCTTCATTTCCTAAATCATTCGCAACGGCATCTACAACTTCTTGTAGTTCTTTGCTTTCTAGACATGCATTCTTATCTTTTACAGTCACATTCTTTAATAACTGTGGATAAATAAACAATCCTTCACTCAATTCCTTTAATGATTTTCCTGTAGCTTTCATGATTTCTAGAATCTTTAAAGCCGTCATTAAACCATCGCCCGTTACTTCATGTTCTAAGAAAATGATGTGTCCACTTTGTTCTCCACCAACCCAGTAGTCATTCTTCTGCATTTCTTCAAATACATACTTATCTCCTACTGCCGTTTGAATATAATCAATCTTATTGGCATCTAAAGCCTTATATAAACCTAGGTTTGCCATAACCGTTGTGACAACCATATTCTTATTTAAATGATTGATTGATTTCATATAGCGAGAACAAATATATAAGATGTAGTCTCCATCGCAACGCTTTCCATCTGAATCCACCATGATCAAACGATCGGCATCGCCATCAAATGCCAAACCAATATCATAGTCCCCTTCACGCATCATTCTTTGTAGTCCTTCAGGATGTGTAGATCCACACTTATTGTTGATATTGATTCCATTTGGCGAATTGTTGATGGCATCTACTGTAGCACCTAAAGAATCCAATGTTTCAACCGCTGTACTTGTCGCAGACCCATTTGCCAAGTCACAAAGAATCTTCATGCCAGATAGGTCTACAGGAACACATTCTTTTAACCAGCTCATATAGATTTCGAGTCCATCTTCCCATTCAAAATACTCACCAATGTGATCTCCAGTCACTAGATCTAAATCGGTTAAGCCATCCATATATTTTTCAACTTCAAGAAGAAGTTCTTCTTCCATCTTCTCTCCATTGTGGTTAAAACACTTGATTCCATTATCATAATATGGATTGTGACTTGCACTTACCATGATTCCACAATCAAAGCGTTCTTTACGAACCAAATAAGAAATAGCCGGAGTTGGACATACACCTAATAAATAGACTTGAGCCCCCATGCTTGTAGCACCTGCCGCAAGACCTAATTCAAACATGTCTCCACTAAGTCTTGTGTCTTTACCAATCAAGATTTTCGCATGTTTTTCTTTTCCATAATACCAACCTAAATATTGTCCAATCTTAATAGACATATCTAAAGTTAATCCTTCATTTGCCTTACCACGAACTCCATCTGTTCCAAAATACTTACCCATTACTCTGAATCCTCCTTGTCTGATGATGTATTTTTAGCTAATTTCACACTTGCATGTACTGTCTCTGGTGATAGTGTAACATTTACTCGATTACCCTTCGCATCATAAGCCGCCAACGCTGCATTAGCCTCAAAATCTTGAATTTGACCTGTACAGTCAATCAACGCCTTCACAATTCGAATTGAATTCAATTGATTCTGGCTTGCCGTAATCTTAACTGTCATCACATCTATTGTAGGTGTTTCAAAATCAGTTACCTTTTGGTTTGATCCCACCAACAATTCTGGTTGGATTGTGAATGATTTTGTAACTTTTTTAGAAAGTGTAACATCAATCGTAGCTGGATCTACAACAGCTTCAATTTTTTCTGGCAAATTCTTTACCTTTAAATTGATGATATTTTCACCTTCCGAATATTTTTTCAAGTCAGCTACGACTTGCACACTACCCTTTGAACGGAATACCTGAATACTTGTCGCATCTCCAGTTAATGAAACATCTACTGTACTTGGCACACCAGCCACATCATATTTATCCGTATCTGCTTGTACTTCAACAGCTACATTTCTAAGATCCACAGTTGTTCTTGTATCGTTGAACAATTTTAAACTAATATCTTCATAGTTTACCACAACACAAATCATGATGGATAAAACCAAAGAAATAATTACAGATCCTTTTTTATCAAATAATACACGGTCTACGAGTTTACTAACTTTTTGAAATATCAAAGTCAGTAAACCACGCAACTCATTAAACCATCCAGAAGGGCTCTTCTTATTTGGAGATTCCATGTTGACTGCCCTCCTTTTTCTGTTCATATAAATTCACAATTTCAATTGCCTTCACACGCTCATCCTTATTTGCGTCCTCAGTCTGCTTTTTAGCACGTTTCCCCATGGACTTGGCCTGAGACAACATGGGAACAAGAATTGAAGACGGATTTTGACTTGATTCTGTCACTAACATATTTGTTAGATAACGCTGTAAACCTTCTGGTGGATATTGCGTTAACTGGCCATTGACCGCAACTGAAATATTTCCTGTTTCTTCACTCACAATAATTGTGATTGAGTCTGTAATTTCACTAATACCAACAGCCGCTCTATGTCTTGCTCCATACTTACTAGGAAGATCCTTTGTGGTTGGAGGAAAATAAGCGGCTGCACACGCTATTTTATTCCCCTGAATAATAACGGCACCATCATGCATTGGTGTTCCATACTGAAATATTGTTCCTAATAATTCAGTTGAAACTTCTGAATCCATCACAATTCCTGTACGAATAAAATCGGACAAGCTCTGTGTTCTTTCGATAGAAATCAAGGCTCCTGTCTTTGATTTTGACATTTCTGTACATGCCTCTACCAATTCATTGATCATTTGTTGAATTTGTGAAACGGAGACATCCGTTGCTAAGATGGCTGTTGTTTTACCAACTTTCTCCAACATACCACGAATTTCAGGTTGGAAAACAACCAAAATAACGACAACTCCCCAATTCAAGAACATTTCAATCAAATAATTTAAAGCATTTAAGCCTAGCCATACAGCAAAAGCCTTAATTAAAACAATAATCAATACACCCTTCACAAGTTGGATCGTACGTGAATTATTACGCACAATTCTTAGTCCAGAATATATCAATCCCCATACTACTAAAATATCCAATAATAATCGAATTAGGAATGTAATATCAGATAAGCTGAAACTCATCTAAAATACCCCCTTATTTTATAAATTTTTTGAAATTAAATCACTTACTGAATCATACTCAACTTGAGCATGTGCTTTTACATCTTCATCTGCATACGACATAACTGAACCATGCACACCAAATTCAATCAACGGAATATCATTATGTCCATCACCAATTGTATATACATCTTCTTCTTTGATATCCGCATATTCAATCAAGAAATCTAAACCTGTCGCTTTAGAAATCCCCTTTGGTACAATATCAACAACGAAATTATTTGGATAAGCAACAACTTGTTCATAATACAAATCATTGATTTTACTTGCCACTTCTAAAGCTGAATCTGTATCTTCCATTGATAATACGATCTGCGCAAAATGTGTCATATCCAACAATTCGGCTTCCGTAACATCTGGTTTTAAATTTGGATAACGATGATCCACTGCATCTGGCTGCAATACAATACGATGACGGTGAATTCCATCATTTACAACATAACTAATCACAGTGTCTAATTTTTTAACATTATGTAAAATGTCTACACAAACATCAAAATTCAAATAATTCGACAACAAGACATCTCCATTTTCACCAAAAACCATACCACCATTATTTGTGATCAAATAATCACATGGTAAATTAAATAATTTGATTTGCGCATCAATCGATTCTTTAGAACGACCCGTCACAATCACAAATTTGTTCCCCTTATTTTTCCATTCTTCAATCGATTTTAAATCTTCTGGCATTACATCCTGTGCATAACGCAATGTACCATCATAATCTGTAGCTAAAAGCTTCATGTGTAGTTCCTCAACTTTTCTATTTATCATAATTTTATCACATACATTTAATAACAAGCAATATTGCTATCCGTCCTTGATTCACATCCTGCAACATAGACACCATTTTCTAATCGAATAATGACTTGTCCACGCCCAAACATTGATAATTCGGACTCTATTTCAATTTCATGACCACGTTTCTTTAATTCAGTAATTATATACTCATCAAAGCCTGGCTCAACAATAAATTTCATATTCTCTATCCACTGAAATCGTTTGGCATCTAAAGCCATCTGTGGATTTAAATGAAAATCAATCATGTTTGTGACAACTTGCATATGTCCCTGTGGCTGCATATAACCTCCCATTACACCAAAAGGCCCTACGGGTTTATCATCTTTTGTCAAAAAACCAGGAATAATTGTATGATACGTCTTTTTATGAGGCATCAAGTAATTCACGTGAGATGGCTCTAAACTAAAATCATATCCACGATTTTGTAAGGAAACTCCATCTACGACAATGCCACTACCAAATCCCATATAGTTTGATTGAATATATGAAACCATATTGCCATCTTTATCTGCTGTGCACAAATAGACTGTACCAGATCCATGCGGCTTATCTACCCTTGGTGGCAAAGCCGAATGACCAATTTGACTCGCTCTTTGTTTACCATAATCAACACTTATCAAATCATCTACTGACATATTCATACATTTAGGATCTGTAACATATTCTTTGGCATCCGCAAAAGCCATTTTTAAAGCTTCCATCTGCGTATGAATACAATCGACATCTCTATCTTTAAATTGAAAATTATTTAAAACATTCAAAGCCATTAAAGCCACAATGCCCTGTCCATTAGGAGGTAATTCCCACACTTGATAGCCATGATAATCTACATGAATTGGATTGACCCATTCAACCTTGTGATCTTCTAAATCTTGTTTTCGTAAGAATCCACCAAATCTTTTAGATTCTTCATCAATACGATCTGCCAACTCTCCATAATACAAAGCATCTGTATTTGTATCAGCAATCTTTTCTAGTGCATCCGCAAGTTTTGGCATGCAAATCATCTGTCCTGGTTCAGGTGTTTTTCCATCAAAAGTAAAAGTATCATGCCAGCTCTTAAACTCCTCACTATTTGGAATCGCATTTAATGCTTTTTTCCACATACGAGCAATCTCTGCACTGACTGGATATCCATTTCTTGCATAATCAATGGCAGGTTCTAATAACTTTTTAAACGGCAAAGAACCAAATCTTTCACTTAAAGCTTTCCAACCCTTGACTGCACCAGGCACCGTAACTGGAATCCATCCTCGTTTTGGAATTTCATCCACTTTATCAGCCGAAATCGCATATGGAGAATGGCCTGAACTATTCATACCATACATCTTATCTTTCATCCATACAATCGCAAATCCATCGGATCCAAGCCCATTTGAACATGGTTCTACAACCGTCAAACAAGCTGCCGTCGCAATGGCCGCATCTACGGCATTTCCGCCCTGCATAAGCATTCTTAAGCCAGCTTGTGTAGCTAAATTATTTCCTGTGCAGACAACTCCGTTTCGTGCAATCACATTCGTTCTTTTGGATACGAATGGATTATCATAATAGTTAATTTCCATATCTTCATCACCGAGACAATTATACAAAAATTAGAGCAGACATTCCATCTGCTCTGATTTATTTATTCACTTTTTTTAAACCGGATAACTTTTCTACCTTATCCAATTTTTTTATCATCCACATTATGATTTTATTCTATTCATTTTCCTTAAGCATTTTCTCAAGCATGACCATATATGAGTATCTTTAAGTTCCATGATCTAGATTGGATGATATCCTTAACATTTCAAGTACTCTATCCTTTTTGTGATTATTCACTCGATAAAAACCCTTTATCTAAATCCTATTTCCTTTTCTTGTTAAGTCCCATTGAATGTTTTTTCTAGAGTTCCTCTAGCTTAACCTTTGGAGTCTTCTCTCCATAGCTTCAACTTTTTATAGTTAAAACTTTCCGTTTCAACTCTATGTTATTGTCATCTTCTCACCGCTCTCTTTTTGTCTTAAGAGAAGTTTTCTCTGCTCTTACTTCTCTTTACACTTTCATTATAACCAACAAAATCAAAAAGAAAAGGCAAGTGGTAAAACTCGCCTTTTTACTGGTAAAACCGGTTATTTCATCGATATCTTTCTTTTTTTTCCTCTCGAAACAGGAATCAGAGCCTTGTTTATAAGCTCAACTTCATCTTTATACCAAGCCACAATATATTTAGAATTCACAATATAGGATACGTGTACTCGTAAAAAGCCGAACTCTTTAAACACTTCTTCAAGTGCATTCATACTGTCACGCTTATGGAAAATGCCTTTTTTTGTATAGAAATACACCATCTTTTCATTCTTTTCCAAATAGTAGATATCTTCATACGAAAGATTCATACGAACTCCATCATAATTAAATTCATACACATGACTTTGAATACATTGCGAACGAATCATTTGATCATAAGCTGAAATGTCGGCTGCGATATTTTCTTTTGAAATATAGAACACACGACTTCTTTCATCATCGCCGCGCGTCTTAATTGGATTTTCACACACATAAATCACAATCGCATTGGAATTATCATGTACAAATACGCTTTCAATACGACTCGTCTTAAACATTTCATCAAACACAAATAATTGATATTCTTCTTCCTTCATCCTTTTCGCAAGATCACTTGCCTTTAAATAATGACGAAAACACCAATCCTCATGCGTAAACAATTTAGATAATTGAAAAACGATGTCCTTAGTTTCTTTTTCATATTCTAATAGGGCTACTTTTATCATACTTATAATTATAAAGAGTGAACGCATTTTTATCAAATGTAAACCATTTCAAAATATTATTCTTTAAAGTCACGAATTAAAATCAAATCCTTAACAATTTCTTTTGCGCTAATTGATAAAATGATTTCTCCCTTTTCTTTAGTTGCACCCTTTGGATCTCCACCAATCCCAAATGGTTTTTGCTGCTCAGTTACCCAATCCGATGCAAGCCAAGACAAATGTGCTTTCATAGCTGTATTTTTTGGGAATACCCTTTTCACTTGTTTCTAACTTAACTAAACTTTCATCAATTACCATGACCATGGAAGTCTCCATTTCTCCGCTATGAAAATCAAAAGTATTCCCTTTAGAAAACGTTGCCTTTACAGCTGGATGATCAAAGATTCCTGAGTTTAATACAAATGGATACACTTTAAAATCACTTCTTACTTCTCTAGAAATCAAATTTGCGACCGGTGCATTTCCACCATGACATACAAGAAAAGCCATTTTTTTAAAGCCATGATGAGCTAGACTTTCACATATGTCATACAACATATGATAGTAAGCCATAGTTTTAAATGTAATGGAGCCATAAAACTCTTTATGTTCCGTACTCAATCCGACTGGAAACAACAATAAATTTATGTCCTCGGCCTTTAACTCTTTTTCAATATAGTCACACATAGTTGTGGCAATGAGTGTATCCGTACCAAGTGGTGCTTGATTTCCATGTTGTTCTAATGCACCCCTAATGGAATCAAAACAATTGTGTTTTCTCGATCGACTTGTTCCATTTCTAAACGTGTTAATTCTTGATACTTACAAATCATACTTATTTTGCCTCATAAATCAACTTAAAGCTTGGACGAATGGCTGCCAATCTTTCCCTCAAGAAATATCCAATGATGTAGTTAGCTGAGATTTTGATCAAGTTAAATGGAATTGTCGCAAGCGCAATAAATGAAGTTAAATCTTTAATACTTGGATTTACAGAACCTACCATCTGCACAACAGAATCTAACGCATTCCCATAGCTTTGGCATATAGTGGCAAAGTAATACATGCATTACAGAAACATGCGAATACGGTACGAATTAGAATTCCAACAATTAAAGTTTTCTTGTCTTATTCATCTTCTTATACACAAACCATGTTGGTAAAATAAATAGAACAATGCCTAAAAGATTTGCGAGTTCACCCACATAATCTGTGTTTGTTCCTACTGTCACAACTTTTACAATTAATTTAATAACTTCTACTAAAGCGGCAGATACAGGACCTAAACTAAATAGAGCAATAATACTTGGTACATCACTAAAATCAATCTTGTAGAATGGTGGCATCATTGGTAAAGAGAATTCCAGTGACATCAAAGCTCCTGCAAGACCTACAAGCATCGCCGTTAATACCATTGTTTGAACATTCCATTTTTCATCTTTTTACCTCCTTTTGATTCGGATAAGCTCTTCCAAAAGGAAAACCCCAAGAAAATTCTTCCCGGGGTCTAAAAAATACAAAAAATACTTTTGTGTCTTCTACCATCCAGACTATACTGTCGGTCTTGGAATTACACCAAGTCAGCCACTTGCGTGGGTCGCGGACTTTTACCGCCGGTAGGGAATTGCACCCTGCCCCGAAGAACTCATTGAATCTATGTTCGCAAATAAAATAACACACTTATTTTCATTATGTAACTAGTTCGTCTATTTTTTTCACAATATGATTATTTTTCACCTTTCATCTCAAATAAGATATCTCTTAGTTGCGCCGCTCTTTCGAAATCTAAAGTACGAGCTGCCTCTTTCATTTCCTGCTCTAATTCTTGGATCATCTTTTCCTTTTGTTTTGCCGGCAACTTTTTCTTCTTCAAATACTTAGCCGCCATTTCCTTAGTTTCCTTAGAACGAACTACATCGTGGATTGGTTTGATGATTGTCTTAGGAACAATGCCATGTTTTTCATTGTATTCCATCTGAATCGATCTACGTCTTGCGGTTTCATCTATGGCTTCCTGCATACTTTCCGTAATTTTATCGGCATACATAATAACTTTACCTTGGGCATTACGTGCCGCACGACCAATAATCTGAATCAATGATCGTCTTGATCTTAAGAAACCTTCTTTATCCGCATCTAATATCGCAATCAAGCTGACTTCTGGAATATCCAAACCTTCTCTTAATAAGTTGATACCTACAAGCACATCATATTTACCTTGGCGTAAATCATGAATGATCTCCGTACGTTCAATCGTTGTAACTTCATGGTGTAGCCATGCTACTTTTAAATCCATATTCTTTAAATAGGAAGTTAAATCTTCGGCCATACGAACCGTTAGCGTCGTAATCAGAGTTCTTTCATGTTTTTCAATACGATCCTTAATTTCATCTACTAAGTCATCAATTTGGCCTTCAATAGGACGCACTTCGACTTCCGGATCTAAAAGACCTGTTGGACGAATGATTTGTTCAACAATTTCCCCATGCGTTTGATCCAGTTCATAATCTCCTGGTGTTGCAGATACAAAGATGGCATTTTTAATCAACCCCTCAAATTCATTAAAACGCAAAGGTCGATTATCTAAAGCACTTGGAAGTCTAAAGCCATAATCTACCAATATTTGTTTTCTTGCACGGTCTCCATTATACATGCCACGAATTTGTGGTAAGGAAACATGACTTTCATCTACCACAAGTAAGAAATCATCTGGAAAATAATCAAAGAGTGTATACGGTCTTTCGCCTGGCTTTCTGCCATCAATATGCCTTGAATAGTTTTCAATACCTGGGCATACGCCAAATTCTCTTAATGCTTCTATATCGTAGCGACATCGTTGTTCCAAACGCTCTTTTTCTAATGGTTTACCCTGCTCATCAAAATAAGCCAATCTTTCATCCAATTCTTCTTGAATTGTGTCTGCTGCATGATTGATGATATCCATACTTGTCGCATAGCCGTTAGCTGGATAAATAATATACAGCTGATAAGATTGATTGACATGTCCTGTTACTGGATCCACTTCACAGATTCTTTCCACTTCATCATCAAACATTTCAATACGGATTAAATAACGATCCGTATGACCTGGTGTGATTTCAATGACGTCTCCACGTACTCTAAAAGTCCCTCTTAATGGATCTGTATCATTACGCTTATATTGTTGATGTACTAACGCTAGCATCAATTCATTTCTTTCAATGATCTGTCCACTTCTTAAAGTAAAGATCATATGACGATATTGTTCTGGATTACTAGCACCATAAATAGAGGCAACACTGGCTACAATAATCGTATCTCTTCGTTCTAAAACACTATTTACTGCTGCCATTCTAAGCATATCCAATTCTTCATTGGTCTTTGTGTTTTTATCAA
>OLQW01001479.1_pt1 | contig 10598 bp, 7 predicted proteins | sample 1672901 | NCBI WGS metagenome assembly OLQW01 (sample SAMEA3136735, study PRJEB25190) | human gut metagenome | reverse complement strand
GCAGCAGCGATGGCAGCAGGGCAGTGCGTAGAACCAGCTGGCGGCAGATGGTACGATTTTTGCAGACAGTCCGAAAAAGAAAAAAACGTCTGATCTGCATAACTTTTTTTGCCCGGGTGCATACTGTGTGAAACAGGAGGAACATACAGATGCCGAAAGAAGTGCTGTATTTAAAGCTTGAGCAAAACGCAGAGCTGTCCGGTGAAAGCGTGCATATCAGCGATCTTGGAAAATTATATTGTAAAACGCAAAGCGTGCAGAATCGATGCAGAACGCTTCCTGTTTTCCGATTTGAGGAAAAAGATAAGGGGCGCCGGGTGGTTAGCGCGCTTTTTGTGATTTCGCTTTTGCAGCAGGACAATCCGAATCTGGAGGTGGAAAGCATCGGCGCGCCGGAAACGGTGGTGGAGCAGGTAAAAGTCAGTCGTTATCCGGGCTTCTGGCAGGTGTGCAAAATCGTCTTTGTCTGCTGCATCTGCTTTTTTGGCGCAGCGTTTACGATCATGGCGTTTCATAACGATATCGGGATTCGCGAGGTGTTCGGGCAAATTTACGAGCTTTTGACCGGACAGGAGCCGCAGTCGGTTACAGCGCTGGAAATCGCGTATTCGATTGGTCTGGCACTTGGCATTTTGGTGTTTTTCAACCATATCGGCGGGAGGAGGATTACGTCCGATCCGACACCGATCGAAGTGGAAATGCGTAAATATGAAACGGACGTCAATCAGGCATTGACAGAAACTGCAGATCGGGAAAAAAAGACGCTGGACGTCTGAAAGGGGGAAAATTGTGATTTTATCGAAGCTTTTGCCGGTGGTTGTCGGACTGGGCGCAGGCATCCTCGTTTCGGCAGGCGTTTTTACGGTGCTGCTTTCGGTAGGACTTGTGCCACGCTTTGCAGGAAAGACCCACACGGGGGAAAAAATTTTTCTGTACGAGGAAATGGTTGTCTTTGGAACGCTCGTCGGCTGTCTGGCAAGCGTATTTCCGGGCGCAGTAATTGGGGGCAGGGAATGGCTGCAGAAAAGGTTGGAAGCGGGAGCAGCTTTTGAGTGGCTGGTTCTGACGGCGGAAGCCCTGACCGGTCTGTTTGCCGGAATTTTCGTCGGCTGTCTGGCACTTGCAATTGCAGAAATGCTGGACTCCATTCCGATTCTGACGCGTCGGATCGGTTTTCGGCACGGACTCGGGCTGATGGTGATTTCCATTGCGATGGGAAAAGCGGTTGGAAGCCTGTTGTATTTCTGGCATCCTATTTTTATTTTTCGGTAAAAACTCCGTTATAAACGGTGAATCGTGCAGCAGATTCGGAAAGGAACAGCTTATGGAAAAGTATCAGGCAGACCAGTCTTTTCAGAAACAGTATGAAAAATATGTCAAACAGGTGACGCCGACACACAATCTTGCATTGCAGATGCTGCATGCATTTGTGGCAGGCGGTATAATATGCACGGTAGGACAGATTATTTTGAACGTTGCGAAGTCAAACGGATTGGACGATGCGGCAGCAGGAAGCGTGTGCGCGATTCTGCTTGTTCTGGCGAGCGCACTTCTGACCGGCTTTAACATTTATCCGTCTCTGGTAAAGTGGGGCGGGGCGGGGGCGCTGGTTCCGATTACCGGTTTTGCCAATTCCGTAGCCGCCCCGGCGATTGAATTTCAGAAGGAGGGACAGGTATTCGGAATCGGCTGCAAAATTTTTACGATCGCCGGACCGGTTATTTTGTATGGAATTTTCGTCAGCTGGGTGCTTGGACTGATCGGATGGATCGGTTCGCTTTTATAATTTTCCCGCGAGCAGGAAATCAGTCTGCAAAAAGGCACGGGTGAACTTAGTCGATCACATGGTGCTGGAGCCACTTGCGGGAGTGGAAGCGAAGCATGAAAACGACCGCACGCACGCTCCAGTCTGCGAACATGCCGATCCAAACCGCGATGGGACCGAAGCCACAGAAGCGGCATAAAAAGATGCATAGGCTTACCCGGCACAGCCACATGCTGGCGCAGGAGGTAATCATGGAAAATTTCACATCGCCGGCTGCGCGCATGCCGTAGGCTGGAATAAAGGAAAGCACCCACGAAATCGGTTTGGTGATGGTAATAAATGCGACCATCTGCAGGCAGAGGCGGGCGCTTTCTGCTTCCATGCCGCCGAGGATAGTGACAGGCTTTGCGAGCAGATAGACGACGGCACAGGAGATGAGGATGACGATTTCCGAAAGCCAGGACAGCCTTTTGATGTAATAAATCGCTTCATCTTTCCGTTGTGCACCGATACACTGACCGACGACGGTCATCAGTCCGATGCCGACACCCATGGCGGCGATTCCGTTTAACGCCTCCAGGATACTGGTCATTGCCTGCGCGGCGATGGCAACCGTACCGAGAGTGGAGACGGTTGACTGAATGGCGAGCTTACCGAACTGGAACATGCTGTTCTCAATTCCGGATGGAATACCGATGAATAAAACGCGTTTGATCAAAGACCAGTCCGGACGGATAGAAAAGTAGTTGCGTACATAAATCTGTTCTGCAGGGTTTCTCAGCTGCCAGATCACGACGATCGCACAGAAAATACGGGAAACCAGGGTGGAAATTGCCGCGCCGGCGACGCCCATGCCAAAGACGAAGATCAGGATCGCATTTCCTCCGATATTTAAGAAGTTGGAAAGGATGGAAATCGTCATAGGACCTTTGGTGTTGTTTTGTGCACGCAGAATGGAAGCACCTGCATCGTATAGACCGATGAATGGGAACGACAAAAGCGTGAAGAAAAAGTAAATCTGGGAGTTTGCCATAACGTCCGTGTCTACAGTGCCGAAAATCAGACGAAGCAGCGGGAAACGGAAGATCAGGCATAAAAGCGACAGCGAACAGGAAAGGACGAGCATAACGAAAAGCACCTGCTCTGCGGAACGCTTCGCCTTTTTCAGGTTCTGACTGCCGAGGTACTGGGAGCAGAGGATCGCGCCGCCTGCCGCCAGCGCGGAGAGCGCCTGAATCACTAAAATGTTGATTGCATCAACGAGAGAAACTGCGGAAATTGCAGCGGAGCCGACGTTGCTGACCATCATCGTGTCGGCGGTTCCCATTAGGGAAGACAGAAGCTGCTCGACCATGATGGGGACAAGCAGCGTCCGAAGCTGTTTATTGGTGAAAAGATGTTGTGTTGCTGTTTGTTTTTTTGTGTTCACGAAAAAATCATGCGCCTCCTGAAATATTGGAAAAGTCTGCGGAAAATAAAAACCTTCTGTATCATAGCAGAAAATAAAATGGATGAAAATAGGGAAAACAGCTCATTTTTTACAGAAGAAGAATGCCTTTTATGCTGTTAGAAAAACTACAGATGTGGTAAGATGAAAAAGATACTACTGCGGCACCCTTCCGGGAAAGAGTGCCAGCAGAAATTGGATGAAAAATCCGGAGACATGAGGGATGAGAGATGAGTGAGAAAGTACAACAGACAGAAACCGGAAATGCGCTGCAGCGTTTCCTGAAACGGAAAAACATTATTTTTTCGGCAAAACGTTATGGAATCGACGCATTGGGCGCGATGGCGCAGGGATTGTTTGCATCGCTTTTGATCGGTACAATTATCGGAACGCTGGGAGAGCAGATCGGAAGTCAGGTGCTGGTGGACGCCGGAGGCTTTGCAAAAAGCGTGGCCGGACCGGCGATGGCAATTTCGATCGGCTATGCACTGCAGGCACCGCAGCTGGTATTATTTTCCCTGCTTGCAGTCGGGGCGGCAGCCAATTCGCTGGGCGGGGCGGGCGGACCGCTTGCAGTTTTGATCGTTGCGATTGTGGCGGCGGAATGCGGCAAGGCGGTTTCCAAGGAAACGAAGATTGATATTTTAGTCACGCCTCTGGTGACAATCCTTTCCGGAGTGCTGCTGTCGATGTGGTGTGCGCCGACAATCGGAGCTGCTGCGAGCGCAGTCGGAAGCCTGATCATGTGGGCGACGGAGCTGCAGCCGTTCTTTATGGGTATTTTGGTATCGGTTATTGTAGGTGTTGCGCTGACGCTGCCGATCAGCTCTGCAGCGATTTGCGCGGCGCTGAACTTAACCGGGCTTGCCGGGGGTGCGGCAGTTGCGGGCTGCTGTGCGCAGATGGTCGGCTTTGCGGCGATGAGTTTCAAAGAAAACAAGTGGAGCGGACTAATTTCTCAGGGATTGGGCACAAGTATGCTGCAGATGGGCAATATCGTAAAAAATCCGCGCATCTGGATTCCACCGACGCTGGCGGCAGCCATCACCGGACCGATTGCGACCTGTCTGTTCCAGCTTCAGATGAACGGACCCGCAGTTTCCTCCGGAATGGGAACCTGCGGACTGGTGGGACAGATCGGCGTTTATACCGGCTGGCTGGAAGAAATTGCAGCGGGCAGTCGGAGTCAGATTACAGCGTTTGACTGGATCGGCATGATCTTGATCTGCTTCGTGCTTCCGGCGGTGCTGAGCCTGGTGTTTGGACAGATTTTAAGAAAAATCGGCTGGATCAAAGAAGATGACCTGAAGCTGTAAAGCATTTGGACAAGAAGGCAGCATTCAGATAAAAGCGTTATCAGAGGAAAGACTGCTGCATTTACGGCAGTAAAGGAGGGTATATGATTTCTGAAAAAAAGAGCGGAGCGCCGTACTTAAACGTCTGGTTCGGCAATTTTTACCGACCGGCGTATGACGATCAGGCGTTTGTCGCAGAGGGGATGGAGCTGTTAAAAAAGCTCGGCTTCAACAGTGTTTTGCTCGATTCCAAGGACTGGGAGGATTTTCGGGAACGCTATGAGGGAAAGCCTGCGAGCCAGTATGTCGGCATGCAGGAGTTTATGATGGAGCAGATCAAAAAGCAGGGGATGAGCCATACATTTCTGGCGATTTATCTGAATGCAGATAACCTGTATCCGAATATTCGCTTTAGCCCGCCGGTGTTCGGGGAATCTGTTGTGACGGCAAAAGGCAATGACGGTCGCTGGTATCGTTATTGGTCGGAGAAAGCGCAGGAGACGATGACGGAGCACGTTTCACAGCTTTTAGAGATGTACGGTGAAAATATGACCCGGATCGAAGTGGACGGGGAAGAAAAAAACCCGCTGTGCAGCATGTGGGACCCGGTCGTTGCACCGAGCTTCGATGAGGATGGGAAAAATCGCTATCGCAGCTGGCTTGAAAAACGTTATAACGGAGATATTGAAACCTTTAACCGCTTCTACAAAACGGAAGCAAACAGCTTTGAAACGATCGAACCCGAGCAATACTGGTTTGAACTGCGTTATCTTGGAAAAAATGGTTTTTCGGAAAAAGAGCTGAAAGACCGGGACGAAAAATGCCGCGTATGGATGGACAACCAGCGCTGGAAAAGCGACGAGCTGGTGCTTTATTTTGAAGCGATGCAGAAAAAGCTCCATGCACTTGATCCGCAGCTGTATCTGTGCCCGGATTTGAGCCAGTGGGGATATTTTTTGAACGTGGATGGAAGCTTTTTAACCGGTGCAGGGCTTTCTGATCTGTGGGATACGGCGGTGCGAGGCGCTGATTTTTACCGGATTGCCCCGTATGTGGATGCGGCGCATTTTATTTCTGTGCCGGTGCTTCCAAACGGCGACCCGGACTGCTATGTGACAGCATGTCAACACAGCATGATGCGGAATATGAATCGTGGCAGATCCTTTGTCGGCGGCATTTACTGGGGAAGATTTGTTTATAATGACCTATATGCGTGGATTTCTCCGTGTGAGGCGGTCGCCTCGATGGCGGCGTCCGGCGCTTCCGGATATGCGTCTTACGGCATGTGCGGGTTAGACGACGGCGGCGTGTTACACCGGATGCCGGAAGCATTCTGCAGGTCTTTAGAAGAAGGCAACCGCTGGTGGAAAGAGGTTGTTTTGAGGCTCGGAGTGAGAAAAGCTGCAAAGGCAGCAGTGCTGTTCCCGTCTGCGATGGCGCTTGCAGAGACGTTTGACACGGAGCACAATCATGACAGGCGGCTGGATCTTCTGGGCTGGTATAAGGCTCTGGAGGACTGGCAGATCGACGTTGACGTTGTAGATGGCAGCATTTTCAAGGATCAGACAGCAGATCAGTACGAGGTGCTCGCGCTCGCGGCAAACGACTGCTATGCGCTTGACCCGGATTCTGAACTGGAGCAGGGCATTGCAGCATGGGTAAAAAATGGCGGAATGCTGCTGCACGGACCGATGGATTTGCTTGCTCAGGCGAGCGTTGGCAGCCACTGCCTTTCCCATGAAAAGGATGCGTTTGAGTGCAGCGGCGAAAAGGGAATGCTGACCGGAACGCAGTTTGGCAGCTTCGAGGAGGAAAACGCCGACGTGTTCGCAGTCTGGGAAACGGACGAAAAGCCTGCGATTGTCAAGCGCACATTTGGGAAGGGAACCGTTTACGAAATAGGATTTTTCTACGGCTTTGAATACACCGGCAGAATCGCACCGCACGTTCCGCTGACGCAGCGCAATAACGAGCTGTACCCTTTGACTATGCTGAAAAAAGATCCCGTAGGGATGCTTCTGGAAGAAAAATTCGGCACGACACTGACCCGGAAAAAAGGCGTTGAGCGCGCAGAATTTGAAAACGGTACGGTTATCGTCAACCACAGCTCCTATCCGTGCAGAATCGATGAACCCGGAACACGCTATTTCCAGAATCCCGAACTGTACCAGGATTTGGACAGCAAAATCCTGCTCCCGCATATGGGAGTTTTTATCGAGAGGAAAGTTTGAAAAATTTTTTAAACTTTTCAGAGTGTGCTGCCGCGCGTTGACTTCTCGATGGAAGATCGTTATAATAAAGACCACGGCTTTTGCTGTGGTCTTTATTATCGTATAGGGAACTTCGTTTCCATACGATAAGTAACGCTCTACGAGGATGCGCACTCGGCGCAAGGGTAGATGGTTGCCGAAGCAACCGCGCCTCGGCGCAAGAATGTGCCAAAGCACATTCTTTTTCAAAAAAAATAGAAAGTTGAGAAATTGATGATAAATAAAAAAACAAAATTTTGTAAAGCTGCAGCGCTTCTGGGCACGGCTGTTATGATGATTTCTGCGCTGGCAGGATGTGGGAAAAATACGAAGGTCGTTCTGACGGCGGGTCTGAAAAAGAACGAGGTATTCCGGATTTCGAGTGCGTCTTGTATGCTGCCGGAGGTGATGGTATATCTGACGAACATGCAGAATCAGTATGAATCCGTCTATGGAAGCCAGATCTGGAACGCTTCCGACGGACAGCTTTCGCTGGAGCAGGAGGAACGGGAACAGGTGTTGACACAGCTGGCGAGAATCAAGGTGATGAACCTGCTCGCCCAGAAAAAAGAAGTGACGCTGGATGATAAGGAAAAGGAGCGCGCGGCAGCGGCGGGCAGGGAATATTTTACTTCCTTGAACAGCGCGGAGGTGACGGCGCTCAACGTGACGCAGGATCTGATTACGAAGATGTATGAAGAGTATGCGCTCGCGGAAAAGGTTTATCAGACGATTGTAGAAAATGTCAATCCGGAGGTAAGCGACGATGAAGCGCGCACCATCACGGTAGATATGATCAGGGTCAGCGATTCTGCCAAAGCTTCCCAGGTGCTTGGCAAGGCAAAGGAAGAAGGCGTGGATTTTGAGACGCTTGCGCAGGCAGAGAGCGAGGACCAAACGGTGACGCAGTCGTTTGGAAAAGGCGAGGTTTCGGAAGCACTGGAAAAGGCGGCGTTTAACCTCGGCAAGGACGAGATCAGTGACGTGGTGGAATCAGACGGAAGTTACTATATTTTAAAATGTATCAGCACGTTCGACGAGGCGCAGACCAAAGCGAATAAGGAAAAAATAGTAAAACAGCGCCAGAGCGAGGCATTCGATACGGAATATACGGCGTTTGAGCAGACATTGGTACGTCAGCTCAACGAGGAACTCTGGAATTCCGTCACGATGATTCATCAGGACGATGTCAAAACTTCCAGCTTTTTTGAAGTATACCAGATGTATTTCCAGCACCAGGAGTGAGCAGGAATAGCCAGGCATTCCGGCAGGACGTTGCGCTTCCGGCTTATGAAAACTGCCCTGTCGGACGCTGCGTTTCAGCTTATGAAAACTGCCCGACAGTGCGCTGTACCCTGTTTATGAAAAATTTAGAATTGCGGGAAACGCGGCAACCATGCGGGCTTCCAAAGAATTATTAGCACTCAGTCAAAATGAGTGCTAATTTTTTATTGACTTTTTGAAACGACAGGACTACACTATGGATAAAGCTTGGAGGAAAGCTTCTCCAGGCATCTGAAAACGAACTGAGAAAGAAAGGATCGTGATATTTCATGGCTGAAAAGCACGGAGCATTATCAATTAACAGCGACAATATTTTTCCGATTATTAAAAAGTGGTTATATTCGGATCATGACATTTTTTACAGAGAGCTGATTTCCAACGGCTGCGATGCCATTACGAAGTTAAAGAAGCTGGATATGATGGGAGAATACGAGCTTCCGGAAGGCTACAAGCCCAGAGTGGATATTATCGTTGATCCGGATGCAAAGACCATCCAGTTTATCGATAACGGTGTCGGCATGACTGCGGATGAGGTGGAAGAATACATCAACCAGATCGCATTTTCCGGTGCGACAGATTTTATTGCAAAATATAAAGATAAGACAAACGACGACCAGATCATCGGTCATTTCGGTCTGGGCTTCTATTCCGCATTTATGGTAGCAGATGAGGTGCATATCGATACCCTTTCCTGGCAGAAGGATGCAAAGCCGGTTCACTGGGAGTGCGACGGCGGCACAGAATATGACATGCAGGATGGTACCCGCACAGAAGTCGGTACCTGCATTACCCTGTTCTTAAACGAGGACTGCCTGCAGTTCTGCAACGAGTATAAGGCAACCGAAGTGATCAAAAAGTATTGTTCCTTCATGCCTGTGGAAATTTACGTTTCCAGAGCCAATACACCTGAGACACAGACGATTCTTGCGAGTGAGAAGCTCGACAGCGATCATGTGATCGAAGAAGTGAAGAAAGAAAAGGAAGAAGATCCGGATAAGCTCAAAATTACAAAGCGTCCGGAACTGATCAACGATACTCACCCGCTCTGGACGAAGAACCCCAGTGAATGCACAAAGGAAGAGTACATTGATTTCTACCGCAAGGTATTTATGGATTACAAGGAGCCTCTGTTCTGGATTCATCTGAACATGGATTATCCGTTCAACTTAAAGGGTATCCTTTACTTCCCGAAGATCAACATGGAATACGAATCCATCGAAGGTGTCATCAAGCTGTACAACAATCAGGTATTTATTGCCGATAATATTAAAGAAGTAATCCCGGAATTTTTACTGCTGTTAAAGGGCGTCATTGATTGTCCTGATCTGCCGCTGAACGTGTCCAGAAGCGCGCTGCAGAACGATGGCTTTGTAAAGAAAATTTCCGATTATATTACCAAAAAGGTTGCGGATAAGCTGTCCGGCATGTGCAAGACCCAGAAGGAGGAATACGAGAAATACTGGGATGATATCGCTCCGTTTATCAAATTCGGCTGCTTAAAGGACGAAAAATTCTGCGAGAAAATGACGGATTACATCCTCTTCAAGAACCTGGACGGCAAATATATGACCCTGCCCGAGTGCCTGGAAGTCAATAAGACTGACCCGGATGAGACACAGGAGGGTGCTGTGGATGAGAACGGCGAAAAGGTAGAAGCAGAAGTCGTAGAGGACAAGAACGAAGATTCCGCTGAGGAAGAGAAGAAAGACAAGACCATCTACTATGTAACAGATGAAAAACAGCAGAGCCAGTATATCAACATGTTCAAGGCTGCCAAAATGGATGCCGTTATGCTGACCGACCGGATCGACCAGCCTTTTATCTCTCAGCTGGAAGCAAAGAATGAGGGGATTCATTTTGCAAGAATCGATGCTGACTTAACCGATGCGTTTAAGACAAAGACCAGCAAGAAGACGCAGGAAGAATTAAACGCGCAGGCGGAAAAGGTTGAAAAGCTGGTTCAGAAGGCACTGAAAAACGACAAGATCAAGGTAAAGATCGAAAAGCTCAAGAATAAAAAGGTATCCTCTGTTCTGACGGTTTCCGAAGAGAGCAGAAGAATGCAGGATATGATGAAGATGTATGGCGGCGGCATGGATATGAGCATGTTCGGTGCAGAGGGCGAGACGCTGGTATTGAATGCAAACCATCCGCTCGTAACCTACATTACGGAGCACGAAGACGATGCAAACACCAAGATGATCTGCGAGCAGCTCTATGATCTGGCGAAGCTCCAGAACGCACCGCTTTCTCCGGAAGCGATGACCAAGTTTGTAGCGCGCTCCAATGACATTATGCTGCTGCTTGCAAAATAAAAGCGCAGGCTGTGAAAAGGACGTTGCTGCAAATAACTCATCAGAGAAAACTAGTACATCGTTATTTACGAAACGCTGTACTAGTAAATGCGAAGACCGCATGCAGGATGAATATACAATTCCTGTCTGCGGTCTTTTTATCGTATGGGAAACTTCGTTTCCATACGATAAAAACGCTCCGCGAGGATGCGCACTCGGCGTAAGGGTAGATGGTTGCTAAAGCAACCGCGCCTCGGCGCGAGA
>OLQW01001471.1_pt1 | contig 10651 bp, 13 predicted proteins | sample 1672901 | NCBI WGS metagenome assembly OLQW01 (sample SAMEA3136735, study PRJEB25190) | human gut metagenome | reverse complement strand
GTAACCTGTACCGGCGCTTCGCTCGGAATCGCCAGCACCCTACGGGCAGCCTTGCCGCAAAACACCATGGCACCGGCAAGGGCGAAATACTGCACACAGCTTGTAAGATAAAGATTCACAATAGCCAGTTCATTTCCCTGCACAGGGACGCCCTGCTCAAGCTGCCGGGAGACATTTTGATGGCAGGCCACCAGAGAGACAAAGGCTGTAATCAGCAGCACCACCGCAAGAGCATAAAAAACTGCGGAAAGGATCGTTCCCTTTTTCGAGGGTTTCGTGATTGGATTGCTGTCTATCTCCATCATTTTGCCCTCCTTTCACTGCGGGGAGCGTTGTTTCTGCGGGACTGGTGCTGGGCGGCTCCGTCCTGAACGCGCTCCAGCACCTGCAGCTCACCCTTTTTCAGCCGGAACACCACATCGGCCTGCTTCGCCAGCTCATTGGAGTGGGTAACGACCACCACGCACTTGTTCATCTTGTGGGCGCTCTCTTTGAGGATCTCGGTAATGTCCTGGGCGGTGTCCTCGTCCAGATTGCCCGTAGGTTCGTCTGCCAGGATCACCGGGGCCTCACTTGCCAGGGCGCGGGCAATGGCTACACGCTGCTGCTGGCCGCCGGAGAGCTTCAGCACATTCCGCTTGGCTTCTTCTTTCGTCAGCCCCAGGCGCTCCAGAATGGGCAGCGGCGGCAGCTTGGAAGTCAGCGACACATTCTCTGCGGGGGTCAAATAGTCAATCAAGTTATACGCCTGGAAAATAAACGCCACATGGTTTTTCCGGTGGTCGGAAAGGCCAGTCTTGGCAATGTCCTGCCCATCGAAGGTTATCTGGCCGCTGCCGGGGCTGTCCAGGCCGCCGATCAGGGAGAGAAGGGTGGTTTTGCCGCAGCCGGAAGGCCCCAGGATAGCGTAGAGTTTGCCCTGTTCCATTTCGGCATTGACTCCTTTTAAGACTTTCTTTTTGTTATCGTAGGAATATCCCACTTGTTTGATTTCCATGATACTCATAGTGATTACCTCGTTTCGTTATTTTAGGGGTGGATAGTCTTATTCCATCTGCGCCAAAATCTGCTTGGGCTTTAACCGCATGGTCGAAATGCTGGACACCAGCACTGCCGCCACCAGCAAAATGCCGCCCACGATGGCCACCAGCATAAAGTGCTCCGGCGTGACGATGACATTCTCCGCCGCCTTGCCGAACAGTGTTCCAAGGGTGCCAGCTACCTGCTTGCTGGAGAGGTAGGCCAGCGGAAAGGCCACCACTGCGATCAGCAGGGTTTCCAACACATATTGGAGAATCACCGCAGGTTTGGCGATTCCAACGGCCAGCAAAATCCCGGTTTCCCGTTTCCGGCTGCGGATGGACATGGAGAGGATGAGGATAATCAGTACCATGCTCACAGCAGTAATGACAACGATGAGGGTGGTAATCAGGGTGCCGGTGTCGGAAAGGGCGCTGGAGATATTCTGATATACCTCGTCATTGGCGGTGATCTTGTAATTGTTCCAGTTGATAGAGGAAATGCTCTGCACTTTCCGAATCACATTCTCTAATTGGGCGGCGTCCGTGACATAGTAGTAGGCTTCGGAAATGCCCTCGCCATCTTCGCCCCAGCCCTTAATCAAGCCTTCGGCTGCGTCCATGCTGCAAAAAACATAGCTGGAATAGGCGTAATAGGACGCATCATCATACATATTTACTTGGTCGCCCTTGTCCGCAACCACATCGAAGATGCCTACGATCTCCATATCCACTTCCGGGGTGTTATTTTGCGGGTAGTAAACGCCTGTCAAAGTATCCCCAACCTTCAGCCCGTTCCACTCAGCCAGCTCCCGGCTGATAATAATGCTATTAGTCATATCATCGGTGATGTGGGTGCCTTCCACCAGCTCAAACCGGCCCGACAGAAACAGCTCATGGTATTGGGAGTTGTAGGAGCCGTAGTTGTAGAAGCTGTAATTCTCATGGGCCAGTTCCTCGCCCTTATCATTGAACCGGCAGCATCCTCTTCAACGGCCAGCAGCTGCGGGACATCGACCGTCAGAGCCTCTACCAGCGGGTAGGCTACATTGCCCAGACAACCTATCTCTTCAATGACACCCTCCGCAGCAACATCTGCCTCGGCACGGACTTCCCCGAGGCTCAGCTTTCCCACGCCATCGGGACGGCGGGCCTCACCGACTGGGTGAGCACCCTGCCCGACGGCCTCGACACTCTCATCAGCGAGAACGGCAAGAATCTCTCGGGCGGGCAGCGCCAGCGCATCGGCATCGCACGGCTGGCACTTCGCCGGTACGACCTCATCATCGCCGACGAGATCACCGCCAGCCTCGACCCCGACACCAGCGGACAGGTCATGGAAAATCTGCTCGCTCTCCCCTGCATGGTGGTGGCCATCACCCACGACGTCTCGGGGGCGTTCATGAAACAGTTTGACAAGGTATACCGGGTGGAGCACGGAAGCGTTTCTAATTTGTTGTAATTTGTCAATTTTTATGATATTCTAAGAGTGCCGCTTTCGGGCGGCACAAAGGCACTGCGCTGCAAATGCAGATGGTCAGTCTCCTTCCCGGCTATGCGTCGGGAAAGGCATCTTTTTGTATCGGCTTACTTAAAAAGAAAGCCCTCCCGTCGCACTGAGGCGAAAGGAGGGATATTCATGACTCTATCAGAAGTTTTACTCCTGCTCACGCTCCTCTGGGACGTGATGAAGGGCTCTTTTGACATCGTTATGAAGCTTTCTAACAAAGAACATGACGACAACAAAAAAGATTGACCATCTCAGACGCCTACCAAGCACGAGGGTCAATCTTTTTTGATTCACTGCCGGTAAGGAGCTGACCATTTTGCGGCCAGTGCCTTTCCTTTGATTTTAGTATAGTAGCATCGCCGCTTTTTGTCAAGCGGCGTTCTTATTTTGCCGCGTCGAACTCGGCCAGAATATCCTCCGTGGGAGCCGGGGTCACGAGGCTGACCACCGCGCAGACGGCCAGCGAGACGAGGAAGGCGGGCAGAAGCTCATAGATGCCGAAGACGCCGCCCAGCGGGCTGACGAGGTACTTCCAGACGAAGACCATCAGGCCGCCGCAGAGCATACCGGCCAGCGCGCCCTGCCAGTTGCAGCGCTTCCAGAACAGGGCGCAGAGGACGACAGCGCCGAAGGAGCCGCCGAAACCGGCCCACGCAAAGCTGACGATGCCGAAGACGCTGGAATCCGGGTCGCGGGCCAGCACCACGCCCACCACGCTGACGCAGATGATGGTAAGCCGGGCCGCAAACAGGCTCTGCTTTTCGGTGAGCTTCATATGGCCGAACTCCTGCAGGATGTTCTGCGAGACGCTGGACGCCGCTGCCAGCATCTGGCTGTCGGCGGTGGACATGGTGGCCGCCAGAATACCGGCCAGGATCAGGCCCGCCAGCACCGCCGCCAGCACACCGTGCTGTGCAATGAGGCTGGCAATGCGCACGATGAGGGTCTCGCTGGAAGAGCCGCTCAGGAATTCCAGCGCACCGGCTTTGGTCATGCCCAGACCCACCACGCCGATGACGATGGAGGCCGTCATGGCAATGACCACCCACACGCTGGCAATGCGGCGGCTGAGCACCAGCTTCTTTTCGTCCTCAATGGCCATGAACCGCAGCAGGATGTGGGGCATGCCAAAGTAGCCCAGGCCCCAGGCCATGGTGGACACGATGTCCAGCAGGCTGTAGGAGGCGGCGGTCCCGGCGGCAGCGTCGTGGCTGGCCGCCATGGTCAGGTAGCCGGAAAGGCTGCGGGCGTTTTCCATCACGGCACCCCAGCCCCCGGCCACACCGATGCCGTAGGCCAGCACCGCCACCAGTGCGATGCTCATGACCACCGACTGGATGAGGTCGGTGGTGGTCACGGCCCGGAAGCCGCCCAGAATGGTGTACCCCACGATGACCAGTGCGGACACGATCATCGCGATCATGTAGTCCACGCCGAACAGGCTGTGGAACAGCTTGCCGCAGGCCGCAAAGCCGGAAGCCGTGTACGGGATAAAGAACACGATGATGATCACCGCGCCCAGCGCGTTGAGCAGGTTGCGCTGGTCATGGAACCGCAGCGACAGGAACTGCGGCACCGTGATGGCGTCCAGATTGGCCGAGTAGCGCCGCAGCCGCCGGGCCACGATGAGCCAGTTGAGCCAGGTGCCCACGGCCAGACCGATGGCCGTCCAGCCCGGCGACGCAATGCCGGTGAGGTAGGCAAGGCCGGGCAGGCCCATCAGCAGCCAGCTGGACATATCGCTGGCTTCCGCGCTCATAGCAGTGACCAGCGGGCCCATCTTGCGGCCGCCGAGGTAAAAGTCGGTGCTGTCCTCGTTGGACTTGCTGTATACAAAGCCCACCAGCAGCATGCCCACCAGATAGATCACAATGGTGGCAATGATGCAGACATTTGTCATAAAGGTTCCCCCTCTCGTTTGGCTTTTCCCGCGCAGCGCGCGGGGAAAGGATGGTGTTATTTTATCACAGTAAAGTATCAAAGTACAGCATTTTGCGCCTGCACGGCCGATTTTCGCGCTTTTGTGGGGATTTCCGGGCCGGAACGCCGCATTTTCTGCCACTTTGCCAATAGCATTTCTCCCCTGTCCGCCTGTGCGGAGCGGCACTTCTGCTGCTTTGCGCTGTCCTTTTAAAGTGGGCTGTGCTATAATCAGGCCGGATTCCGGGATATTTATTGCTACAGGGAGATGTTTTTATGCAGGATATTACCATTCGGAATGCGTCTCTGGCCGATGCGCCCCGCATTCTGGAGATCTACGCCTGGTATGTGGAGCACACGGTCATCACCTTTGAATACGACGTACCCTCACTGGAGGAATTTGAAGGCCGCATGCGCCGCACCATGCAGAAATACCCTTACCTCGTCATCGAGCGGGACGGCCGGGTGGAGGGCTACGCCTACGCGGGGCCCTTTGTGGGCCGTGCCGCTTACGACTGGGCCTGTGAGCTGACCATCTACCTGGACCACGACGCCCGGAAACACGGCATGGGCCGTGCTCTGTACGAGGCGCTGGCCGACCGGCTGCAGGCCATGGGCATCCTGAACCTGTATGCCTGCATCGGCTACCCGCAGGTGGAGGACGAATACCTGACCCGGAACAGCGCCCGGTTCCACGAGCACCTGGGCTTTGCACTGGTCGGCACCTTCCACAACTGCGGGTACAAGTTCGGCCGCTGGTACGACATGGTCTGGATGGAAAAGATCATCGGGGAGCACCGCCCCGACCAGCCGCCTGTGCAGCCCTACATTTACTAAGCCCCACACACAAACAGCCCCGGACTTTTTAACAAGTCCGGGGCCGTTTGTTTAGAATGAAGGAGAAAATCCGGGAATGTCAGATGGTTTTACACCGCCGGGCCGCCGCGCTCGGCGTCCAGTGCCGCGCGGAACTTCCGGTTGGAGACTGCGTTCTGCCCAAAGCCGATGAGCGCCCGCAGCAGGCCGATGATCCAGAAGCCCTTTGCTTCCATCACGATGCCGTCCACCGTCTCCTGCCCGACCATGCCGCCGGTCATCTGGGCCAGCGCATGATGGGCGTCCCGGTCGAACCGCTTCGGTGCGGCCTTGACTGCCGCATCGGTGGTGAACACCAGCTCCAGCAGCTCGTCCACCCGGGCATCCACCGCGGATTCCGGCAGACGGCCCTCCTCCACGGCCTGCATCAGCCGCTTGGCCGAGCCAAAGCCGGGGCAGGGCATTTCCAGCGTGGAGCCTTCGCGCACACCCTCCACATGGTCGTTGGAGCCGCCCCAGTCGGTGACCACGGCCCCGTCATAGCCCCACTCGCCGTGCAGGATATCCTGCAGCAGGTGATGGTTCTCGTTGGCGTAGCAACACCCCGGCACAGCGGGCGGAACTGGACTGGCTGCTATACAATACGCCCTTGGAATATGCACAGCTTGTGCTGGGTGGAGAGATGGAGCACTATCGTTCCCTCGGCTGCGACCACGGCAGGCCAGAAGATTAAATTAAAAACAGCTGGATGCTTCATCTGAACGATGATACACCCAGTTGTTTCTTTTATTGGCACAGCCTCTCTAACAACGCCGTGCAACCTGCCAGTACATCCCGCCATGTGTCCTCGAAATTTCCAGTAAACCACGGGTCGGCCACATCGTGCGGCGTACTGGTATACGACATCAGGAGGGAGACCTTGTGCAACGGGTCGTTCCCTACAAAACGAGCCATATCCCGCAGGTTGCTTCGATCCATTGCAACCAGATAATCATAGGTATCATAATCCTGCCGTGTCATCTGACGCGCCGTTTTGCCTACACAGGAAATGGCATGGTCTGCCAATTTTTGCCGAGCGGGTGGATAGACCGGGTTGCCCACTTCTTCCGCACTGGTCGCAGCGGAGGCGATTTCAAATTTTTCTGCAATACCGGCTTTTTCCACAAGGTCTTTCATAACAAATTCCGCCATGGGACTACGGCAGATATTTCCCAGACAGATGAACAAGATTCGGGTCATTTTCTCTCAGCTCCTTTGGGCAACAGTATACCATTGTCGGGACAGTATTGGAATGGGCTTTTCCCTGCTCTGCCAGAACGTAACGAAAAGCATACCCTCCACCAACTGTGCAAAGACATCCGTCCAGCCCGCAGAATGCCAGCTTCTTTCGGAGATTGGAAACGGTATTGCCAACCACTTTTAAGGTATCAGCGCAATCCTTTCCCCATACAGCATCAAAAAGCTCTTTTTTAGAGAGCGTCGTTCCTTCGCAGACTGCCAGCACCCACAACAGGTCGGATTCAAGACGTGTCAACGAAATATTTCTGCCGTTGGCTGAAATTTCATGTCGGGTGTTGTCAATCACCAATCCCGGCAGTTCCAGTTTTTTCTTTGCGCAGAATGTGATCTGCTCCGCATCAATCTGCGCCTGTTGCAAAAGGCTCAGAATCGTTTGCTCCAGTACCTGGTCCGGGGTGTTCGCTCGTATCACAATCATGGAAGGCTCCTGTGTCACCGTTACTCTGCATCCATTTCGCGGATCAGATTGACCATTTCGATGGCGCTGACCGCGCAGTCATAGCCCTTGTTTCCGGCTTTCGTACCTGCCCGCTCGATTGCCTGCTCGATATTTTCAGTCGTCAGAACGCCAAATAAAACAGGAATACCGCTTTCCAGCGAAACTGCTGCGATGCCTTTTGAGACTTCGTTGCAGACGTAGTCGTAATGGCTGGTAGAGCCGCGAATCACTGCGCCAAGGCAAATCACAGCATCGTACTTTCCGCTTTTTGCCATTTTGGAAGCAACCAGCGGAATTTCAAACGCTCCCGGCACCCATGCGACATGAACATCGTCCTCGCTCATATCGTGCCGGAGGAGTGCATCCATTGCCCCGCCAAGGAGCCTTGAGGTGATGAACTCGTTGAATCGTGCAGCAACGATACCGACCCGGATGTTTTGTGCAATCAGTTTTCCTTCAAATGATTTCATTGTAAAATCCCTCTTTTCCTTAATAACTCAGGATATGTCCCATTCTTGCCTGCTTGGTTTTCAGATAGAACAGGTCGTGCGCGGTCGCAGTCATCTGAATTGGGACACGTTCTGTAATCTCCAGACCGAACTCGGAAAGTTGGTATACCTTATCCGGATTATTGGTCAACAGGCGCAAACTATGTGCTCCCAGCTCCCGCAAAATCTGTGCTCCCATATAATACTCCCGTTCATCCCCATGGAAACCAAGGGCGAGGTTGGCTTCCAGGGTATCCATGCCCTGTTCCTGCAACTCGTAGGCACGCAGCTTATTTATGAGACCGATACCGCGCCCTTCCTGCCGCATATAGAGCAGGATGCCACGCCCCTCCTTTTCAATTTGCGTCATCGCCGCAGCCAACTGCTGTCCGCAATCGCAGCGCAGCGAACCGAACGTATCACCCGTCAGACATTCCGAATGTACCCGACACAGGACATCCTGGCCATCACCGATTTCACCTTTTACCAATGCGATGTGATGCTCTCCGTTCAGGCGGCTCACAAAACCGTATGCGCGGAAGTCGCCGTATTTTGTCGGTAGATTTACGGCAGCCACCTGATCGACCAGCTTTTCGTGACACTTACGGTACTCTTGCAAGGCTTGGATGGTGATGAATTTGATTTGGAATCGTTCTGCCAGCTGTGCAAGTTCCTCCGTGCGCATCATAGTGCCATCGTCCCTCATGATCTCGCAGCAAAGCCCGCACTCTTTCAGCCCTGCCAGACGGCACAGGTCTACGGTGGCTTCTGTGTGGCCGTTCCGTTCCAGAACACCATTTTTCCTTGCTAAAAGTGGGAACATATGACCCGGTCGCCGGAAATCTTCTGCTTTTGCGTCTTCTGCTACACAGGCCAGCGCGGTAATAGAGCGTTCCGCAGCAGAAATGCCGGTCGTGGTTGAAATATGGTCGATGGACACGGTAAAGGCGGTTTCATGGTTGTCCGTGTTATGCCGAACCATCTGCGGAAACTTCAGCTTCTGTACAAAGGCTTCCGACATCGGCATACAGATCAGACCTTTGCCGTGGGTCGCCATGAAATTGACATTTTCTGTTGTCGCAAACTCAGCGGCACAGATAAAATCGCCCTCGTTTTCGCGTTCCGGGTCATCCGTCACCAAAATGATCTTGCCTTGTCTCAAATCTTCCAGAGCTTCCGGAATGGTATTGAATCTCATTGTTGTTTCTCCTTATTCAAATCCGTAGCGTATCAGCATTTCTTTCGTGACAGAGCTTTGCCGGTGTTCCTGCGGTATCGGCTGAAACAGCTTTTCGACATACTTGCCAAGGATGTCGGTCTCCAGATTTACCACATCGTTTTTGTGCCTTTGACACAGATTTGTACAGCTGACGGTGTGAGGGATGGTGGACACTGAAAACGCATCCGAACTGACTTCTGCCACCGTCAGGCTTATACCATCGACCGCGATGGAGCCTTTTTCCACGACATAGCGCAAAAGATTCGGTTCCGCATGGATGGTAAACCAGACCGCATTGTCGTCTTTTTCGATTCGCAGGATGCACCCGGTGCCATCCACATGACCCGCCACAATATGCCCGCCGAACCGTCCATCCGCAGCCATTGCCCGTTCCAGATTGACCCTGCTCCCGACCATAAGACCTGCAAGAGAGGAGCGGTTCAGGGTTTCATGCATAACATCGGCAGAAAAGCTGTCTGCAAAAAGCCGGGTAACGGTCAGGCAGATGCCATTCACTGCGATGCTGTCACCGATTTTTGTGTTTTCCAGAACGGTCCGTGCCTGAATGTTCAGCACTTCCGAATGCTGCCCATGCGTGATCTGCTTTACAGCTCCGACTTCTTCTATAATTCCAGTGAACATGGATACTCGACCTCGCTTTCAATCAGAATATCCTCGCCAAGATGGGTCAGGCTGCTGTTTTTCAGCCGGAATGCTGCACTCGGCACATGAACTCCTGCACCTTCCACCGGTGTTTTTGCTTCCTGTCCGCCGAACAGCTTTGGGGCAATGTACGCCTGCACCTGTTGAACAACGCCGCTTTCCAGTGCTGCCCAGTTCAGTGTCCCTCCGCCTTCCAGAAGAACGCTGTCGATTTGTTCCTGACCAAGTTTTTCCATAAGTTGTACAAGGTCAATGTGACCGTTCCTTTTGTCCAGACAAATCACTCGGCACCCAGCCTGTCGATATATCGCCTGCCGTTTCGGGTCGGCGCAGCAGGTCGCAAGGATGGTCGGGATCTGTTTTGCTGTTGCGACCACCTGTGCTTGCAATGGTGTCCGCAGCTGAGTATCGCAGACGATGCGAACTGGATTTTTTCCGTTCTCCATGTGGCAGGTCAATAAGGGATCATCGGCAAGAATGGTTCCGACACCGACCATGATTCCGCTGAACCGATGCCGCTGTTGTTGAACATCCGCTCGGGCAGCTTCCCTTGTAATCCATTTGGATGCGCCCGTAACTGTGGCAATTTTTCCGTCCATTGTCATGGCATACTTCATAGAAACAAACGGGCGTTTTGTCGTTATAAAATGGAAGAATATCCGATTGAGTGCGTCGCATTCTTCCCGCAAAACGCCTTCCGTCACCGCTACCCCCTGCACCCGCAAAGCAGCAATTCCTTTTCCCGACACCAGCGGGTTTGGGTCTGCCGACCCCACTACGACCCGGCTGATGCCCGCTTCCAGAATAGCATTCACACACGGCGGCTGTTTTCCAAAATGACAGCAGGGCTCCAGCGTCACATACATCGTTGCCCCTTCGGGGTCAACAGCGCAGGATGCTAACGCATTTCGCTCCGCATGGGGCTGGCCATACCGTTCATGCCATCCCTGCCCGATGATCTGACCATCTTTTACAATGACAGCACCCACCATCGGATTTGGGGATGTCCATCCGCATCCTTTTTTAGCCAGTTCTAAGGCAAGACGCATATACTCTGTATCGTTCATCTCTCTGCCTCCAAAGAAAAAAGCCCCGAACCAGATTGTTCAGGACAAGGCAAACAGGCGCAGTATCTCCTGCGCAAAAAGAAAGCTCTGAAATGCAAACGCATCTCAGAGCAACTTCCATGAGCACAGAGATCTTGTGGTTTCTCTATGCTTTCCTATCTTCTTTCATCCAGACTGTACTGTCGGCTTCGGAGTTTCACCGAATCATGCC
>OLQW01001467.1_pt1 | contig 10665 bp, 9 predicted proteins | sample 1672901 | NCBI WGS metagenome assembly OLQW01 (sample SAMEA3136735, study PRJEB25190) | human gut metagenome | reverse complement strand
AATCCTTCAATAATCGTAGCTTCCAGAAAAGTACGACCGGAGACTTCATCTTTCATTCGTTCCGATTTATCCAAAGGCAAAGTAGCCGGAAGGTTCCAGTTTGCCATCGAACCGGAAGGACGATAGGAACCGAAGTCATAAATACGGTCTCCACTCTCATCCAATTTGTAGCTACCATCCGTATTCATTTCATAAATGGGATAGAATCCCGGCATGGTACGTCCTGCGGTAATCACATTACTGGTTTTGGAGTCGGATGAAACTGGATAGTTCTGCATGGAATGTGCGAAACTCAAATTGACGCCTCCCTTCAACCAGGAAGTCATCTCGCTGGTGATATTGGAACGAAGATTGAAACGCTGGTAACCGGATTCGAGTGCAATACCTTTATCATTCAGGTATCCGGCAGAAAAGAAATACTGATTCGCTTTTCCACCTCCGGAAACACTTAGATTTAACTCTGTGCGAAGTGCCTGTTGCTCCATGGCGTCACTCCAGTCAGAATTCCATAACGGACGGACACCTGCCGCCAGCTTCTCCACTCCTATAGGGTATCAGACTAATTTGATTGTACAAGGTATCGGTAACTATAAGTTCACGGATTTTGTACGCATCGGGTTACCTTTGAATATCATTACTTTCCTGATATCCATTTTCTTGATTCCTTTAATTTGGCCATTTTAAAAAAAGAAGAAATAATAACATATGGAAGAAAACAACCACATATATCCGATATTTGACAAAATGCTGATGCGGAAAGACAAAGAAGACTTGTTGAAGCAGCACAGCGTGATGGTTTGGTTTACCGGCTTGAGCGGCTCCGGCAAAAGTACGATAGCCATTGCCTTGGAGCGCGAACTTCATAAAAGAGGATTGCTTTGCCGTATCCTGGATGGTGACAACATCCGCAGTGGCATCAACAATAACCTCGGTTTTACGGAGGCCGACCGTGTGGAGAATATCCGGCGTATAGCCGAAGTTTCCAAACTCTTTCTTGATACGGGTGTTATAACAATCGCGGCTTTTATCAGTCCTAATAACGATATTCGTGAAATGGCGGCTGATATTATCGGACAAGACGATTTTCTGGAAGTTTATGTCAGTACCCCGCTTGAAGAGTGTGAACGCCGTGACGTGAAGGGACTTTATGCCAAGGCACGTAAGGGAGAAATCAAGAATTTTACAGGTATTTCCGCGCCTTTTGAGGAACCGGCTCATCCGGCTCTGACGTTGGATACCTCTGTTCTCAGCCTGGAAGAATCGGTCAATAAACTGTTGGAACTCATTTTACCAAGAATTCAGAAGAAATAAGATATAATGAAAGAAGAATATAAATTGAGCCATTTGAAGGAACTCGAAGCAGAGTCCATTCATATTATCCGTGAAGTGGCAGCGGAGTTTGAAAATCCGGTGATGCTGTATAGTATCGGCAAGGATTCTTCGGTTATGGTGCGCTTGGCCGAAAAGGCGTTTGCTCCCGGCAAAGTGCCGTTCCCGTTGATGCACATCGATTCCAAGTGGAAGTTTAAGGAGATGATACAGTTCCGTGACGAGTATGCCAAGAAGTATGGTTGGAACCTGATAGTGGAAAGCAATATGGAAGCTTTCAATGCAGGTGTCGGGCCTTTTACGCATGGCAGCAAGGTGCATACGGACCTGATGAAAACGCAGGCTTTGCTCCACGCATTGGATAAGTATAAGTTTGATGCGGCATTCGGTGGTGCTCGTCGCGACGAGGAGAAGTCACGTGCCAAAGAGCGTATTTTCTCTTTCCGCGACAAGTTCCATCAATGGGACCCCAAAAATCAGCGTCCCGAATTGTGGGATATTTATAATGCCCGGGTACATAAAGGAGAGAGTATCCGCGTATTTCCGTTAAGTAATTGGACGGAGCTGGACATCTGGCAATATATACGTTTGGAAAACATCCCTATTGTGCCGTTGTATTTTGCCAAGGAACGTCCTTGTGTGGAGATTGACGGAAATCTGATAATGGCGGATGACGACCGCTTGCCGGAACAGTACCGCGACCAGATAAAGATGCGTATGGTGCGTTTCCGTACGCTGGGTTGCTGGCCGTTGACCGGTGCTGTGGAAAGCGATGCCGATACCATCGAGAAGATTGTCGAGGAAATGATGACCACCACCAAGAGTGAACGGACGACCCGTGTCATTGACTTCGACCAAGACGCAAGCATGGAGCAGAAGAAGCGCGAGGGATACTTCTAAAGGAATTAAAAATTAAGAATTAAAAATTAAATCATTAAGGATGAACGATTCTACACTTGATATAAAGGCTTTTCTTGATAAGGATGAGCAGAAAGACTTGTTGCGCTTACTGACTGCCGGTTCTGTGGATGACGGAAAATCCACATTGATAGGCCGTCTGTTGTTCGACAGCAAGAAACTATATGAGGATCAGCTGGACGCACTGGAACGCGACAGCAAGCGCATGGGAAATGCCGGCGACCACATTGACTACGCCCTTTTGCTGGACGGCTTGAAGGCAGAGCGCGAACAAGGCATCACCATCGACGTGGCATACCGCTACTTCTCGACCAACAACCGTAAGTTTATCATTGCCGATACTCCGGGACACGAGCAGTACACACGCAACATGATTACCGGAGGCTCTACGGCTAACCTGGCAATTATTCTGGTGGATGCACGTATGGGTGTCATTACGCAGACGCGCCGGCATACTTTTCTGGTGTCGTTGCTTGGCATCAAGCATGTGGTGCTTGCTGTCAATAAGATGGACCTGGTGGATTTCTCCGAAGAACGTTTTAACGAGATAGTCGATGAATACCGGAAGTTTATAGCTCCATTGGGTATTCCTGACGTAAACTGCATTCCGCTGTCAGCTTTGGACGGGGACAATGTAGTGGAGAAATCGGAACGTACTCCTTGGTATGAGGGTATTTCACTTCTTGACTTCCTGGAGACGGTACATATTGACAACGATCATAATTTGAAGGATTTTCGTTTCCCGGTTCAATACGTCTTGCGCCCCAATCTCGATTTCCGTGGTTTTTGCGGCAAGGTGGCTTCGGGTATTGTTCGTAAGGGAGATGAAGTGATGGCATTGCCTTCCGGTAAGAAGTCGCATATCAAGAGTATAGTTACATACGACGGCGAGTTGGATTACGCCTTTCCGCCCCAGTCCGTCACCCTGACTTTGGAGGACGAAATAGATGTGTCGAGAGGGGAAATGCTGGTACATCCGGATAACCTGCCCGTCATGGACCGCAATTTTGAAACGATGCTGGTTTGGATGGATGAAGAGCCGATGGATATAAACAAATCATTCTTCATCAAACAGACCACCAATATAAGCCGCACCCGCATCGACAGCATCAAGTATAAGGTGGATGTCAATACGATGGAGCATCTTTCCATTGACAACGGAAAGTTGAGCAAGGAAACATTGCCGATGCAGCTCAATCAGATTGCGCGCGTGGTGCTGACCACTGCCAAAGAGCTTTTCTTTGACCCTTATCGGCAGAATAAGGCTACCGGTTCGTTCATCCTGATAGACCCGATAACCAACAATACCAGTGCTGTAGGTATGATTATCGATAGGGTGGAGGATAAGGACATGCACTTAGCTGAGGACCTGCCTATACTGAATTTGCCTAAGCTGGGTATAGCTCCCGAACATTACGAAGCTATAGAAAAGGCTGTGAAAGAGCTGGAACGCCAGGGCGTGGCTGTACGGATAGAGCGCAGTACTTCCTTATAAGTACCGTAGTACTTTCAAAGGAGTACTGTAGTACTTCCATAGGAGTACTGAGACTCTTGTACGGTGCGACCGGACGAGCACCATAACATAATTAATATAAAAAGAATAATGGGACTATTAGAATTTAATAAGCTTCCGATAAACACCCTGGTAGGTGCGGATTGGAAAACATTCAAGGATATAACGGGCGGTCGTGACATCGGTGCTGCCTACAAAGGTAAGTATCGGCTGACAAAAGCCGTCTGCCGCCTGCTGTCCACTTTGGCTCCTCTGCAGGACAGACGCTATGAAAAGCTCCTGGCAGATAAGCCCTTGGAGCATGATCCGGTATTCATTTTGGGACACTGGCGTAGCGGGACTACGTTTGTGCATAATGTTTTCTCCTGCGACAAGCATTTCGGCTACAACACGACATACCAGACTGTATTTCCGCATCTTATGATGTGGGGGCAGCCTTTCTTCAAGAAGAACATGAGTTGGTTGATGCCGGACAAACGTCCCACGGACAATATGGAACTTGCCGTTGACCTTCCGCAAGAAGAGGAATTTGCTTTGGCAAATATGATGCCCTACACCTATTATAATTTCTGGTTTCTGCCCGAATATCAGCAAGAGTATGCCGATAAATACCTGCTGTTTGATGACATCACAGAGAAAGAGCTGAAAGTATTTGAGGAGACTTTCGTCAAACTGATAAAGATTTCTCTTTGGAATACGAACGGAACCCAGTTTCTTAGTAAGAATCCGCCTCATACGGGACGTGTGAAAGAGCTTGTCAAGATGTTCCCCAATGCCAAGTTTATCTATCTGATGCGTAATCCTTATACTGTTTTCGAAAGCACACGTAGTTTCTTTACTAACACCATTCAGCCGTTGAAACTGCAGGATATCAGTAATGAGGAGCTTGAGAAGAATATTTTGTCCATTTATGCCAAACTGTATCATAAATACGAAGCGGACAAGGCATGTATTCCTGAAGGAAACTTGATAGAGGTGAAGTTTGAGGACTTCGAAGCGGATGCAATGGGAATGACTGAATATATCTACAAGGCTTTGTCCATTCCGGGCTTTGTAGAGGCGCGTGTCGATATTGAGAAGTATGTAGGCGGAAAGAAAGGATATAAGAAGAATAAATACAAGTATGATGAGCGTACAGTGCAGTTGGTTCAGGATAACTGGAATTTTGCGTTGGAACAGTGGAAGTACGATTTATAATGATTGTCAATTATCAATGAGAGAAATGATTCAAAAGAAAATTCGTATGTTGGGAGTGCTGTCTGCCATGCTTTGTTGCGGAGTCGTTTCTGCGCAACAGCACGAGGTAGAGATGATTCCTTTCGGAAATATGGATCAATGGATTGACCGCCAAATCAAGGAATCCGGTATTATTGGCGGTGCCACGAAGAATGTGTATGCCATCGGCCCTACTGCTACTGTCACCGAAACCAAGGCATACAAGAATATGGGAGGTTCGCCGTGGGCGACATCCAATGTGATGGCCCGGGTAGCCGGTATCACGAAAACTAATACTTCTGTTTTTCCGGAAAAGCGAGGGGATGGTTTCTGCGCCCGCATGGACACCCGTATGGAGAGTGTGAAGGTTTTTGGAATAGTAGATATCACGGTGCTGGCTGCCGGCTCTATGTTTCTGGGTGAGGTGCACGAACCTATCAAGGGAACCAAAAATCCGCAGAAAATGCTGAATTCCGGCATACCGTTTACAAAGAAACCTATCGCCATACAGTTTGATTATAAAGTAAAGATGTCCGACCGCGAGAAGCGTATCCGTGCAACGGGCTTTAGCCGTATCACAGATGTTGAGGGAAAGGACTTCCCGGAAGTGAATCTGTTTCTGCAAAAGCGTTGGGAAGATGAGAAGGGGAATATCTATGCCAAGCGCGTAGGAACGATGGTCGTAAGATATTATACTACTACCGATTGGCATAATAATGCCACTTATTCCATCATGTACGGTGATATTACCGGTGACCCTGCGTACAAGGCCCACATGATGCGTCTTCAGGTTGAAGAACGCTATGCAGTTAATAGTAAAGGAGAGAGCGTACCTATTAAGGAGGTTGCCTGGGGAACGGAAGATGATGTGCCTACTCATTTGTTGTTACAGTTTACCTCCAGCCATGGCGGTGCTTACATAGGTTCTCCCGGTAATTCGTTGTGGATTGACAATGTAAAATTGGTATATTAGAATAAAAGCAGTTAAAGTTGGATGTCATACTTTAGCTGCTTTTTTAATGGAGTCACTGAGACTTTGGGTTACTTCTTATTTCTTATTTCAGATGAATTTTGTATGTTAGCCCTCCACTGAAATATTTCATCCTCTGCATTTCCACCTGCACATGCAGATGCTTGAACAACAGATAGGTGGCTCCCAAGGCAAAGTCCTTGGAGTCATATTCCGCTATCACCCTCAGCTGCGGATGGAAGGACGGATTGTAGGTGACACCCAGTGCAAAGCCATTCAGCTTGTACTCCTTGCGGTCATTATACAGATAGGAAAGATGCACGCCAACCTCCTCTTTACCCGCAACGGGTATCTGCTTGGAAGCGGCAATATAGAAACGGCTGTAATAGCCGTTACCTTCCGTAGTGCTAACTTGACCGCCGCCAGAGGAAGTGAACGGGTCAGATGTCCCCAGCACCACGGCCGGCATGTATTTCCAGAACTGCCCCTCCTTCAACACACGCAGACGGGCGGAAAAGTAACGGTCCTGGTTCGTGAATCCGCTGTACCCGTATGGCTTCAATCCTAACGCCTCCGCCTTGAAAAGTGTACACGTGTAGGCTATTTCCAGAAAGGGAAAGATAGTTACACTCAAGAAATAGTTGTAGGTATGATAGTACCAGGTGGGTGGTGTGAGCTCCTTGTTCAGGAAGTTACCGCCAACCATGAAAGTCTTGTCACGCTGCATCTCCGCAGAGGGTGCATGCAACAGCCCGGTCGTACCATACGTCAACTGGGAAAAGGCCGAAAGGGAAAGGCTGCAAAACAGAACGATAAAGAATAGCTTAAACTTCATCATCACATATAAATTCAGTCGCTGATAAAAAATGGATTGCTTTATGACATGCATCGGACATAGTACCAAAAAAAGGCGTCTGAGTCCCAGACGCCTTCATTTTTAGAGTCTATTTGTCACTTGGAGTTATTATTCCAGGATAACTACACGGTTCAGGAAGTTCTTGCCGAACATGTTTTCAGTACCTCCGAATCCTACGAGCTCAAGTTGGTCTTTACTTACACCTTCTGCAATCAAAGCATCGTAAACAACCTGAGCACGCTTTTCAGACAGCTTCTGGTTCCAAGAAGCGCTACCGGTAGCCTTGTCGGCATAGCCTGCAACCTTGTACTTCTTGTCCGGATTAGCCTTCAGAATCTTGGCTGCCAGTTCGATGTTAACCTTGCCATAGTCGTCCAGACGGGCGCTGCCAATCTTGAAGAAGATAGCACGCGGACCGGCAACTTCAACTTCCTTAGTCACTTCCTTAACTTCAGGTTTAGCGTTGGCCAGTGCATTCTTGCAGTTAGCCAGGTCAGCCTGAGCCTGAGCCAGTTCACTTCTATATCTGTTGATTTCTGCATTGACTGCGTCTTCATCAATCTTAGAAACCGGAATAAACTTCTTACCACCGAAGATGTAGCTAACACCTGCAGTCAAAGTTCCAGTACCTTCAGCCTTGCGATGGCTGCTGATATTGCCGAATACAGACGGAGCGATAGCACCGCGAGCTTCTACGTCAATAGCCCACTTAGTGTTGATATTGAACTTCAAGCCCAAACCGGCAGAAGCACCGATACGTGCACGCATTTCAGCTTCACCGGCAGGAGTCATAGACTGCGAAGTACCGTCAGCACTAATTGTAATATCCACATTTTGAGATTTTGCTACAGAAATTTGAGGTCCCAAGAAACCGTAAACTTCGAAGAAACGGTTAGGATTAACGCCTGCGAACAATGTAGAAAGATTGATCATTGCATCAATGTTACCACCTACATAAGTCTTGTTGTGTTCCCAATATGCATCATCCAAACACAGATGCTGAGTAATACCGTTTACCTGAGCACGTACACCCCAAGTCGGAGTAATCAGCTTACCAACTGACACGCTGAAATGCGGAGCAATCTTATTGAAACCGTCATTGTTGATGGCGTGGATACCACCACCTACACTCACGAAAATATTATCGCTCCATTTCGGAGTGTAGTAGTTCGTTTTTTCTTGTGCATTCAGATTTGCTGCACAAGCGCCTGCTAATAATAAGGAGGCTATTACTAATTTACTTTTCATTATTCCTTTAGTTTAAAATTAAAATAATAACTAAAACGATTTTAGTAAGCTGTACCGTCACCATTACCACCACCAGCATTGTTTCCATTGCCATGACCGTGACCATGATCATGAGTAATTGAAACAATATCTTGTGTTGCAGTTGTATTAAGTGCAACCTTAATATTTACACCAGGAATATTATATACCACACCATCTACTGTTGCTGAAACATTATTTACAGAAGTCTGATAGTTTGTAGTAGCTTTCAAAGTAACAGTTGTATAAGGTGCAATTGTTACTTCTTCTGTTCTAACTACTGCAGTAAAACCGGTATTAAGACCTTCTACAGCAGCTTTCAATACAGCTTTCAGTTCTTCATTAGACAAAGCCTTAGTAGCAGGTATATTTGCATCAATCCAAGTTTTTACCTCATCAATGTTAGTAACAGTTTGACCGACATATGCTGTATATGACAATTCTTGCACTACAGGCTCGGGACTATCATTGGTATAACTTCCACCATCTACAACCTGACCTATTTCAGGTTTTATAGTCTCAGGATCAGGAGTAGGATATACATCCTTAGCGGCATCTGTTATTTTCTGCAAGAAAATGTTTACCGGAACAAAAGCGAATTGTCCTTTATTCAAAGCAGGAATCACAGCTTGTCCCTCGCCTGGTAAATAATCTTTTTTTGTAGCAGTAAACTTTCTTGTTTCAGGTGCAATTTTACCATCAGCACCAGCCTTCACTTCAGTGTCACCTGTAATATTAAGGCCTTCTGTTATGATAGAACGATCCCCCAAATCATATACAGTAACAGCAATGGTAGCACTTGCAGGATCCAATTCCACAGGTGCAACATTGAATTCTTCCTTTTCGCAGCTTGTGAACATCACACTCGTCAAAGCTACTGCAGCCAATGCTAATTTAGCATTTACGCCACTTAAAAAACTTTTCTTTTTCATCTCAATTAATTAATTAAAAATTTAACAATTCTGACTTAATAAAATATGGGTTAAAACTATTTTCTTCCATTATATTGTCACTAACTTCCGCTTTATACTGTCTATAATAGTACCTTTCATTACCTGCATTATAAACAATGCCCATATTAGCAGAGGTATTCACACGAGGTATATATCCTTTCCTTTTATATTTATAAGAAGGTAATGCCACTTGAAATCGGAAGCCTCCATTCATCTTTGCATGTTCTGCTTTCATTGCATAGAAACCAATCGAACAATAGCGAAAATGGCGAATCATTTCAAATTTAACACCTTTCTCCTTCAATAAATACTGTTCTGCTTTCAGATTAAACTGAGTGTTAAATTGCGGCCAATAAAAGCTACCGCCCAAAGACCACGTAACAAGTGCTGTCGAAGGATCATATACATAGCGAAATCCGCTCCAATATCCCATTCCTGTATACCCAATCCGAGCCATTAAGGAAAAGCGTTCATCCTTAAAAGGGCGATAAAATTCGGCGTCCACTCCATATTGGTCAGCACTAAAACATCCCACAGTCACTTTACCAAACACATTATACGGTAATCTAAAACGCTGTGAAATTGTAATATGTCCTGGATGAACTTTATCTTCAAACCTTCCATACCCATCATTATAAACCGGTATTTTCAACTGTGCCGTTAATTTCATACCTTTCCATAACGAAACTTCTATCGCAGGACTCAAATCAAACAAGACCTGGTAAATCTGTGTAATCACCAGATTCTTGAAAGCTAATTGAGGATATACCAATACATCAATCTTGAACAAAGAACTATTTTTCAACTTTATTTTCCGTGCATTCTTCCAAGTATCACCCAATTCATAGCTTACATTCCAGTCATCACGTTCTGCTTGGAGCACCGAATCACCCTTTATAGGATGATAATAAAGAGAAATCTGGGGTACATTATTGTCCAGAACTATTATCCGACATGACTTTTCTTCCGGTAAACCCATCTTTTGAATAATATCTACCGCCTTACCTATGCCTACACCCTGCAAACGATATGCAGAGTTTTGCAGAACATAAACACGTTCATTGCCATCTTCTGTCCATCCAACATTTTCAAATCCCATTTTCACTAAAGCATCTACAGTACTTTCCCCCGTTTGGCAAATTCCTTTTAAAGGGAGCAAACAGTATAAAAAGAACGCTGCACACTGTGCTATTGTTTTAGTATTTAGGCACTTTCTTATGTTAGAGTTTTTATACCTCATTTTTTCAACCATTTTTCGTGTCCGTATAACACAAAATATGGTGCAAAAATAGACACATTTTTAATAATACCAAAGAATTTTATATGAAAAGATGAAATAATCTCGTTTTTTCTTCAAAAGCTTCTAACAAAGCCCCTGAATGTTTATATGAAGTCTATTACCATTTTAAAACTTTTGAATTAACGATGTACAATTGTCATATAGAATGTTATATTTTGTGTCAAATAGTCACTTTTTAGCAATTTCTACTAATCTACTTTTCTTGCGAAAAAGAAAAAATAGAAAAAATAATTGAAGCAGGAAGATTTACTCAAACTTCAACAAACAGTCAAGATGTATCTTATGTAGTAGTTAGAGAAAAACTTGATGAACTTAGAGATTTAGTTTATGAAAGTTTAAAAATAA
>OLQW01001466.1_pt1 | contig 10666 bp, 9 predicted proteins | sample 1672901 | NCBI WGS metagenome assembly OLQW01 (sample SAMEA3136735, study PRJEB25190) | human gut metagenome | reverse complement strand
CAGTAGTTTCAAATGCTCAAAATGACGCAGCCAAGAAACTCACCAAGTTTGAGCAGATTACCTCCAAGACAGGAAGGATTTTTAAGTTTGTAGATGTCAGAATGCCAAGTATCCCTGAGAGCTTCCTAGGTAGTTTGTCCACAAGCATAAGAACTGCCATGGGCGAACAGTTCAATTCTTACTTTTACAGAATAGAAGACCCTGAGACCAATAGAAGCGTTGCTCACATTGCCATGATAGAGTACTCGGACTTGGTTGAAATCAACAAGGCATTAGCCAAATTGGTAACAGAAGCTGATACAGATTGCTCAGCAAATCCTGATTATCTGGAAAACCGCTTTGTCACCAATGACGGCTTTGAAATCGGCTACTATGTTTCCAACGGAAAGGCAAACTGGTATATGAAACTAGAAAGATACTCCAGCAGTACCGTCTTTGTCAAGAATGCAGAGTCGTTGACTACCAACTTCCAGGATGCCCAAAAGAAAATCGAAGAATTAAAAGCAGTTTACAAGAAATAAGCATTCATTATTTTGAATGAACAAAAAAAGAGGTACTATATAGAGTCAAATCAAGCTCATATATAGTACCTTTTTTTGTATTCAAGTTTTTTCCGACATGACAGCTAGCATAACTTCTACTATTGAAATTCTTTCTTCAGTTCATTGTATAAGTCCACCGGTCCAAAGTGCCAGTATTGGGTACTTTCGGTGGATAACTTCTTGTAGAGTTTTGAGCGATATATGAGGTGGATGGCATCCGTAAGACTTATGCCCTTGTCTTCAGAGAGCCAAGGGGCAAGCCATCCTATCTTTAATGGCAACAACATATACAAGTTGTCTTGCGTTATTTTTGCATTCATAACTTTATCATTTTCGATTCAACAAATTTAATGGTTTGCAGCGACTTCTCCGTATGGAAAAGATACTGATCAACCAATTTGTATGTTTTCAATTCTTGAATGAGAGTAGGCATACTGATGATACCGGCTTCATAAAGCGCAAACTGAGTATAAACGCTATCGTCAGCCACAGGACCATACACGACGTCATAGTCATGGGTGAAGTCCCTCTCGGTACGGTTCTTCATCACAAAATTCACCCATTCTTCTGTTGGCTTCCCGAAGAAGAGCGATTTCATGTCCTCCATTACCTCGTCATCCAATTCGTAGACATTCACATAACCGATAGATTCTCCTTTATCCTTCATTCTCCGCTCTACCCATTTCTTTGCCTGTTCGTAAGAGGTTGTTGTGCAGAAGCCTGAGCCATAGTCTAGAGAACGGTTCGGCTGGCGTATCTCTGGATTTCTCACTTCTTCAACACTTCCATGATATACTTTGCTCATTTTCTTCTCTCGCTTATCATTTTATCAATTTCTTCGACCAACCACTGACCACCTTGGGTGTGGAGCACATCGTAGAACTCACAGAAATGCTCTGAAATACCATATTGCTCAAACAAGCTTACCACATCTTCTGTAGTTATATTCTTAGCTTTTGCGTATTGCTCTATGCAGAACGATACAAACATAGCCTTGTCTTGTTGTCCGTTATTCATTATTGTTCCCTTTCTCTTCTAAAACAACCTTTATGCAATTTATATTCTCATTGCATTTCCCCTACAAAAATAATGTTTTATTGCGACATTTTTCATAAAAGGCATTTTTTTTGCATAATATTAAGGTATTTTAGACTAAAAATGCAACAGAATCCACTTTGACGTCCTGTTATGTATAGTAAATGCGAATTTAATAGGCACAAAAAACAAGTCCGATGGTAGGATTGACATACCCAGCCGTCCTTTTACAAGCATACAGTTCAGCAAGTTTTTCCATCCTTCAAGCGCAGGTATATTGTAAGAAACAATGACACGAGCATCCATATACATCTAAAGTCTTTGCAAGGAAAAGCTTTCTTGAATGGCATTAAGATAAGAAAACTCGATTAAAACAAAAGAAGAATAGTTCAGAGCAATCATATGTTGATTGCTCTGAATCGTTCATAGAGAGCCATAAGTCTTTAGCTTGTGAGTAGTTCAAGAAAACAACTTTCAGAAGAAGGCCACCTTGTCCTGTTGCCAGAACCTGTCAGCCAAATTTCACACCATAGTCCCAAAATCAAAAAGTTACCCAAATATTTTTTCTCCGAATCGGGAAATTAATTCCTGTTTAAGATCGTTTGGGAAATTGCATCCTCTAAATGCCTCATTCCCAATGCTTGTAACACTATCGGGAATAACAAGACTCTCCAAAGAAAAGCTATCGCTAAATGCATAATCCCCTATGCTAGTAACACTATCAGGAATAACAAGACTCTCCAAAGAACAGCAACCACTAAATGCCCTATCCCCTATGCTAGTAACGCTATCAGGAATAACAAGATTACGCAAAGAAGAGCAAAACCAAAATGCATCATCCCCAATGCAAGTAACACTATTAGAGATAACGAGACTACGCAAAGAAAAGCAACCATAAAAGGCCATATCCCCAATGTTAGTAACACTGTCTGGAATAACAAGACTGCTCAAAGAAGAACAACCCCAAAACGAACTATTCCTAATGCTAGTAACGCTATCAGGTATAACAAGATTACTCAAAGAAGAGCAAAACCAAAATGCTATATCCCCAATACTGGTCACACTGTCAGGAATAACAAGTTTCTTCAAAAAATCGCAACCATGAAATGCCCTATCACAAATTATCTTTGTCCCCTCTTTTATCGAATAAGTACCATCAAGTTCTTGTGGAGCATTCAATAGTTTTCTTCCATCTTTGCTATATTTCACGCCAAATTCATCTGTAATGGCCTCATTTAACTCTGCATTCGTTGCTTCGGTGGACATATCATGATTATCACCAGCATCTTGACTTGCCTTTACATATTCTAAGTTTTTAGGATACTTCATAGCTTACACTTTTTATTAATTCATTATATTTTTTCCGATACCAGCTTTCAGAAGAAGGGCACCTGGTCCTGTTCCCAAATCCAGGCAGCCCAATCTCCCATCTTAGCCTCAATTTTAGTTACCCAAATATTTTATCTCCGAAACGGGAGATTAATTCCTGTTTAAGATTAGTTGGGAAATTGCAATCCCTAAACGCATCTTTCTCAATGCTGGCAACACCATCTGGAATAACAACGCTACTCAAAGAAGTGCAACTCTGAAATGCACCCACAGCAATATGAGTTACACTATTAGAAATAACTAGGCTCTTCAAAGATCTACAATCACTAAATGCATAATCCCCAATGCTGGTAACACTGTCAGGAATGACGAGACTCTCCAAAGATTCAGCCATATTAAATGCCCAATCTCCTATGCTAGTTAGACTCTTTGAAAGAACGAGACTCTTCAAAGAAAAGCAAAATTCAAACGCTCTATTTCCTATACAAGTCACACTGTCCGGAATAACAATACTCTTCAAAGATTCGCAACCATTAAATGCACCACTCCCAATGCTAGTTACGCCGTCAGGAATTACAATACTCTTCAAGGATTTGCAACCACTAAATGCCATTTTCTCAATACTGGTGACGCCGCCAGGAATGACAAGGCTCTCCAAAGATTCGCAAGTACAAAAAGCACCATCCCCTATGCTGGTTACACCATCAGAAATAACAAGACTCGTCAAAGATTCGCAATAACAAAATGCCAATGAATCTATGCTTGTCACACTGTCAGGAATAACAAGACTCTTCAAAGAATGGCAATGCTGGAATACACAAAATCCAATGCTAGTAATACCATTTGGAAGAACAATATTCTTCAATGATTCACAATGACTAAATGCACCATCTCCTATACTGACAACACTATCTGGAATGACGAGGCTCGTCAAAGATTCGCAACCGGAAAATGCATCTCCCCCAATGCTGGTAACATAATCAGGAATGACATATGATGTAATGTCTTTGTCTCTAAACGAGATAATTGTACTTTTGTCTTTGTTAAACAACACACCATCTTCAAAGATAAAATTCGGAGACAAACATTTCACTTCTCCATTCCACTTGCAAAAGAGATTACCTTTAATGCTGACAACACTTTCCGGAAGAACGAGATTCTTCAACGAACTGCAATCGGCAAATGCACCATTTCCAATGCTGGTAACACCGTCTGGAATAACAAGACTAGCCAGAGAAGAACAACCCCAAAACGAACTATTCCTAATGCTAGTAACACTGTCAGGAAGAACAAGACTCGTCAAAGAAGAACAACCCTCAAATGCACTTTCCCCAATGCTAGTAACACTATCAGGAATAATAATACTCTTCAATGATTCGCAATAACTAAATGCATCATTCCCAATAACAGCAACCCCATCAGGAATAACAACGCTACTCAACGAATCGCATTCAGAAAATACCATGTTACAAATAATCTTTGTCCCCTCTTTTATGGAATAAGTACCCTTAAGCTTTTGTGGAACTTTCAATAGTTTTCTTCCATCTTTGCTGTATTTTACGCCAAATTCATCTGTAATGGCCTCATTTAACTCTGCTTTCGTTGCTACTGTTGACATATCCTCTACTTTCAACTGACAAGCCCCCAGAGAATCACCATCCACCCAATCCATCAATAGTACCGGATATTTCTCCTCTTTACCTTGACTCAGAACCAGGAGTTCCTTCTCCAGATACTTCACAGAACTACTGTTGGAAGACGCATCAGCACATCCTTTCTGAGCTTTCGTAAAACACTTGAGAGCATAACATTTCCCGGTATTCTTGTCCTGCATCTTAAATACCACGGAAGAATCACCACTGATGTGACAGGGTTCTCCTTGACCATCTAATACGACAGAAAGGTGAGTCAACTTGTCAAGATTGACACCGGCATCTTGAATAGCCTTCATATATTCTAATAGGGTTGGATACTGCATAGCTTTTACAATTAATGATTCATATAGCCGTATGAATATACGACATGGCAAAAGTACACATTAAATTTCAAACCAACAAAAGAAACAGCAAAAAACTTATAGAATAGTGCCCAAAAACAAGTTTTTTGCCTTTTTCCTAAATTGGCACTATCATAAATAATAAGGTGGAATACAAAAAGTACTCCACCTCATAAAAAAAGTATATTTCCGAACTATTGTTAACTGTCTTTCCTAAATGAAATTTTCTTGTATTGGATGAGATATTTTTTCTGTACCAGATCCTCGTAAAGCATACTTGTGAGTTTCAAATTTATATCTCCACATGACAAGTCCAAAATCCAAACCTTTTTTCTTAGCTTGTAATTTAAGATGATGAACTATATCATTTACTCCTATTCCCTTAGAACTTGTATTCATAATGTCTTTCCAGACATTAGGAGCAATTAGAATATCTTCTGCAAACTTGTTAGCTTCTTCTTCCTTTTGGTCTGTAGAATATGCTCCATCTGAAATATAAGCAACATTTGTATTGGGCTTAAGATGTAACTCTATATGTCCTAACTCATGAATGATATTGAATATCAACTTGCAAATATCATTGTAACGATGAGTTGTAACGATAGCCGGATAACCATCTACCCAAGAAGAATAGGCATCTATTGGAGCTTTTTCGAGTTTAGACACAAAAGAGTAAGAGATACCATATTTAAATAATATCTCTTTTGTTTGTTCTTCTGTAATCCTATTGTTATGTGCAGCAGAAGCTATTTCCATAGCAGCCTTACGGGCATTACCCTTCTCATACCCATGAGTAGGTCTGTTATGCTTAGCTGATACGTAAGCCAGAACTTGCCATGTCCTAAGATTCCTCTCGTCAGTCTCTACCTTTGTACTCTTTTTGAAATTACCATTGTAAGCAGACTGGAAAGTTGGAATCTGAGATGGCTCCATTCCAAATATTTGTCTCAATGCATCCAATTTCTCTTGAACAAACAAAGAAGATCTAATCTTCAGTTTAGCATACAGTTCTTTCATGTTCAAAAGACTGGACAACATGTATTCTTGATCAATAGAAGCCAGCTCTTTTTCATTACGAAGTTCTATAGCAACTACATCCTTATCGTATTCAGCTTGCAGATTAAGCCAAAAAGATGATTTTATACCTAAAGCCTTTTCTAACTTGACAGCTAGAGCAGAAGTGATAGTTTCTTTTTCCCTAAACATTCTGCTAACGTTGGAGGCTTGCATTCCCAAGCGTTCTGCCAATTCTTTTTGTGACATTCCTCTTTCCTTGATTTCATCCTTAATGATTTCTGTAGGATGAGTAGCCATGAAAGGAACTTGGTTGTCAATTCTACTTGTCTCCATAATGTTCGCTTATTGTTATTAATTTAATGACTATACCTTCCTCATGTTCTGTGAACAAAAGGCGATATTTAGACTTGTATCCTATTCTGACACTACTGTAACCAAGCAAATCTCCAACAAGAGGTTCGTAATACAAAGAACCAATGTCTTTCAATTCGGAAACATTGTCCACCATTTTCATTTTCTTTAAAACCTTAGCTAAGTCGGTTTTAAAAGATGCATTACTACTCAATTTCTTGTAAAGACGATTAGTTGTGCAGCGACCTCTTAAGATTAAGTCTGACAATTCAATATCTTCACACTCTATTTTCAACATAAAATGCTCATTTTTGGTACAAAGATAAGTAAAAAATATCAAATATGATAATTTTTAGGGATAAAAATACTTGTTATTCCTTATTTTTAAACACTTTATACATTTTTTTGCTGATTTCCATAACTCTTTTGCCTAACAACGGGTACTATGCTAAAAGCCACATTGTGTAAGCAATGAATTTAAAACAAGATGATTCTAGGCTCCCAAAAACCTCCTAAACTACCTTAAAGTGCAGGAAAAAGTTAAATAATCGCTGCTACGCAAATAGATTGCGGAGTTATTTGCTATCTTTGCAACAGAATTTAAAAAGAATAGCTTATGCCAGCAAACAAGAATGCCCTGATAAGGTACAAGACAATAGATAATTGCCTGAGAAACAAGTATCGCCGATGGACCATCGACAACCTGGTGGATGCTTGCAGCGATGCCCTCTATGACATGGAAGGCATCTCAAAAGGCGTGTCTTTGAGAACCGTGCAGGCAGACCTGCAGATTATGCGTAGTGACAAGCTGGGCTACAATGCCCCTATAAAGGTGTATGATGGCAAATACTACCGCTATGCAGACCCCAACTATTCCATTTTCGACATGCCTCTGTCTGAAAACGACTATGAGATCATGAAAGAAGCCGTAGAAATGCTCAAGCAGCTGGAGGACTTTGACCATTTCTCGGAAATGGCAGACGTGGTGGGAAGACTGCAAGACAAGCTGTCAATCAGCAAAAGCAACAGAAAGCCCATCATCCACTTTGACTCGATGCCGAACCTCAAAGGCTTGGAACTCCTGAACCCTCTCTACAATTACATCGCCAACAAGCAGACGCTTAGAATCATGTATCAATCTTTCAACGCAAAGGAGGCAAACGAATACATTCTCTACCCTTATCTGCTGAAGGAATACAGAAACAGATGGTTCCTTTTCGGCTCAGTGAAGAAAGACCTGGTTCTATATAACTTGGCTCTTGACAGAATGGTATCCATTGAACCAATCGAAGAGCCATTCCGGGAAAATCCCAAGTTCGATAGCGAGAAGTTTTTTGACGATGTCATAGGTGTGAGCAAGAATATCGACAACAGACCACGCACCATCAAGTTCTGGGCATCTAGAGAACAGAGTAAGTATATCCAGACCAAACCCCTTCATCACAGCCAGCAGCTCATCCGAGAAAACAAGGACGGCAGCTGCATCTTCAAGATCTCCGTGGTCATCAACTTCGAGCTCTACTCCGTCCTCATGAGCTATGGCCCAGGAGTAAGAGTCATCTCTCCCCGATGTGCCGTGAGATATATGAAAGACAAGACAAAGGAAATGGCAGACATCTATGAAGAGCCTTTCCATTTCGAAGAAGGCGACAATTGAAGACAACAATTAAAAAGAAGAAAGAAATGAAAGAACAGAACAATAATCAACCAGAGCAGAACGCCATCCGGGAAAGAATCAGCAAACACCTCCGGGAAATCGAGGAGCAACACCACATCAAGATACTGTATGCCGTAGAATCCGGCAGCAGGGCATGGGGCTTCTCATCTCCTGACAGCGATTGGGATGTACGCTTCATCTACGTCAATGAACCAGAGTGGTACTTCCATATCGAAGAGCAAAAGGATACCATCGAGCAGATGTTCCCTGATGAAACAGACATGTCCGGCTGGGATCTGAAGAAAGCCCTGCGCCTCTTCAAAAGCTCCAACCCTTCACTCTTTGAATGGCTCCACTCTCCTATCATCTACCAAATGGACGAAACGTTCATCAACGAGATCCGCCAAATGGAAAACCAATATTTCAACAAGGAGAAAGCCATGTTCTACTATAACCATATCTACAAGAAGCATAATGACAGATACATCAAGGACTATGGACTGCCATTGAAGAGATTCCTCTACTACCTCAGAGGTATCCTTGTTTGTAAATGGTTATCTGACAAAGGCACCATCCCTCCTGTAAGATTCACAGAACTGGTGAATGCCACTGTAGAGCATACTGACATGAAAGCAAAGATCGCTCACCTCCTGGAACTCAAAAAGAGAAGCAACGAACATAACCTGGAACCAGTAGATGAGCAGCTCTTCGCTTGGGCACAGAAATGGGCAGAGTTCTACAACCAAAAGGTAGAGCAACTTCACCCTGAGAAAAAGACCAGTCATGATGACAAGCTCAACAAGCTGATGTACGATACAGTAAACAGAATGGCTACGGAAATATTCAACGCCGCATCTGTACTGCTGTTCAAGTAGTAAAATATGAAAAGACTCAAAGACACATTCCTGAAGGTAAACAGAAATGTGGTTTTGAGCCTTCTTGTTAACCTGAAACTTAAAAGCAACCAGATCTGAACAACAGGTAAATTGGAATACCTGAATTAGAGCAATGAAAGGCTGACATTGAGACCCTCCTGACCTGATAGCATAACAAAAATTCCCTCATAAAAGTGTATATGTAGCCCCAAAAGTCCCTCATAAAAGTGTGTTAATCTTTCAAAACGTCCCTCATAAAAATGTGATATATTTTGCTATTTCATTAATTTTCAGTATATTTGCAGCCAAAAACGCAATATATGGAAAGATTTATCATGCAAGACCTCATTGCTTGGAAAAACAGAGAGGATAGGAAACCCCTTATTCTGTTGGGAGCAAGACAAGTTGGCAAAACTTATATCTTGAAGGAATTTGGGCAACGTGAGTTTGAAAATGTGGCCTACATTAACTGTGACAACAATGCCATGGCTAAGGATTTGTTTGCTTCAGACTATAATATAGATCGCATCCTTCTCACCATCGGAGCTATTACTGGTGTTAATATAGAAGCCGGCAAGACCCTCATCATTATGGATGAAATACAGGAGTTGCATCGTGGACTTGCTTCGTTGAAGTATTTCTGTGAAAATGCACGGGAGTATCATGTGGCAGTAGCCGGTTCCCTTCTCGGCTTGTCTCTTCATCAGGGAGAATCCTATCCTGTGGGAAAGGTTAACACCCTGGAAATGTATCCGATGACATTCGAGGAGTTTCTGTGGGCACGTGGTTTCAAGCAGCGTATGGATCTGCTGCAGCATGGAATGTGGGATGTGGTAAAATCGCTCAGAACACTCTATATTCAGCATCTTCGTGAATATTACCTTGTTGGCGGTATGCCCGAAGCCGTAAATAAGTTCATAGAAACCAATGATGCAAATGCCGTAAGGGAAGTACAAGAGGAAATTATTCGGGCCTACGAAAAAGACATTTCCAAGCATGCACCAAAAGAGCAGGTAGTAAGAATCAACCAGGTATGGAACTCCATCCCTTCCCAACTAGCCAAAGAGAATAAAAAGTTCATCTATGGTGTTGTAAAACAAGGTGCCAGAGCCAAGGATTATGAGTTGGCAATCCAATGGCTCATAGATGCAGGACTGGTATATAAAATCAGTAGGGTGAAGACTTTGGGGCTTCCTCTGAAGATTCATGAGGATATCAGTGCCTTCAAATTGTATCTCTTGGATTGTGGACTGCTGGGGGCTATGAGTAAAATTCCGCCAGCCATGCTTCTGCTGCCTAGTAATGACAATACCGGGAAAGGTGATTTTACGGAAAGCTTCGTTTGCTGTCAGCTGGAATCGCTGCGTCAGATTCCTATATATTATTATAGTAAGGAAAACAGCCAGCAGGAACTAGACTTTGTCATTCAGGCAGGAATGCAGGTCATACCGGTAGAAGTGAAGGCGGAGGAGAATCTTCAGTCAAAGTCTTTGAAAGCGACTATAGCCAAATATCCCGGAATGAAAGGCTTGCGCTTTTCCATGAGCGACTATCGGGAGCAGGATGGCATCACAAATGTACCACTCTACGGAGCAAGAGGATATTTGGAAACATTCATCTAAAAACAAATACCGGTTGCCTATCTGACACCTATCCAGACAGGCTCTCACAGTTTCAAAACATGAAAGCATGCCAGGAGAAATAAAGGAGCAAACAGACCTCGAAGGAGGAGAATACAATTTTTCAAACCATCGCCATGCTCTGGCAGATTCTGAAAATCTCTATAACCAAGGCATTGGAGATATTAAATCTAATTTCCGCAACACTATAATTTAATATTTTTTATAAGCACCTGAGCAACAAA
>OLQW01001462.1_pt1 | contig 10681 bp, 7 predicted proteins | sample 1672901 | NCBI WGS metagenome assembly OLQW01 (sample SAMEA3136735, study PRJEB25190) | human gut metagenome | reverse complement strand
TCGAGGAGAGCAAGAGCCGTGATACCAACATCGGTGTTGTTGAGGGTATGCAGTTCGACCGTGGTTACTTGAGCGGTTACTTCATGACAGATGCTGACAAGATGGAGTGTGTAATGGATAACCCATACATCCTTCTTTACGATAAGAAGATTTCTAACCTGAAGGAGTTCTTGCCAATCCTCCAGCCTGCTGCTGAGAGCGGTCGTCCTTTGTTGGTAATCGCTGAGGATGTTGATTCTGAGGCTTTGACAACATTGGTTGTTAACCGTTTGCGTGGCGGTTTGAAGATCTGTGCAGTAAAGGCTCCAGGTTTCGGCGACCGTCGCAAGGCTATGTTGGAGGATATCGCTGTATTGACTGGCGGTGTTGTTATCTCTGAGGAGAAGGGCTTGAAGTTGGAGCAGGCAACATTGGAAATGTTGGGCTCTGCTGACAAGGTTACTGTTACCAAGGATAATACAACTATCGTAAACGGTCATGGCGAGAAGACTAATATCCAGGATCGTGTAGCTCAGATCAAGAACGAGATTGAGAACACCAAGTCTTCTTATGATAAGGAGAAGCTTCAGGAGCGTTTGGCTAAGCTCGCTGGTGGTGTTGCTGTTCTCTATGTAGGTGCTAACTCTGAGGTAGAGATGAAGGAGAAGAAGGATCGTGTTGACGATGCTCTCTGCGCTACCCGTGCAGCTATCGAGGAAGGTATCGTTGCTGGTGGTGGTACTACTTATATCCGTGCTCTCGAGGCTTTGAAGGATATGAAGGGTGACAACGCTGATGAGACAACAGGTATCCGCATCGTAGAGCGTGCTATCGAGGAGCCTCTCCGTCAGATTGTAGCTAATGCAGGTGGCGAGGGTTCTGTAGTCGTTAATAAGGTTCGCGAGGGTGAGGGTGACTTCGGTTACAATGCCCGCAAGGATATTTACGAGGATATGCGTCAGGCTGGTATCGTAGATCCTGCTAAGGTTGAGCGTGTTGCTTTGGAGAACGCAGCTTCTATCGCAGGTCTGTTCCTGACAACAGAATGTGTCCTGGTAGATAAACCTGAGCCAGCTCCAGCTGCACCTGCTGCAGCTCCAGGCATGGGCGGTATGATGTAATAGAGTGCGTTTTTGCAACCTAAATATAACAAATAGGGGTGATTTTCAGAGAATTATCCCTATTTTTTTGTTTTTTTAGCAATTGATATGCAAAAAATCGCAAAATTGTTTGGTGCTAATACGCTTTTTTTGTAACTTTGCAAGCGAAAAGAAAAGGTAATACCGACCGCAAGGTCGATGAAGATATTTTTTTGATTTGTTTTAGTAGATTAGTTTTTAAGTAGTTTGTTTTTGAAAATCGGTTGTCGTGAGACATCCGATTTTTTTTGTGCTCTTCTCAAAAATATGCTTAATCTTATGGCTAGCTCAGAAAAATGTTGTATCTTTGCAGAACAAATAGTTTTTTAGTATCATGCACAATATTGATTGGAAAAAAGCATTGGTCTTCCTGATCGTTATCGGAGGACTGATTTATATAACAAAGGCGGAGTTAGGAATGACTACTACGAATTCTTTCCTCACTACGCTAGGTATCTTATTGCTTCTCTTCATCGGTGATAACTTCGCACAGAAGATAGATGATGACAGAAAACGCAGAAAATTGAATGATGATGGAAAAGCTAATTAATCTCTACAAGCAATGGGCTGGCGAAGAGCCTGCTGATGTCATCAAGCTGGCAGGGCAGGGAAGTAACCGCCAATATTTCCGTATCATCAAGCAGGATGGAGATACGGTGATAGGTGTTATGGGTACGAGCCGTGATGAGGATCACGCCTTCGTATATCTGGCTAATCATTTCAATCTCCGTCAGTTGCCGGTGCCTAAGATACTGGCTGTAAGCGATGATGAACTCTGCTATATCCAGACTGATCTGGGCGGCACTTCGCTCTTCGATGCCATCAAGGGCGGAAGAGAGGCTGGCGGAAGATACAATCAGAAGGAGAAGGAACTCCTGAAGAAGACAATCCGTGAGTTGCCTAACATCCAGTTGCGTGGTGCACGTGGACTGGATTGGTCCAACTGCTATCCTCAGCCGGAGTTTGATGTGGACAGTGTGCTCTTCGACCTCAACTATTTCAAGTATTGTTTTCTGAAACCGACAGATTTGGATTTCCATGAATTGAAGTTGGAAGCTAACTTCCGTCTTTTTGCCAAGGATTTGACGTCAGAAAAGATGGATTGTTTCCTCTATCGCGATTTCCAGGCTCGCAACATAATGCTAGACGAAAATGGCAATCCGTACTTTATTGATTTCCAAGGTGGCAGAAAGGGACCTTTCTATTATGATCTGGCTTCCTTCCTTTGGCAGGCTTCAGCCAAGTATTCCTTCAAGCTCCGCCGCGAGTTGGTATGGGAGTACTATCAGTCGCTGAAAAACTATACCGAGGTGCCATCTGTGCGTCATTTCGTTCATCGCCTGAGTCTCTTTGTGCTCTTCCGTACCTTGCAGGTGTTGGGTGCTTATGGATTCCGTGGCTATTTCGAGCGCAAGAAGCACTTTTTGGAGAGTATTCCGCCGGCTATCCAGAATCTGCGTGATCTGCTGAAGATGGGCGAGAAGATTTTCCCATATCCTTATATGATGGATATGCTGCGCCGACTCACCGAGTTGCCGCAGTTTAAGCGCATCGAGAGTGCGGCAATGACCCGTGCCGATGGTTATAAGATTACGGATAATAATATCTACCGTGCGCATCCGCAGGATGGACCAGCCACTTATTCCAAGTATGATGGCAAGGGACCGCTGGTAGTGCGGGTATTCAGCTTCTCCTTTAAGAAGGGAATCCCTGAAGATCCGACTGGAAATGGTGGCGGTTATGTCTTCGATTGCAGAAGTACCCACAATCCAGGTAGATATGAACCTTACAAGAAACTTACGGGTCTGGATGAGCCGGTGATCCGATTCCTGGAGGATGATGGTGAGATTCTGACGTTCCTGGAGAGTGTCTATAAGTTGGCAGACCATCACGTGAATCGCTATATCCAGCGCGGTTTCACCTCCCTGATGTTCTGTTTCGGTTGTACGGGCGGTCAGCATCGCAGTGTGTATTCTGCCCAGCATCTTGCCGAACATATCCACGAGAAGTTTGGCGTAGAAGTGCAAATATGTCATAGAGAACAGCATATCGAGCAGGTTTTGCCTGCAAAACAATAATATTTAGCGTGCAAATTTGGCTATCTCGCAAAAAGTTAGTAAATTTGCACGCACATTAATATATAGCTATTTAGCAATGATGCAAGCAATGATATTCGCAGCAGGTTTGGGCACTCGCCTTAAGCCACTTACCGACCGCATTCCGAAGGCTCTGGTAAGTGTCGGGGGAGAACCTTTGCTCAAACGTGTCATCTTTCAGTTGAAGGATGCCGGTTTCACTCGTATTGTGGTGAACGTGCATCATTTCTCTAAACAAATCATCGATTATCTTCGTGATAATAATAATTTCGGTATGGACATCCGTATCAGCGATGAGAGCGAAAAGCTCCTCGAAACGGGTGGTGGTATCAAGAAAGCATGGCCACTCTTCGATCAGACAGAGCCTATCCTGATTCATAATGTGGATATTCTGAGCAATGTGGATCTGAAGAAATTCTACCAGATGGAGTCGAAGGAACTTTTAGATGATTCTTCGGATCCCGTGAAGGAGAAGGCTCCCTTGGCTGCCCGCCTTCTGGTGAGCGAACGCAAGACTAAGCGTTATCTCCTCTTCGATGATACCATGCGATTGGTTGGCTGGACGAATATAGAGACAGGCGAGGTGAAAAGTCCTTATCCTGGTCTCAATCCAAAAGATTATAAGATGTATGCCTTCTCTGGCATCCACATGGTTGCCCCATCGCTTTTCCCGCTGATGGAGGATGAACCGGATAAGTTCCCAATCATGGACTTCTATCTGAAGCATTGCGACAAGGTTCGCATTGAGGGATACGTGAAGAACGACCTCAAGCTGATGGATGTGGGAAAGCAGGAGACGCTGAAGGAAGCGGAAGCGTTCCTGAAAGAATTATAAATTGTAAATTTTAAACTATAAATTAGACAATATGCAACAGAAGATTATTATTTTGGATTTCGGTTCACAGACCACACAGCTGATTGGCCGTCGTGTTCGTGAGCTTGATACCTTCTGCGAGATTATGCCTTACAACAAGTTTCCAAAGGATGACCCATCTGTGATTGGTGTCATTTTGAGCGGTAGCCCTTATTCCGTTCATGATCCGGAAGCTTTCAAGGTAGATCTGAGCCAGTTTATCGGTCGCATTCCTGTACTCGGCATCTGTTACGGTGCTCAGTTCCTCTCTTACGCCCAGGGCGGTAAGGTGGAGGCTGCTGACAGCCGTGAGTATGGTCGTGCCAACTTGGAGCATTTCGATAAGGAGAATCCTTTGTTCAAGGGATTCATCGAGAACTCTCAGGTTTGGATGAGCCATGGTGATACCATCACAGCGATTCCTGAGGATTATAAGTGCATTGCTTCTACTGCCAATGTGAAGTATGCTGCTTATGCTTCTACCAAGCTGCCTGTTTGGGCAGTACAGTTCCACCCAGAGGTGTTCCACTCTTTGCAGGGTACACAGCTTCTGAAGAACTTCGTGGTAGATATCTGCGGTAGCAAGCAGGATTGGAGTGCTGACTCTTTCGTTGAGACTACAGTAGCTGAGTTGAAGGAGCAGTTGGGCGATGACAAGGTTATCTTGGGTCTTTCTGGTGGTGTTGATTCCAGCGTAGCTGCTGTTCTCTTGAACAAGGCTATCGGCAAGAACCTCACCTGTATCTTCGTAGATCATGGTATGCTCCGCAAGAATGAGTTCCGTGATGTAATGGAGGATTACAAGTGCTTGGGCTTGAACGTGATTGGTGTTGATGCTTCTGAGAAGTTCTTCGCTGATTTGGCTGGTGTTACTGACCCTGAGGAGAAGCGTAAGATTATCGGCCGCGACTTCGTAGAGGTTTTCAATGCTGAGGCTAAGAAGCAGACTGGTGCCAAGTGGCTGGCTCAGGGTACTATCTATCCAGACCGTATCGAGAGTTTGAACATCACTGGTAAGGTAATCAAGAGCCATCACAATGTAGGTGGTCTTCCTAAGGAGATGAACCTTCAGCTGTGCGAGCCTTTGAAGTGGCTGTTCAAGGACGAGGTTCGTCGAGTAGGTCGCTCTATGGGTATGCCTGAGCACCTGATTACCCGTCATCCATTCCCAGGTCCTGGTTTGGCTGTTCGTATCTTGGGTGATATCACTCCAGAGAAGGTACGCATTCTCCAGGATGCAGATGATATCTATATCCATGGCTTGCGTGAGTACAAGGTGAAGTTGAGTGGTGAGGAAGCTCGCCGCGTCCTGGCTGCCGGTGTTCCTGCTGACATGCAGAATGGTGAGATCGAGGTTTCTCTCTACGATCAGATCTGGCAGGCTGGTACCGTATTGCTTTCTACTGTCCGTTCAGTAGGTGTAATGGGTGATGAGCGTACATACGAGCATCCTGTTGCATTGCGTGCCGTAACAAGTACTGATGCGATGACTGCCGACTGGGCACATCTTCCATACGACTTCATGGCTAAGGTAAGTAATGAGATCATCAACAAGGTAAAGGGCGTTAACCGCGTTTGCTATGATATCTCTTCAAAACCACCTTCGACCATAGAGTGGGAGTAATGATATAAAATAAAAAAGACCACCATTTGAGTTTGATATTCAACTCAGATGGTGGTCTTTTTTTATTGATGAGTACTGAGTACTTTTTGGAATGATGTACTCAGTACTTTTGTTTCTTTAATAACCGTCGTTCTGCGTCAAGTTAGGATTGGCATCACGTGCACCCTGTGGGATAGGGAGATAACGGTTGGTTGTCTTGAATACACGATCCTCAATCTTCTTGTCTGCAGCTGATGCATTTACGTCGATGGTAGCACGCATACCAGGAGCTACCGACTTGTCCATATTGACAGTACCTACGCGGCGCTCCAATGTACCGTTCAGCAATGTCTCAGCCAACATCTTGCCACTGGCATCCTTCCAGCGCAGGATATCTGCACGGCGAAGACCCTCACCTGCGAACTCAACACCACGCTCGCGACGAATCAATTCGCGAAGCTTCTCCTTAGTATTGTACTTAGCTTCGTCCACATTAGGCATACCTACGCGATTACGGATCATATTCAGGTAGGTGTAAACCTGAGCAGAAGGACCATTCAATTCATTCTCTGCCTCACAGTAAGTAAGCAATACTTCTGCATAACGGAAGACGATAGGCTGGCAAGTGGTGTTCCAGATGTCTGCATACTGAGTCATCGGTGCCAGATACTTACCCCATGTCAAACCAGTTTTTGAACTGTTGTCGGCTGCGGTGTAAAAGTTGGCATTAGAAGCTCCATTTACAGTCTTGTCAAGCGAATTGAAGATAGCCTCCTTACCATTACCGTTGATGTAGTCACAACCTGGATAGATGACTGTCATTGCCATACGAGGGTCACGGTTGTTGAATGGATGGGTAGGATCATAGCCTGAACCTGGCTCATCCTTGGTCAAGCCGTTTGCCATTTCGTATGTATCGATCAAGCCGTAGCTAGGAACGATAGAAGACCAACCACCATCGGCATTGTTGTACATACGGCCGATCACATTGTTCTCGTAGTCGTTTTCTACAGCCTGTACCGCAAGGATGATTTCCTTGGAATCTTGACCTGCTACATTAAACAGGTTGGCATAGTCTGGATCCAACTCATACTGATTCAATGCAATGATCTTTTCTGCACGATCCTTAGCTGTAGCATAGTCTCCATAATAGAGAGCTTCTCGCATACGGAGAGCCAGAGCTGCACCCTTGGCGATGCGACCACGGGCTGCAGGAGTAACATTGATATCGTTTACCAGGGCATCGAGTTCCTTCTCGATGTAGTCCTTTACTTCCTGCTCGGTATTACGTGGTACCATAGCTTCCTCTGCAGTGGCATAGCTTTCGATGAGAGGCACACCGCCATAGTTCCAGTTCATCAGGAAGTAGCGGTAAGCGCGGATCCAGCGGGCCTGAGCCGTAATATCCTTCTTGGCAGCTTCTGGCATGTTACACTTATCTATGTTAGCCAACAACTCGTTGACGCGGCGGATGCGTGAGAAGTCGTACCAGTCTCTACCATTTGATGCGGTCACAGAACCATTGCCGATAGGAGTATAACCCTCCCAGGAGAACTGGTCGTAGCCGAAATCACTAGTTCCATCCCAATACAGGAGGAAGCCATCCCAACCCGAACCGGAGTTGTACTGGTCTTGCCAGTTGTTGTAACAGCCAACGAGGAACTTGTCTGCATCGTCCTGGGTCTGCCAGGTGCTGGCAGGTGAAAGGGCATCCTTTGGGGCTGTATCGAGGAAATCGGAGCATGAGGTTGCCAAGAGGGCGGTCATGCCGATGAATATATATTTCTTAAGATTTCTCATGATAATATCCTTTTTTAAGTTATTAGAATGTTACGCTCAAACCGAATGAGTGAGTGCGGAGCAAAGGATAAGAGCTGAGTCGCTGGCTCGTTGCCTCTGGATCCACGTTGATGTCGAGGTTGTCGATTGTGAACAGGTTCTCGCAAGAGTAGTAAACACGTACCTTGTTGACATGAAGGAATTCAAGTGCCGACTTAGGAAGTGAGTAACCCAACTGCAAGTTCTTCAAACGGCAATAAGATACATTCTTGAGCCAGAATGTAGAAATCACCTGACGGGAAGAGCTAGGAGAGTTTGTATTGGTAAACAATCGTGGCATCTTAGGATTTGACTTGTTGTAAGTCCAAGAGTCTCTCCAGATGGTTGCTGGGTGAGAGCTGTCGCCTACAAAAGCACCTTCTACCTCGTATGCATCGAAGTAGCGGTAAGCCTTAAACTGTCCGTTGAAGAACAGAGAGAGGTCGAAGCCCTTCCAAGCTGCGTTCAGGTTCAAACCGAATGTCCAACGAGGAACAGAACTGCCTGCGTAGAAGCGGTCGTTCTCTGGATCAATCTTGCCGTCACCATTGATGTCGACATACTTCAAGTCACCTGCCTTGAATTTACCACCACCGAAAGGATTAGCACCCTTTGAGCCGTCTGCTGGCCAGTAGAAGTCCATATATTCTTGTGCTTCTTTATCAGACTGGAAGAATCCGTCAGCCTTATATACATAGTAGCTGTTGAACTCCTGCCCCGTTGCATTACGCTGGTTGTAGCCTGTACCCACGTATCCTTTACCAGGCATGCTCTCGATTTTGTTCTTGTTGTATGCAACATTCAAGCCTGCGCCTACTTTCACCTCACCAAACTTATCGTTGTAGTTAAGGCTCATTTCAACACCTTGGTTACGCATCTTGCCCACATTGTCAAGATAGCTACCTAAGGCAAACTCGTAAGGAGCATCTACCGAAATCAAGATACCATCTGTAAGACGATTATAATAATCAACAGATGCGGTAATCTTGTTGTCGAGGAACCCTAAGTCAACACCTACGCCCCAAGTTGTGGCCTTCTCCCATGTTATGGTGTTGATCTTGTAGGAACTCTGATAGTATCCAGATGTTACCTTGCCATCGAATGCATACTTGGCGTCGATGTTGTATGTATTGATAGCTGGATAGTAGTCGCTCAAAGCCTCCTGGTTACCCAGCTGACCCCAAGATCCGCGAATCTTGAAGTTAGAGAGCCAAGACTTGGTACCCTCCATGAAAGCTTCCTCGCTCACACGCCATCCTGCAGAGAATGAAGGGAAGTAACCCCAACGATGACCGTCTGCGAAACGGCTGGATGCATCAGCACGGAGATTTGCCTCGAAAAGATAACGGCCTGCGAAGTCGTAGTTTACACGACCAAACCATGAAAGCATATTCAACTCACGGGTATATCCCTGTGCCTGTTGGGTAGATACATCACCGGCATTGATATCGGTAACACTATTATTAGGGAAGTTCTTGCGGTAAGTGTACCAATACTTATAGTCGTAAGCCTCTGCATGCCATCCTGCCAAAGCCCCAACGGTATGCTGTCCGAAGGTCTTGTTGTAGTTCAGCAATGCTTCGAAGGTTTTGCGCTCCCACTTATATACTCGTTCATCGTGGAAATTTGGATCGGTCTTCTTGTTCGCATTGTAAACGAAGAACTTCTGGAAGTAGTCGTAGTTCTGGTTGTCGTTTACATAAGATGCACTCAACTTAGCAGTCAAGCCATCGATGATCTTGTAATCAACACCGAAGAGACCGGTAAAGTTGGTATTGCGGCGATATACCTTCAGATCGTTGTCGAGCCATGCGATAGGGCTACCGTCAGAAATAGTTCCCCATGTGCCGTCGTCATAACGAGCTGTAATCCATGGCGCAATCAGGTTGAGCTGACGGATGATCTGGTCTGAACTACCACCTGCGTATGCAGAAGAAGGGTCGGTATAATCGTTCTTGATATAAGCGAGGTTCAAGCGAGCTGTAAGGCGGCTGTTAATCTTCATCTCCAGGTTTGTGCGGCCGTTTAGCTGTTCACGACCAGCATTAGGCAAGATACCCGACTGCTTCAGATAACCTACAGATGCCAGATAGTTTACGCTCTCTGTTCCACCGTTTACGCTTACGTTGTGGTGCTGCAATGAACCTGTTTTGTAAGCCAGGTCGTACCAATCGGTATTAGGGAGTGCATTGATTTCCTCTTCAGAGGTGAATTTCTTAGCCTTGCCCTCGCTTTCGAGAGCGTCGTTCAGCATGTGGGCATACTCGTATGAATCCAGACGGTCGATGAGACTGGTTGGATTCTGCACACTCACATAACCATTATAAGAAATTTGAGGCTTGCCGCTCTTACCACGCTTGGTAGTGATAAGGACAACGCCGTTGGCAGCCTTGGAACCGTAGATGGCAGCAGAAGCAGCATCCTTCAATACAGAGATGCTCTCGATATCGTTAGGGTCGAGGCTACTCATGGTACCTGACTCTACGCCATCAATCAAAATATAAGGAGAAGAAGAGTTGAGGGTTCCCACACCACGTACGTTGATGCTACCTGAGTCCATACCAGGAGCACCATTGGTACCGCTGATGGTAACACCAGGCATCATACCCTGGAGTCCACTCTGTACGTTCTGGATAGGACGGCTTTCCAAAGCCTTGCTATCTACTGATGATACAGAACCGGTGAGGTTCACCTTCTTCTGTGTACCGTAACCTACAACTACAACTTCATTGAGCTCCTTGTCTTCAGACTTCATGGTAATCTGCATGTTGCTTGCAGCTGTAAGAGTCTGTGGATTGAAGCCGATGTAGGTAATTGTAATCTTGCCATTAGGATTTTTCAGACTGAGGGAGAAATTTCCGTCTAGGTCGGTTACTGTTCCATTGGACGTGCCAACTTCCATCACGGTAACGCCGATAAGAGGTTCGCCTTGATTGTCAACAACACGTCCAGTTGCTACTTTCTTCTGCTGTTGGATGCTGTTGGTAGGGGGGGGTAAAGTTGTCAGCTTTTACCATAGTACCATTTGCAAACGCAGGAGACATGGAAGTCAGCGCACAAATCAGCAACGCTGTCTTCATTTGGTCTTTAGGTTTCATGTTCTTACTCATATTGTTTATGTTAAGAGTTGATGTTTAACCTTAATTCCGCAACACTATAATTTAATATTTTTTATAAGTACCTGAGCAACAAA
>OLQW01001459.1_pt1 | contig 10697 bp, 9 predicted proteins | sample 1672901 | NCBI WGS metagenome assembly OLQW01 (sample SAMEA3136735, study PRJEB25190) | human gut metagenome | reverse complement strand
GTGCGCACGCCACGCAGGCGCCAGTCCACGGCGAGGCGCAGCACACGTCCTGCCACGGTGTAGCGGTCGCGTGCCGGCATGTCGGCGCCGATGCCCTCCAACTCGCCGAACCAGTCGGCGGCGGTGGGCTGCGGTATAAACCCTGATGGCGCGTGAGCGGTTGTCGGGTCAGTTGTGGTGGTGTCTGCGGTTGTCGTTGGCTTTTCTGTCATTGCTGCTGTCGTCTGCTGTTATATATTTCGGGTGTTGTTGCAAAGGTAATAATTATAAACTGAACTCTCGCACGTTTGGGTTTAAGAATAAGCGGCATTGTCTGCCTATAACGAAAAAAGCCGCAAGCGCTTCACAGCGCCTGCGGCTCAAAAAACATATTATTTACTTCTATTTCATAAAAAATAGTAGTCTTGTCTATGCCGTCTGGCTCTTTGGCAGGCGGCGTCGCTCCACGATTATTTCCACACGTCGTAGTGTGAACCGGTCGGCTTTGCCTCTATCTCGCTGGCGTCGTCGATTGTTACGGAGCTATCTAAGGTGAACTCACCGCTCACAGCAGCCATCATGGGCTGTGCCTCCACCAACATCTGCTGTGTAGAGGGCTTCATATATTGCTTTTTCATAGTGGTCATTATTATTTTTTATTGTCTTATGTGTTTGTTATAGTCGTAGTCTTACTGGTTGAGATATTTCTTACCGCCAACGATTACAAGACCCTTGTAGTTCTTGCTCACGCGCTGGCCTGCCATGTTGTAGACGTTGCCGTCAGCGGCAGGAGCGGTCTCAACGACGCTGATGCCAGTGGTCTTGCCCTCAAAGGCGAAGAACTCCTTAGCGCCAGCGTTGCTGATAAGCAGATAGCCTTTCTTGGCAGGGATGGCAACACCGCTATTTACAAGCTTGAAGCCAGATACTCCATTCTTAGTGCCGAACGCAAAGTGCTGTGCACCGTCAGCGGTCACAGTGCCGTCAGATGCCAGCAGGTCGGTGTCGAATGTCTCGTCAGCAGCGGTGGTGGCAGGGGTGAGAGTGTACTCCTGATATGCTGTGCCCTTTACGAGCACTGCCTCGCCTGCGGGAACAACGCCTGTGAAAGGAGTGGCAGACACCTTTGAGTTGTCAGCAGCAACTTTCACTGCATAGGCGGTAAGGCCCTGCTCGCTGTAGTTCACAGCGTAGTCAGCAGCGTAAGTGGCGTAGCCAGAAGCAGCGGGGGTGAGGGTTTCGAGTTTTAACTTCTTATACAACCAAACTTTTGAATAATTTTTATTGTCGAAAGACTGGTATGAAGCGATAAGGTTGATAGGTACGTTCTTGTTTAAGGTGTGGTTGAAATAGACAGTGAAGTTGTTCTGATTCGTTATAGAAACAAAATTGTCTGCGGTTAAAGAAATTGTCCAAATACCATTGTTTTTGCCATTTCCTTTACTTTCTCCTTGTTATTATTCTATATTATTTCTTTTTAAAACTTAGATTCTCCTTTATTATTTCACATCAAACCTACAGCGTCATTATAACTTTCTTAACGCTCCAGTTCTTTGATGCTGCAAAATTATAAAAAATAATCCAAATAAGCGTATAAATCGAAAGTAAATTATGCAGAACCTTAAATAATTACACAATTTTATAGCGAATCACGCCATTTATAGAAGGGATTTGTCAAAAGATGCGAATTATAGAAGCGTTTGTCGCCAGTTACTTCGCGATCGATGAAATCCGGTTTCTCGTAAGCTTCGGTCTCGCTTTCCAGTTCTACCTCCGCCATTACCAGACCTTCGTTGTCACCATAAAACTCATCCACCTCAAAGATATGATTGCCACTTTTCACGAGATAGCGTCGCTTATCAATCACACCTCCCTGACAAAGCTGCAGAAGATGCTGCGCCTCGTCCATGGTAATCTCCTTCTCAAACTCATAGCGGGTCATTCCGCCATTCACCGACTTGCCCTTGATGGTAAGGTAAGCCTTGTCGTCTCGGGTGCGAACGCGCACCGTAGCCCCCTCAGCCGGAATATATCCCTGCTGGATATGACTACTAGAAAAGGCGGCGCTTTTGTAAGCGTCGCCCTTCTTGACGAGGAATTTTCTTTCTATTTCCAATCCACTCATTTCTTACTCATTTTATGCAATAGAAGCTTATTATGCGATAGAAGCTATTATGCAATCGAAGCTGCATAGATGGCAAAGAGAGCACCCAGTGCTATCAAAGAGATAAAAATCCACTTCACTACTTTTTCGCCCTTGGCTGCCTGCTTCTTCTGATAAGCCTCATGCTTGGCTCTTCTTAAATCTTTATTTCCACTCATAGTTATCTTATTTTTAGGTTGTTATAATTCTATTGTTCGTCGTCGGTAGTAGGGAACTCCATCAGGTATGCCTTGATGAAATCATCGATCTTGCCGTCCATCACGCCATCTACATCAGAGGTCTGATAGTTGGTACGATGGTCTTTCACACGACGGTCGTCGAAGACATAGCTTCTAATCTGGCTTCCCCACTCTATCTTCTTCTTGCCAGCCTCAATCTTCGCCTTGGCTTCGAGGCGCTTCTTCATGGCGCGGTCGTAGAGTTGACTCTTCAAGAGCAACAATGCCTTGGCACGGTTCTTCGGCTGGTCGCGGGTCTCGGTATTCTCGATGAGGATTTCCTCCTCCTCGCCCGTATCAGGATCTGTGTACCAATAACGCAGACGGACCCCCGACTCCACCTTATTTACATTCTGACCACCGGCACCACTCGAACGGAAAGTATCCCAGGAGAGCTTGGCAGGATCTACATACACCTCGATGGTATCATCCACCAGCGGAGTAACGAAGACACTGGCAAAACTGGTCATTCGCTTGCCCTGAGCATTGAAAGGTGAAACACGCACCAGACGATGGACACCATTCTCGCTCTTCAGATAACCATAGGCGAACTCGCCGCCCTCGATGGTCATCGTCACGCTCTTGATGCCAGCCTCATCGCCTTCCTGCATATCGGTGATGGTTACCTTGTAGCCATGAGCCTCAGCCCAGCGCATATACATACGCATCAACATCTGCGCCCAATCCTGACTTTCCGTACCACCGGCACCGGAATTGATCTTGAGCACGCAGTCCATCGGATCTTCCTTCTGTCGAAGCATGTTCTTCAACTCCAGGTCTTCGATGGCCTTGATAGCCTTGCTGTAATCGGCATCCACCTCTTCCTCGGTCACCATTTCATCCTTATAGAAATCGAAGGCGAGCTTTAGTTCATCGGCATAAAGGCGCACGGTCTTATAGCCATCGAGCCATTTCTGGATGCTCTTCACCTTCTTCATCTGCTCCTGCGCATACTTTGGGTCTTCCCAAAAGTCAGGAGCCTGGGTGCGGAGCTGCTCCTCCTCGAATTCTACTTTCTTCTGGTCGATATTGAGATAGTGATGGAGAGCATCGGCTCTGTCCATCACATCTTTCAACTGGTCAGCTGTAATCATTAACTTTGAACTTTGAATTTTGAACTATGAACTTTATGATTACTCCTCATACATCTTGTCAATCTCCGCCTTGTAGTTTTTGTTGATGATAGGGCGGCGAATCTTCAAGGTATTGGTCAGCTCGCCCGACTCCATAGAGAAGTGGTGAGCCAGGAGGGTGATACGCTTGATCTGCTCATAATAAGCCAGGTGCTGCTGAAGAATCTGGATGCGGTCCATCAACATCTTCTGCACCTTCTCGTTGGCACACAGGTCCTCACGGCAGGCGAAGGCGATATGATGCTCACGAGCCCAATCCTCTACGAGGCGGAACTCAGGTACAACGAGGGCTGATACGAACTTGCGCTGGTCGGCGATGACTGCCACCTGATCGATGAACTTATCCACCAGGAGCAACGACTCTACCTGCTGCGGAGCTATATATTTACCATTCGATGTCTTGAACAGGTCCTTGATACGCTCGGTGAGGTAAAGCTCGCCATCCTTCAGATAGCCTGCATCACCGGTATGGAAGAATCCGTCCTTATCAAATGCCTTGGCATTGGTGGTATCGCGATGATAATATCCCGGAGTGATGGTAGGACCCTTGAGGAGCACCTCGTTATCCTCACCTATCTTGATCTGGATGCTGGAGATAGGACGGCCCACAGAACCCAGACTGCGCTTCTTGCCAGGATGATCGCAAGATACGGTAGCAAGACTCTCTGTCAAGCCATAACCCACTACCATATTGATACCGATGGAATGAACGAACTCCTCCACCTGCGGACTTACATACGCACCAGCCGTAGGGAAGATATTAGGATTATCCAAGCCCAACTGCTTGCGCACGATGCTCAAAATGGTCTTGTTGATAATCTTATACTCCAACTCCAGAGCCAAAGGAGGGCGCTTGCAGTTGGCAATATACTCGATATTGCGCTTCTTACCCACTGCCAGAGCATGGTAGAAGAGCTTCTTCTGGATAGGACCGGCATCATCCATCTTAGCCTTCACGGCAATATACACCTTCTCCCAGAAGCGAGGCACACTACTCATACAGGTAGGATGCATCTCTCGCATACTCTCCTGAATCTCCTGAGGATAGGTGTTGATGATGAGCTGGGCACCCTTGCTCAAGCAGAGATATGCCCATCCTCGCTCAAAGATATGGGTGAATGGAAGGAAATCAATGACACGATCCTTTTCGGTAACTGGCACGCACTCATTGTTGGCCTTCAATGCGGCTGCATACTGACTATAGGTCAGCATCACGCCCTTGCTGTCGCCGGTAGTTCCACTGGTATAGAGGATGTTAGCCAAATCGTCCATACTAGCCTGCTTGTAGAGTTCCTCCACTTCGGTCTGGCGTGGAAGATTCTCACCCAACTTCAGGAAGTCCTTGTAATAGAGGGCTGCAGGGTCATGGGTACTGATGCGCACACTGGAATCGAAGATGATGATGCGCTCCAGGGATGGGCAGAGGGCAAAGATACGATGAGCCTTGTCATACTGCTCCTGTTCGCCTACGAAGAGGAAGCGAATCTGGGCATCATTGATCATATATTGAATCTGCTGCTCACTGCTGTTGGCATAAAAAGGAATAGAGATTACTCTGATTCCGTATGCACCGAAGTCTGTGTACAAATAATGCACGCAGTTCTGTGAGAAGACAGCGATTTTGTCTTGTGGTTTAGCCCCAAGATTGAGAAGGGCATTGCTCACTTGTTTCACTCTTAGGGAAAACTGATTGAATGAAACCGTTTGCCACTGGTCACTACCAAACTTTCTGAAGGTAAGCGCAGGCTTATCTCCCCACTTCTTAGCGAGGTCATGAACCAGAACCGAAAGATGACTATTAATTTGCATAAGCTTAGTATTATAATATTGGTGCAAAGATAATAGAATTTGTTAAGAACACAAAATAAAATGTTGGTTTTTCCACTTTATATGCTCTTTTTTTCGTAACTTTGCAGAAAAATCAAAAAATAGAGAGATTATGATGACACAGGAACAATATGTTAGCAACGCGGTGGAACTGCTTAAAAAGCTGATTGCCACCCCATCGATAAGCCGCAGCGAAAAAGATGCTGCCGACATCATGGAGCAGACCATCCGCAGCTATGGTTTCGAACCGCAGCGCGAGGCAAACAACCTCTGGATTATCGACCCTCACTACGATGAGAGTCGTCCTACCCTGCTGCTCAATGCCCATATCGACACGGTGAAGCCCGTGGCTTCGTGGAGCCGTGATCCTTTTTCTCCAGATGTAGAAGATGGCGTGCTTTATGGTTTGGGCAGCAACGACTGCGGTGGCGGATTGTGCTCTCTTCTTCAGATTTTCCGAATGCTGACGGAGAAGCCGCAGAGCTACAACCTGATTTATCTAGCTTCTGCCGAAGAAGAGGTTTCGGGAAAGGATGGCATTACGCGTGCTCTGCCCTTGCTTCCACACATCGATCTTGCCATTGTGGGAGAACCTACAGGCATGAATCCTGCCGTAGCAGAAAAGGGATTGATGGTGCTGGATATGATTGCTCATGGCAAGAGCGGCCATGCGGCAAGAAACGAAGGAGTGAATGCGATCTATGAGGCGCTGGATGATATGCGTTGGATTCGTGATTACAAATTCGAGAAGGTAAGCGAATTCCTGGGTCCTACCAAGATGACGCTCACCGTGGTGAATGCCGGAACCCAGCATAATGTGATTCCGGATAAGTGCACGATGCTTGTGGATATCCGCACCAACGAGTTTTACGACAACGAGGAGGTTTACGAGTTTATCTGCCAGCACCTGAAGAGCGAGGTAAAGGCCCACAGTTTCCGTCTGAAGTCATCCCGCATCGACCCGGAGCATCCTCTTATTAATAAATGTGTAGCCATGGGCATGAAGCCATTCGGCAGTCCAACCCTCAGCGACCAGGCTCTGATGCACTTCCCTTCGTTCAAACTGGGTCCTGGCGAGTCCTCCCGTTCCCATTCAGCCGATGAATTTATCAAAATAAGCGAGATAGCTGATGCTATCGCCAAATACAAAGAGCTCTTAGATGGCGCTGCCATCTAAGAGCTCTGCTCAATTCATCTATATTATATGTTTACCTGCAGAATTACTTCACTACCTGTTCAGTAGAGGCATTCTCGCCATTAATAGGAGTACCGGCAGTACCATCGTTGATAAAGAACTTAGCCTTGAGATATGCCGTAGGAATCTGAACCTTATACCAACCAGTCTTACCATTATGAGAAGCAGATGCATCGAAAGTCATCTTGACTCCTGGCCATGCAGCAGAAGAGGTTGTGCCATTATAGAAGTAGCAATACACATTCTCCCAGTTGGAAGCGTTATCGAAGTAAACATACTCTGGATCAACGGTCTCATCTTCATGTACCTTGGTCACAGTATTGCTGTATGTTCCGTCAACATAGTAGCCGTGGTTGACAAAGTCCACGTTATTAGTTAACTTATTTCCATTACCATCCAAGAAAATGAGTTGAGCAGGAACAGTTGTCTCGGTGCCATAATAAGTCCACTTGAAGACATTCTTTCCAGAAACACTCTTACCTACAAGAGGCAACTTTTTATTGATAGCATCTTTCCATTCACCAGCATACTTAATTATAGGCTTAACATTGTTATTCCATACATATACGGCTGCTGCCGCATTGGATGTCTCCAAGAAACAGGAGATTTCGTCAGCCTTGCCCAATTCTGGAACGTAAGCCTTCACCTTCTTGTAAGTGACCGAACCTGTTTCGGTCTTGCCATCCTTGTCGGTTGCACCCCAAGTGATAGTAACATTCTTACCATAGGCAACATCAGCACCTACAGTAAACTGCTTGGCAGCAGTAAAATCCTGCTTAGCACCATCATTCACCTGAATCCAGGCAGAAATAGCATTCAAAGGAGTAGCAGTCACAGTGAGAGACTCATCAGAGAAGGCTGTACCATCAGCTGGATTGAAAACAACCTCAGGAGGCAGCACAATAGAACCAGCATTATAGATGACAGCAATACCTGACCCGCCAACATGACCAGAGATTGTAGAAGCATTGACGGTGAAAACGCCACCGCCTACCATATCCTTATAAGTACCAGACTTGAGCCACTTGCCGTCGCCAGCACCATTGGCTACAGTCACGTCACGGTCAGAACCACTTCCCAATACGATAATAGCGCCACTCTTACGAACCTGAGCACAAACGCCATCACCTTTTACATAATAGTTAGGCTCGCCGGCACAAGCATTGTGCATGTAGTTTACCTGAGCTACTTCAGCATCTTTGAAGTGAACGCTTCCCTTATCACCAAATTTGATATCATTCTTTGCCTTCTGAGCAGGACGGGAGAAATAAAGAGCTGTAGCACCATTATTACCAGCTACGACAGCATACGCACGGTCGATAACATTCTGGCTTTTATTCTTTGACTGACCACCATCGTTGGCATAAGTATCATGGCTTTCACCCCAATAAACCAACTTTTCTGTCTTTGCATTTCTCTGATTGAAATTGCCAACAGATCCATTGATAGAACCACCAGCGAAAGAATTGGCAAATCCATTACCATAACCATTATCAGTAATGCTCATGTAGGTCTGATACTCTGGGAAAAGGGTCTTATCATCACCACCAGTACCATCAAGGATCTCACCATAGTTGTACATCTCCTGATCCACCACATTCTGCATAAAAGAGTCACCCTCAGAAGGCAAACCAATGTGCTTGATAGCATCCCAACGGATACCATCCACACCACAGGCCTTCAAGTCCTGGATGTACTGACTGATGATGGCTTGCACAGTAGGATTGTTGGTATCAAGATCCCACATACCTATCTTGCCATGTGTCACCTGATCACGATCATTCCAATTACTCACATCGAAAGGCTTATGGTAAAGTCCTTGATCCATCAAACGGTCTGCCACAGTAGAATAGTCAGTATGGTTGGCAACAACATCCACAATTACCTTGACACCATACTCATGAGCCTTAGCACAGAGAGCCTTCAGGTCAGCTTCAGTACCAAGACCATTACCTATTTTAAAATCGTATGGACGATAAACATCATACCAAACGGATCCTTTACCTGCTCTTTCGTGAACAGGAGAAGTCTGAACGGCAGTAAAGCCTGCCTTGGCGATATTAGGGATTTCTTCCTGGATATCAGCCAACGTCCAGTCGAAACAATGAAGGATGACACCATCCTGAATATTGTCTTTAAGACCATATTTGTTGTCTGCGAAGATGTTGGATGCCATGCTGAAGAGCATCACCAACATCAGAAGACCATAATTGATTGTCTTTTTCATATTCTGCTATTATTTTCTGATGATTACTTTCTTACCATTGTGAATATAGAGACCTGGCTGAGTAGGCTTCTTGATACGGACACCTGTGATAGAATACCAGGCATCATCGGTTGTCTTCTTCACAGCTGTGATGGTAGTATTCTCTATGGCTGTAACAACCTTACCGTTTACATAAACCGTTTCTCCCTGAAGAGTTGAACCTGCTTCGCCATTATTGATGACGAAACAACCTGTAAGGAAAGCAGCAGGAACCTCCAAAGAATAATAGCCTTTCTTGCCGTTATACTCAGTCTCTTCGTCGAGCTGCATCTTCACGCCAGGCCATTCTACAGAAGCCCCAGTTCCGTTATAAATATAGCAATATACATTCTTCAGGTTCTCTATTGTATTATCAAAGAACACCTTTACCTTGCCTGCAGGAGCAGTCTCAATGGTCTTGGTATATTTACCTTCTACGTAATAACCATGATTCTTGAATTCCTGATTACCACCATTCAGTTTCTGCTCACCATCATGAGTAAAAATCACACCAGTAGGAATTTCAGTACCAGCTGTATATGTCCATTTAAAGACATTCTTGCCATCTTTAGTTCCCATCAAGGTCATGGCATCTCCAGGCCACTTAGCAGTAGTAAACTGCTTAACCTTGTCATTCCATGCCCAAATCTTGGCATTGTCATAACTTGTCTCCAAAAACACGGAGATTTCATTTTCCGTTACCACTGGTGTATAGTCTGCCGCAAGTGCTGAAACTGGAGCCATGAAGGTCATGCTCAGCAGCAATACCAGTGTACAAATCAACGTATAAAATTTCTGCATAAACAAAATGTATTAAGTTTGAATTATAAGATTTCGTCGGCAAAAATAAGAATACTTTTTGAAAAGCAGATGAAGAAAAGTTGAATAAATAGCATAAAAAAAGACAATCGTTTGCACAATTTGCAAGCGTATGCCTTTTTTATGCTATTTACTCAAGTGGCTCAATCAGCTTACTCAAGTGGTTCAATCAGACTACTCAAGTGGCTCAATCAGCGAGTACAGCCGACTGCGTAACCCGATGCTGTCGAATCCTTAACCCGACGCAGCCATATCCTTAACCCAGTTCAGCCACATCAGTTGGTAAACGGAAGTACATCGTTTGTTTACCTCATTTGAGTGCTCAATGACTACCAGGGAGAATTAGTCTTTCTGAGGGTACCATCAGGGACAATAACAGGTACCATCAGGGACAATCATGAGTTTTATGATATGCCCGAATGACTACCAGGGAGAATCTTAAAAATACAAGGTACTGAATATCATACAGTTAGATGCAGATTTTTCTTCCCTATACTATACCAAGTATATTATATATATACATTTACATCTTTTACACTATACGTAATACGTGAGGAAAAAGATTTTTTTTTCAACATTTCAGCTTTTAAAATGCATTTTTTCTCTTCAAAAATTTGCATAAGTCTGAAATAAATATTACTTTTGCAACATGAAAGCGCGGAGAATGCGATTCTCCTCCCGATGAAGGACACCGGGAAATGCTTTCGGTTAAGGATTAGAACATAGCTCATTGAGTAGGATTCAGCCCCAAAAGGTGAGTGATCAAACTGTAATCCTTACAGGGCATTCTATGCCTGATAAATTTGATGAAAATTTATCGGCATGGATGCAGAGTAAGGACATAAGTTTGACAGCAAGAGAAAAGGCTGAAACTCCTTCCATCACGGATTGAGAATTTTTATCTTGTTATGTTTTCCTTACTCCAATTCCATGCCGGTTTTCAATAAACAACAACAAGACTTGCCCCAATCGGTAGGCCATTAACAATTTTAAAAGAAACCTACAATGGAACAATTTAATCAACAGCATCCGGGCGGGCAGCAGGCCTTCCCTCAGACAAACCAACAAGAGAAACAACTGATAGCCATCCTTGGCGTACAGGGATTGTCTTACCAGA
>OLQW01001451.1_pt1 | contig 10737 bp, 13 predicted proteins | sample 1672901 | NCBI WGS metagenome assembly OLQW01 (sample SAMEA3136735, study PRJEB25190) | human gut metagenome | reverse complement strand
GCAGTCTGGGAGCGGGCGCGCTGACGGTTTTCTTTGGCGGCGCGTGGTTCGACGGACTGGCAGCGGCGATTTTTGCGCTTGCGCTGTGCCTGCTGCAAACATATCTGCCACTGATCTGCAAGAACAAGGTGCTGTTTAATTTTCTTGCTGCATTCTGCGTCGGGAGTTTGATCGGCCTTGTCTGCCGCGCGATTCCGACGCTGCACGGCGACAAGATCATCATCGGCGATATCATGCTGCTGATTCCCGGCCTTGCGTTTACGAACGCGGTCAAGGATATCTTCATCGGCGATACAATTTCGGGCGTCATGCGCCTGATCGAGACGGTTTTATGGGCGGCGGCGCTGGCACTGGGCTTCGCGCTGTCCGGATGGCTGCTGGGGGTGTGATGAATGCAGAATGTAATCGGCCTGCTGACGGCGCTGCTCGGTTCTGCCGGATTTGCGCTGATCTTTAATGTACGCAAGCAGCTTTTGCCGCTGGCTGCTCTCGGAGGCGTGGTATGCTGGGGTGTTTATCTGCTGGCGGGATGCGCGACAAAGTCCGTTTTTTTGCAGTCCTTCGCAGCCAGCGCGGCAACAGCTGTCTGGTCGGAGGTGCTTGCACGCGTGAAAAAGACGCCTGCGCAGCAGTATCTCATCATCGGCCTCATTCCGCTTGTGCCCGGCGGGACGTTATATTATGCCATGAGCGCACTCGTCAGGCAGGACTGGGCACAGGCACAATTCTACGGCTACCGGGTCAGTGCGTTCGTGCTTGGCATTGCGGCGGGCGTGAGTTTGACACTGAGTTTATTGGATATGCTGCTGAACGCGCGCAGGCGCGTGCAAAAAAGAAAGTAGGAGCGTTTTATGGAAAACCGCTGTATCATTATTTCCGGCGGTGTCTTCGGTCCTGTGCCGGAGAAGCAGCCGGGTGATTTTATCATCGCCTGCGACCGGGGATATGTCTACTGTGAGCGGCTCGGTCTGACGCCGGATCTGTTTATTGGCGATTTTGATTCCTATTCCGGTGCGGTTGCGCCGGGCGTGGCCGTTGAACGTCTGATACCGGAGAAGGACGACACGGATACCGGCCATGCCATCACATACGCGCTGGCGCACGGTTTTCGGAAGCTGGTTTTGACCTGCGCGCTGGGCGGGCGGCTGGATCATACGCTGGCGAATCTTCAGAATGCGGCGAATGCCGCCGCGCAGGGCGTGTCCGTGACCATTCTGGATGAAAATTCGGAGCTCACCTTCCTGACGCGCGGAATGCTCCGCCTGAAAAAGCGTCCCGGCTGGGGGCTGTCCGTTTTTTCTCTTTCGGACGCCAGCACGGGCGTGTGCCTGCGCGGGGTGAAGTACGAATTGGAAAACGCTGCGCTGGACAATCGCTTTCCGCTCGGCGTCAGCAATGAATTCGACGCGCCGGAGGCGGAGATCTCGGTCGAACAGGGCATTCTGCTGGTCATGCAGACGAAAAAATAAAAAACAGACAGAAACTGTCAAAGAACCAAAAGAAAAAAAGGTGCGTACTGTCAAGGTAGGCACACATAAGAAAACCGTGATTGCGTTGTGGGTGGTGCTTATCGCAAGCGTGAGCTTTGGGGTATATAAGAACTTTACCGCTATCGACCAGCACACCACGCATGAGGTAGAAACCATACAGCTACGCCTTAACGATACCAACGGGATAGAAAATTTCGTGAAGAATTTCTGCAAATCCTATTATACATGGAGCAACAGTAAGGAAGCTATCGAAGCAAGGACACAGGCAATCAGCCGTTATCTGACAAAGGAATTGCAGGACTTGAATGTTGATACTATCCGTACTGACATTCCGACCAGCTCCACGGTTACAGACGTGATTATCTGGGGTATAGAACAGTCTGGGGAGAACGCTTTTACTGCTACCTACGAAGTAGATCAGCAGATAAAAGAGGGCGACCAGACAAGGAACGTATCAGAAACCTATACCGTGAAAGTCCATGTAGACGCTGACGGGGATATGGTAATCATACAGAACCCTACCCTCGCTCCTGCTATGGAAAAATCCAGTTATGAACCAAAGGCACAGGAAGCCGACAACAGTGTGGACGCTGACACTGTAAATGACGCTACGGCATTTCTGGAAACATTCTTCAAGCTGTACCCTACCGCTACAGAAACGGAGCTTGCTTATTATGTAGAGGGAAATGCCCTTGAACCGATAAATGGGGACTATCTCTATTCCGAGCTTGGCAATCCCGTGTTTACAAAGGACGGGGGCAATGTGAAAGTCAAGGTATCTGTGAAGTTCATTGACAATCAGACAAAGGCGGCGCAGGTATCACAGTATGAATTAACACTTTATAAGGATAGTAACTGGAAAATATTATCCAATAATAAATAAAAAATGAAAGGAGCAAAAGCTCCTTTCGTATTTTATTTTATTGGTGCTTTATCCATTTCATATCCATATATTTTATAATCTTGACTATATAGATTTGCTAAAGAAAAATAATCTCCTGTAGGTAAAAATTCACTTCTATCAATACTGTGTTGTGTCAACAATTTAGATTCATTTGTATTGTTAATATTGGAAGTTATAATTGCAGTATGGTCTATATCTCCATCTTTGGTAAAGTCTACTGAAATTACATCTCCTGCTGTAAGTAAATCTGATGTTTTTGCTATACCAGCTCTGGATTCCCAATGCTGATAAAAATTATTAGCTCCACCCCATGTATGTGATGGCTTTCCATTATCATAATACCAGTTTTTAGATTGTCTATGTGGTAAAATCAATCCTGATTTTCTATATTGAAAACCACCATAACTTAAACATTGTGAAACAAAATTTGTACAGTCGCTCCAACCTCTTCTTATTGCAGACTGTCCCTCTGCATTTTCATCTAAATCATTGTAATCATTAGAATTAAGGTCTTGCTTATAATAATTAGCATAATATGGAAAATCTGTATTATTTGTTCTATTCCACCATTGCTTTGCATATTGAGTAGCTTTATTAGAAGAGTACCCATTTGATTCTCTATTATCACTAGGAGTTATTTTGTTAGATAATTCAGTTGAACTCTTACTTATTGGTAATAACAATTCAAGTTCTTCAGAATTAAATTCTTTTTCTTTTAAACAAGAAATGATTTTTTTATTAGACTCTGCATTTTCATAAATATCTATAAATTCTGCAAATTCCGCTAGTTTATCATTAAGTTCCTTATTAGTAGAAGTTGGTATAGCATAACCTTTAATATATTGTTGAAATTCATAGTTATCTAAATCCGCTACAATACCTAGTGCACTAGCTTTTTCTGCTATGTAGTTATACGCTTCTTTATACTTAATAAGAGCTTCTTCTTTAGTGATTGTTGTTTCAGGAAACAAATTGATTTCCATTCCTTGATATGTAAATTCATTGAATAATCTATATTCATTATTATAGAACATAGAGCTCTCTATACATTCTTGTAAATCACTTGGATTTTGACTACTTGCATAAACAGGACTACCTAATGTAGTAATGATAGTTGTAATCAATAAAACTGAAAACATTTTTTTCATAATCATTACTCCTAATTTCTATTTTTATTTAAACTTATGACTTTATTACATTCACTAACAAGCCTATCATCATGTGTAGCTAAAATAACGATTGCCCCATTTGAAGCACATTCTTTTAATAAGCTAATCACGATTTGTCTATTTTCAGAATCAAGAGAAGCAGTAGGCTCATCAGCATAGATAATAGAAGCATTTTTTAATATTGCCCTTGCTATACCTATGCGTTGCTTTTCTCCACCAGAGAGTACGATTGCTAGTTCAGAATCTCTACCATTTAAACCAACTTTATCTAATATGTTTTTCACAGCTTTACTTTTAGCTTTTGACTTATCTAATGTAATGTTATATGCTACAGTTTCATCTTCGATAATTCCATAATCTTGATAAATAAATGTCGCATATTTATGCCAAAATTTCGTTTTATCCTTATCGTTCCACTTTGAAGTATCTTTGCCATTTATCAAAATAGAACCACTTTCTATTGGCTGTATTAAACCTAAACAATTTAATAATGTCGTTTTTCCACACCCAGAAGAACCTGTGAGAGCTACCATATCTCCACTATTCATTGTGTCTGTGATATTTGAGAAAATGCGTTTTCCTTTGATTACAACGCTTATACTATTCATTTTAATTTCCATTTTTACACCCCATTTTTTACTCATTTCTTGTTGCTACTTTGTAAAATGCTTGTCTAGTACATATATGATAAGCAACAAAATTACTCAAGCAATATAAAATCAAAATAATAACGCTCACTGATAAAACTGTAATAATTTCTGGTCGTCTTATAACAAAAGAAATTACTGCTCCAATGATTACCGTGATTATCGCAATAAATGATTCATGCACAAAGGTTTGCATTATTATTTCTTTGTATGATTTTCCGAATGTATGTAACGTAAATATTCGTTTTCTGTTTTCGCTTACCCATAACTGTGCGGTAAGAATACCTGCAAAAATCATAGATACAAAAATTAGAATACAAGCTATCACATAGAATACAGCTTCTTTTGCAAATTTTTGAGCTTGTGATAAAGCAACATCAGCAATAGTATCTATCGAAACAACGTAATCTTTTACAGGTGTTTTTGCTAATTCAGTTCTCAATAAATTTTCATCTGGAAAAACAACATTACCACTTGAACAAGCAGGTAACGTAAAACCTAATGTATTTAATGATTGTACTGGATTATCCACTAATATAACTAATGGATTTTTAGCTTGTATAGTGCTTCCACCATAGCCAACATTTGGCGGTAAAGCTAAAAATTTATCTCCGCTAAATTCATAGAAGTTAATTCCGCTAGGCTGGATTTCTTCTGTCTTAGTCCATAAAGGCATTTGAACATTTATAAAGTCCTGTAGTGGTTTATCTAAATCGTTCAATTTAATTTTATTCAATTCTCCACCACTTTTATTTTCTTCTATTCCAATATCAAAAGAATCAACCCATGATTTATCAGTAACTATTATGTGGTCGTAACCACCGTATTCTTCCTCACTTAATTGTATAGATTTATCAATAGATAAAGATAAGGATAAATTATCGTTATCTGCCATATTTGCAAAAAAATCATCAACATATGGCAACATTTTATCTGTACTTAATGAATCTAAATCGCTGAAAGATATACTTACAATGCTTTGCATATTTTCCCATAAAGAATACTCATTAGATAACTGCTGTAAAATGTAAGCAGATGTTATGGTGCTTGGTACTATCAAAAGAGCTAATATTATTGACATAATTCTAGTGCCAATACTGAGCATTCTGAATTTTTTGAAAGGAATTTCTCTTTTCGCAAGATGTTCTGTTTTTGGTTTGACAATCATTGAAATACCGAAACTAATCAATGCTGAAATAACAACCAATACCAATAGTGTTATAATATCCTTAGATAACAATAATGTAATTTGTTTAAAATCATTAGTAATTCCAATATATACCCAAAATGCTATGAGTGAAATTAAATAACTGGATATAAACATTTTTGATAGTGTTAATGTATCTTCAATATGAATTTTTTTAATGTCTACTCCACTCAATAATCTTATACTTCTTCCTTTTGAGTGTGAAATAAACCATGTCAATAATACTGAAATGAATAATAATACTACTGTTAAAATAACATTTCCAACACCATTATGAACTAAATTGTAATACAAACTTTTTATAAACGATACTTTTCTCAACCATTGAATAGTAATTCCGTTATCATTAGCCCAGTTTTCTATATCCTGTTTAAAATTCTGATTTCCCTTTACTGCATAATTTCCATATAAAGGTCTATTACCAATATCTTTAGATGAAATTAACTTTCCCTCTAAACTTGAATCTAACCATTTAATATTATCATTATCAATAATAATGTCAGAACTTTTTGGTTTCTCATCTCCAAAGTAAATGATGTCTTTTTTATTTTTATATTCATCACTAGGAATAACAACTTTTACTAAAGTAGCATTGTGCTTATTCGTGATATTATCTAACTCTGAAATAAGTTGTTCTTTCGTAGTACCAGTTTCAGCAATATTTAATACAAGTTGTTCTGTTGTACCTAAAGGTAATTGCTGTTGGTCATTCATTAAATTCTGAAAGATCATAATGAATGAAAATAAAGCTAAAATAAAACTAATCAATCTAATGCCATGTTTATTCATAAAAATATCAACTCCATTATCCTATTTATTAAATAAAATAGGCTTCGATGACAAGCACCGAAGCCTAAAATCTAATTTGTCATTTAAGCTATCAAACAATAAATATGATACTTAACTAACAAACACGATAGAAATACTGGTCATTAGAATCAGATTGAATAGCCCATAATTCAGCGATAGATTTCTTACCTGATGCAGTATTTACTGAACGTGATGTCTTACCATTCAACTTAACTGTTGAACCATGACATCTATTAACTGTGTAGTAAGAACGAACTTTAGCATTCCAGAAACCGTATTGCCATGTTCCACCTTCACTTGGATATTGGTACAATGGTCCATATGCCAACCAACAAGTTTCAACTCCTTCTGGATTACCACCAATCATACCTTCAGTCCATGTGCCATTTTCGTCCTCGTAAGTTGTCTTTACGATTCCATTTTGTGCGTCCTTGTCGCCTGTGTCATTCGTCGCTGCCATTACTGGCGTAGCTAACATCATTGAAGCTACCATGCTCACAGCTGCTAGTTTAGTGAATAAAGACTTTTTGTTTAACATGACCATTCCTCCTTTTGGCTCCTTTTAGCTACTTTATTCTACACCTTTATGATAGTCCTAAACCACTGAATTGTCAATATCTAACAATATGAAATTATAAAAAAAATAAACGCTTTCATAAAATGACGAATTTTGTCAATTTAATGCTATAATTATATAAATAATGCACAAGCATTTGTTAAAAATTCTACAATCTTAAAGTGATTATAACTATCTATCAAAGCATAGAATCAAATAGAAAAATATTTTATATTTATATTATTTTTTCATTTCGACTGTTTTCGCTCAATTTTTTTGATGTGATAGATTATAATTTTAATGTAATATGTATCGTTTATATTTTTTTACAGGAGATTGGTTACAAATGGGAAAACATATTTTAATTGTACACTAAATAAAGTTATTGATAATGATACAAACTTTCATTTTTATAGTTGTTTTAATATCCCAAAAATTTTAATAAATACTTTTAAAATTGTCCGCTACAACAATTTGTTTTGTACGGACTTTTTTCATGCTCAAAAACTTTTTTTCACTTTTTTTGAAATTAGGTTAGCAAATCACACCTGCCTGTACAGTGTTGGTGCGGAAAGGGGGATAAAGATTCTCCGCTTTGTGCAGGGAGGAGGTGTGAACATGAAACCGACTTCTTTTGAAAACGCAATTCGCTTACAGTTCGATACGCTAATGAAAAAAGTTATTGACGGAATCATAAAGAATTATGAAAAAGAATTAGACCGACGGTCTAATCGTGAAATCCCGTTTTGTGAACTACCAAAAATTGTGGTTAATTCCTTTCCTGTTTTTGATGATTACGAACTTGATGTAACTATTTTTGATGTGTATGGAATGGAAGCCCGAGTATCGGGTAATGAACTATGTAAAGCGTTACAACAGTTACCAGAGAGAAAAAGAAATAATCTCTTAATGTTCTATTTTCTTGACATGAGTGATACAGAAATTGCAGAACTTCAGCATATCTCAAGAGCTGGTGTATTTAAAAATCGTCAAGTCGCTTTACATAATATGAAAAAAATTTTACAGGAGGAAAAGTAGATGGGAAAAGCTGTTGCAAAATGCCCTCCTTACCGTTTAATTGCTTCTGTAGCAGACGGGGACGAAAAAGCAATAGAAAAAATGCTTCAATTCTATGACGCTTACCTTTCAAAGTGTTACTTCCAAGTATCCTTCCTGATTCATTTGCAGTAGCCGCAGCCAGTGACAAAGAAGACCAGTCCTACATGGATGCTCTGAATATTGCCGGTGACGAGATGATGGGAATCGTGGAAATCCCGAAGATTGACATCAAGCTTCCGATTTACCACACTACCGAGGAAGATGTTCTCAAACAGGCAGCCGGACATCTGGAAGGAAGCTCTCTTCCAATCGGCGGTAAAAGTACACACGCCGTTATCTCCGCACACCGTGGACTTCCGAGTGCGTCTCTTTTTACCGATCTGGATCAGCTGGAAGAAGGCGATCATTTTCTGATCCATGTATTAAACGAAACATTATGTTATGAAGTCGACAAGATTTCCGTAGTAAAACCGGAAGAAACTTCCTCTCTTGCAGTAGAAGAAGGAAAAGATCTTGTAACACTTCTTACCTGTACTCCATACGGAGTCAATACCGAGCGGCTTCTGGTCCGTGGTCACAGAGTACCTTATGTGGAACAGGAAGTTGCCGATGAGAAGACACCGCTCAGCGGAATCAGTCTTCATACAAATTATCTTTTATGGGTAATTGTTGGTCTTGCAGTTACCGCAATCTTCATTCTTGTGTTATACTTAAAGGAGAAGAAGCTTCAAAAGAAGAAAAATGAGACCTCTTAAAAAGAGAACAAGAACTAGAAAGGGAATATGCCTATGAAAAGAAAAATCTCAACCTTCCTTTTCGGTCTGTTATTCTTGATAGGATTTGGGATTCTGATCTACCCGACGGTATCCAACCAGTGGAATACCTACAGACAGAACCAGCTGATCAGCAGCTATGACAATACAATACAGGACATGGAACCGGAGGACTTCACCTCTGAGTGGGAAAAGGCAAAAGCTTTCAATGATACCATTCAACAGAACAACCTCTACGGAGATGTATTTGGTGAAGATGAAAATGACATCAAAGACACCGAATACTGGAAGATCCTGAACGTTGCAGATGACGGAGTAATGGGATACCTTTCCATTCCGAAGATCAACATCAAGCTTGCCATTTACCATGGCACCGGTGATGATGAACTTCAGACAGGAGTCGGACATCTGAACGGGACAAAGCTTCCGATCGGAGGCGAAAGTACCCACAGCATACTCGCCGCACACCGCGGACTACCGAGTGCAAAGCTATTTACCGATATCGACCAGCTCAAAGCCGGTGATAAATTCTACATCCACATTTTGGATAATGTACTTGCCTATAAGGTGGATCAGATCCTCCCGATGGTAGACAAAGACGATCATGAGACGCTTGAAAAAGCGCTTCAGATAGAAGAAGGACAGGATCAGGTTACTTTATTTACCTGTACTCCATACGGAGTCAATTCCCACCGTCTTCTCGTAAGAGGAACCAGAGTTCCTTATAACGGCGAAGAAGACCAGACGGAATCCGTTTCAGATTCAATGGTTCAGGCCATTCAGAATTATTATATGCTCTATTTAATTTTAGGACTTTCAATCACGATTCTTGTGATCATTCTCTTAAGATTTCTTTCCAAGAGAAAAGCTCACAAAGAATAACCAAGATTTCTTAAGGAGGACATGAGGCGATGATGAATAAACGATTAAAACAGGGAACAACGTTTTTGTTAGCTCTCGCTCTTGCATTTCCGCTTCTCACTCTGCCTGGTGCCAGAGCTGCGAATGCGATTGAGACGGACCGGAAGTGTTCGGTTTCATTCAGTGTAAGCGGAGAAGGCAACGAACTGGCAGATGCCGGCACTGACATTAAAGTGAATCTTTATAAGGTGGCAGATGTAGATGTATCCGGTAACTATACCGCAACCGGAGCTTTCACCGAACTGGATGTATCTTCGGTAAGGGCTGATAATAACGATGCAGCAAGCAAATGGGCTGCACGTGCCAAAGAGGCACAGAAGCTGCTGAAAAATTCCGTAAAACCAACCACTACAGTTACTTTAGCAGCTGGAACCGGAAGTCTGGCTGATCTTGCTACAGGACTTTACCTTGTAGATACACCGGAAGTAGTTACCACGAATTATACCTATACCTTTACCCCTTACCTGGTATCACTTCCGACCAACAATTATTACAGCAATGGTAACGATACCTGGATCTACGATCTGACAGATACCAACGCAATTGGTCTGAAACCGGAAGGCACTCTGGTGGCAAGCAAGATTGCAGACCGTGTGGGAATCACCCGCTCTGTAATTGTCAATGCACTCCGTAAATTTGAGAGTGCAGGCGTGATCGAATCCCGTTCATCCGGTATGAAAGGAACTTACATCAAGGTTGTGAATGATTACGTGTTCAAAGAACTGGATAAGATCAAAAAAGAAAAAATGAATTAAGGATAAAAGTAAAAGAGGGGTATCAGACAAATCTGATGCCCTTTTCTTTAACGGGGGACTATATTTGTAAAAAAGGAGAGAAGAGAGCATGTATGATGGAGATAAAGCTGTACTTACGATGGTACAGTATCTGAAAGAAGATAAGGAAAAAGATGAGAATATTTACGAGGCAACAGTCATAGAATATCAGAAGGAGATGGAGCAGGTACATCTGATCCTGCGCTCAGGCAGTCTTTCTGATATTTCACTGGATGCAGTATATGAATGCCGGATCCGGACGATCACATGTGAGACTGTGTGTACAGGGATGATAAAGGAGCGATATGAGAACCGTGCAGGTATGATTCTGGTCCTGCAGGTGACGAATGGATTTTATGAAATAAATCTAAAGTAATTATAAAATTCAAAATCGAATGTTGACAAAAAAGAAGAGTTTTTAAAAGACT
>OLQW01001449.1_pt1 | contig 10764 bp, 5 predicted proteins | sample 1672901 | NCBI WGS metagenome assembly OLQW01 (sample SAMEA3136735, study PRJEB25190) | human gut metagenome | reverse complement strand
ACCAGGGTCTCCAATTTTTGATGTGTATTTAATAATAGAATAACAAATAATAGAGAAAAGTAATGAGTTATAAAAGTGAATTAATTAGAAAATTATTTTCAGACAGACTGAAAAAAGACGAATTAAAGGATCTGTCCGAAATAGATATGATAGAGCGCAAAATGAAAGTGCAATGGGAGGAACAAAATCCGATAGCGGAAAACTCGGAAAGAGTAGATCCGGAACTCGGAGATTATATTTGGGCTAAAATAGTCAAAGAATATAAAGTACGTTCGAAACGTAAGTCAATTCGACAGTTCTATTATCCGTTGGCAGCAGCTTGTGTGGCTTTAGTCGCAGTTTTGGGAGGTTGGCTTTTTTATGTGAATAGTGATTTCTTCGTTAAAGAAGAATTTGCTGAGGTAGTAGCCACCCGGAATATGTTGTATCAGTTGCCCGATAGTTCTGAAGTATGGATGTATCCGAATAGTTCCATCCGTTTTGCCAAGAACTTCAATAAAGACAGAAGAGTATGGTTGGAGGGTAGTTCCATGTTCCATGTACGTAAGCAGCATGGGAACACCTTCAAAGTTTATATTGATAAAGCCTTTATCGAAGTAAAAGGTACCCGGTTTCTAGTAGATAAAAAAGAAGCGGGAAATAATGAGATTACGCTGTTCAACGGTTGTGTTGAGTTTAATGTAGAGGCGACCGGCAAACAGATAGTAATGAAGCCCATGGAAAAGATTTTTTATAACTCAGTTAATGCGGAAATAGGAATACGGAAGATTGAAAATATAGAATGGCAGGATGGTAAATTCAAGTTTGATGCTATGCCGCTTAACCGCCTCATTTCTATCATTAATCAGATGTATCATGCTAATATAGTGTATGAAGGTAAGGACGAAACTTCTCCGTTCAGTGGTACCATTCGTCAGGAGGAAGCGTTGGATGATATTATTCTCAAAATCTGTTTCCTTATGAATTTGAAAGAAGAAAGAGTAGGTAACACAATCATTATCAGAAATTGAATTTTAATAAACTATATGTCTAATCTAATAAAATGAGAACATGAAAAAATGTATTTTTTTGTATCGACAGCGGTATTTGAGCTATCTCGTATTACTCTTATTATTATGGCCAACTGTGATGTTAGCAGCACAAGGGAATATTCAGATAAAGGGAAAGTTCTCTCTCAAGGAGGCTATCCGGTATATAGAAGAAACGAGTGATTATACTTTCTTTTATAAAGATAGTGACTTGAAAGATAAATCAAAAAAAGAGATTAATTGTAGTGGTACAATTGAGGAAGTCTTGAAAAATCTATTTAATGGAAGTGGAGTTAATTATATAATTAAAGGAAAAGAAGTCATTTTTAAAGTAGCAAATGCTCAAAATGCCGAACAGCAACAGCCGAAAAAACGTGTAATTACAGGTACTATAATTGACGGAGAGACAAAAGAGCCTATTATTGGAGCTAGTGTATGGTTGAAAAATAGCTCATCAGGTACTGTTACCAACTTGGACGGTCACTATTCTCTTACAATTGAAGGTATTGGTGGTGTACTAGAATTTTCATACATTGGTATGAAGAAGCAGGAAATAGCTATCAGCAATAAGAATGTTATTGATGTAATATTAAATCCGGATACAAAGAAGCTGGACGAAGTTGTAGTAGTAGGTTACGGACGTCAGAAGAAGGAAAGTGTTGTAGGTGCTATTTCTTCATTGGATGTGGGTGAACTCAATATACCGGGTTCTAACATCTCCAATGTACTGGCGGGGCAACTGGCAGGTGTTGTCTCTATGCAGGCATCCGGTGAGCCGGGTAAAAATAGTGCTTCCGATTTTTATATCCGTGGTATAGCTTCTTTTAAAGGTAACTCTACTCCGCTAGTTCTGGTTGACGGTATCGAACGGGAACTGGACTTGGTTGATGTAGATGATATTGCTACATTTTCTATCTTAAAAGATGCTTCTGCTTCGGCAGTATATGGTGTACGTGGTGCGAATGGCGTTATTTTGATTACTACCAAGAAAGGCAGTGAAGGCAAACCTCGTATTAATGTACGTGCGGAAATGGGTTTTAAAACTCCGACACGTATGCCGCAAATGGCAAACTCTGTACAATGGGCCGAGATGTATAATGAGGCTAAAGGCCTGACGGGTAATGGTGATGGAGGCTATTCATCGGAAGCTATTCAAAAATATAGTGATGGTTCTGATCCTGATTTATATCCAAATGTAAATTGGTTAGACCAGATGTATCGAAATTTGGCTTCGAGCGAACGTGTGACATTGAACCTTTCTGGAGGCGGTGATATTTGTAAGTATTATGTATCAGGTGGTTTTTATAATGAAGGCTCTATATTTAGAAACGCCGGGGATGTTTATGATTATAATTCTTCTATTCATTATACAAAATTCAATTTTCGTGCCAATATGGATTTCTCCGTTACACCGACTACAACATTCAATGTGAATTTGGCTAATATTTATGAAAGTTCGTGGGGACCGGGAGCTACGACATCTGATATTTGGGGATATGCATTTAACACCTCTCCAAATGCATTTCCTGTGGAATATTCTGATGGTACTCTTTCTGCACCAAGTGCAGCCAGTGGTAGTAATCCATGGAATCTGCTGGTACATTCCGGTTATCGTGAGCAAAGTTGGAATTCAGCCCAATCATTGATTGGTGTTACTCAAAAATTGGATATGATAACTCTAGGGTTAACTGCCAATATTAAATTTTCTTGGGATGCATCTAATAATACGTTGCAAGTTCGTTCAAAGACCCCACCGCAGTTTCATGCAACAGGTCGAAATGAAGACGGTTCATTAAATTATAAAACAATATATGAGGGTTCCAATAATCTGTCGTATGCTGCTCCAGTGACCGTATCTAAGATTACTACTTATATGGAAGGTTCTCTTAATTATACTCGTTTATTTGCTCAAAAACATCGGATAGGAGCTTTGTTTTTGTACAATCATAAAATTTATAAGTTATTGACAGCAGAGAATCAGAAAAAATCATTACCATATAAAAGTCAGGGACTGGCAGGACGTTTGACTTATGCTTATATGGATAGATATTTTGCCGAATTCAATATGGGATACACTGGTTCTGAGAACTTTGCTCGTGGCCATCGTTTTGGATTCTTTCCAGCTTATGCAATAGGTTGGATGGTGTCCAGTGAGAAATGGTTTGAACCGTTGACTAAAGTAGTTAATGATCTGAAATTGAAAGCGTCTTATGGTAAAGTGGGTAATGATGACATTGGAGCCTCCAGAAGATGGGCTTATGAACCTTCTGTCAATACAGTAACAGGATGGTCATACGGAAAAACTGCAAATCAGACAGGTACTGGTTATCGTGTAGGAGAAATTGAGAATACAAATGTTTCTTGGGAAGAGGCAACTAAGGTAAATGTAGGTAAAGCGAAGGTATCTGGTCTAGATGGAACACTGGAATATCAGCAACAGGTAGGTAAGGTTTTACTGACAGGTCGCGGAAACTTTACTTTTTCGCGTAACCAGATGTTGGATAATGATGAACCAGATTGGGAATATAAATATCAAAATTCTATTGGCAAACCGTTTGGCCGTAATGGTGCAGCGCAACGTAAGGGATTTATTGCTTTGGGATTTTTTGAAAGTCAGGCAGAAATAGATAATAGTCCGAAACAGATGTTTGGTGAATATAGGGTTGGTGACGTTAAGTACAAGGATGTAAATGGAGATGGTAAAATTGATACGTATGACCAGATTGCTATTGGCTATACTGATCTTCCTGAGATAACATACGGGTTCGGATTGACAGCAAAATGGAAGAATTTTGATGCAAGTGTATTTTTTCAAGGGGTAGCGCGTACTTCTATCTATTTAGCGGGTACACCTTTGCGTCCTTTCAGTAGTGATAATATGGATCGTTCTGCTATCTATGAAGATCTTTATAAGTATTCATGGAAAACGACCAATACTCCTGAACAGAATGCTTCTGCTAAATATCCCCGTTTGAGTTACGGTGCAGAAGCAGGCAGTTCTAACAATAGCCAGTCGTCTACTATGTGGTTACGTGACCGTAGTTTTCTTCGTTTGAAAAACGCAGAAATAGGATATACATTGCCAAAAACCTGGTTGAACAAGACCTTTATTAAGTCTTTTCGTTTCTATATCGCTGGTACGAACCTTCTTACATTCAGTAAGTTTAAATTATGGGACCCTGAATTGCTGGATACTACCAATGGAGCAAAATATCCGAATAACATGACCGTTACTATCGGCCTAAATGCTAATTTCTAATCAATAATACAGAATCAATATGAAACTATCATTAGTAAAATATATATTGTTATTTTGCGGGGTTATTCCTTTGTTAACTTCGTGTGAAAGTTTTCTCGATAAACAGGAAACGGAAGATCTTACTTTTGAACAACTTTGGCAGAAGAGAGCATATACACGCGGGTATTTCTTGAATGCAATGAGTTTTTTGCCAAATGATTTGACTGGCTATGTTAGTACTCCTCAAAGCACTGCTACTGATGAATTGATCAATGCATCGAATGCAGCTGCTGAGTCAATGAATACGGGAGCTTGGAATGCATCCAGCGTACCAGGTGCTAATTTTAATTTGTATAACGGAATACGTGAATGTAATATTTTTATGCAGAATGTTTACAGTTGTTCAGATCCTACCGTAACACAGGAAGAAAAGGATGAATGGTACTGGTATACACGTTGGGCACGAGCATATTATTACTTCTTGATGATGCGTAATTACGGACCTATATTTTTGTTGGGAGATGAGATATTGCCATATGATGCTACGACAGAATCTCTATATCGTCCGCGTAATACTTGGGAACAATGTGTTGATTATGTTGTAAATGAAATGACTCAATGTGCTACCTACTTTAAAGAACACGGGAAAACAACTTGGACGGTAGATGCAGAATATGGGCTACCTACCGAGGGAGCTGCTTTAGCTGTGATTTCACGGTTAAAACTTTATTCAGCCCGTGATCTATATAATGGTAATAGTTTATACAATACCGTAAAGAATCCTACAACACCCGATTTTCCGGAATTATCAGATCAATATCTGTTTCCTCAAACTTATAGTAATGAAAAATGGAAAGAAGCAGTGCAGGCTGCCAAAGCTGTCATAGATTTGGGAGTATACGAGTTACATAGAGACGCTTCAGATGACCCGTATGCTAATTATCTTGGCATTACGCAGGTAGATTGGAACAAAGAACTTATCTGGACTACCGGATATGCAAGTCGGGCTATTATAGCCAGAAGAACGACTCCGACGGGTGTAAAGACCAAAAAAGGAGGTAATGGAGCAGCTTATGGAGCACTAGGACCCTCGCAACAACAGGTGGATGCTTATGCGATGGATAATGGTAAGTATCCGATTACTGGATACGAGATAGATGGAACTCCTAAGGTTGACGAAAACTCTGGATATAGTGAAAATGGTATAACTGAATTTGCAAATCCTTTTCTTGAATATTTAAGTAAAGGTGACACATATCAGGCTAAATATTATAAAAGAGCAACTCGGAATATGTTTATTAATCGTGAACCACGTTTTTATATAGCTGTGTATTGGAGTGATAGTTACTGGAGATGCGGTCCGGGTAAAGATGACTATGTATTGTGTAACTTGGCAAAAGATGGTAATTCAAATACTTCTCATGACCATTCGAGAAGTGGATATCTAGTTAATCGTTTTTGTGATCATACTGCTAGTTTTGTGAATAATCAACCGGGTAATATGGTATTTCCGACATTCCGTCTTGGAGAAATTTACTTAAACTTTATTGAAGCAGCTTTGGAATGGGAGAAAAGATCGAGAGACAGTCAGTATCGTACAACAGCTATGGAGTATTGGGCTGATCTGCGTGCTCGTTCAGGTATGGATCCAATAACGGAAGTCTATCCGGAAGCTACAATAGACCAATTGATAGAACTTTGTCGCAGAGAACGCAGGATAGAACTTGCATTTGAAAATCATCGTTTTTTTGATACTCGTACATGGATGATTGCTACAACTACGGATAATGGACCTATCTATGGTATGAATGTAGAGGCACAGGCTGTTAACACGGAAGATACTCCGGATACTTTTTGGCGTAGGACAGTAGTTCAAAACCGTGTGTTTAGAGCTAATCACTTTTTATATCCGTTCAGTCAGAGAGAACTAGACCGTAACAAACTATTGACCCAAAATTATAATTGGAGATAGAATTATAGCATTAAAACAATCTAATCAGATTTTAATTTATATGAAGACAAAAATATATATCCTTTCGTTGTTAGGCGGTTTGTTGCTGACTATGGTGGCTTGCTTGAACGATGGAAAAGACGATTATCTGGATGATTATGAATCATTCCTTTGCATTTTGAATAGTAATGAGCAGGATATTACCTTTTATAATACTGGAGAGTCTGCTGCTTACAATATAACGATTGACAAAGGTGGAAACGACCTGAATATGTTAGCTTCAGCTACATTGAAAGTATTGAATGAGTTCGATATTGAATATTACAATAATGAGAATAAGACTAATTTCAAGCCATTGCCTGCTGATTGTTATGAATTGCCTTCCGACATGACCGTCTCTTTTGGAGAAAAAGAACTGTATAAGATTAAAACGGTAACCTTTCATCCTGAGAAAATTTCTGTATTGAGTACGGGTAATTTCACTTATGTGTTGATGTTGGAGCTTACGGACGGTACTTCTACCATTAATGAAAAAAATAAGTATATCATCGTGAAGCCTACTGTTTATCAGCCTGCTTTCTCTCTTTCAGAGTCAGGATTTAAACTTCCGTTTACTATTACTGAAGGTGTGACTGAGTATATATATGAGCTTCCTGTGACTTTGAATACTGCTCTCACAGAAGATATAACCTGCGATGTAACAGTTAAAAAGGAACTATTGGATGAATATAATGCTACATCTCCCATTGAGTATTCATTAATATCAGACAAGGGCAACAACTATACTATCGGTAAACTGACCTTTAGCAAAGGTAATGTTACAGCGAATCTGACCGTGAAGATTGATATAACTAATCTAGAAGGGAACTTTGCACTTCCGTTAGAAATAACTTCTACAAAATATGCCTTTTCCGGTGAAAATACAGTTATTATCGGATTACAGAATTCAGCACCGAAGATTACGCTCACACCGGATATGATGACCTTGATAGGCACAAATTTTGCTGACGGTAATGGATTTGCCGACTGGTTGGATGGCAAATTGGCTACTCAGGCACAAGTTACTTACGGAGGAGGTGCGCCCGCCTTCCCGCATCAAGTGGATATTCATCTGAATAGTGCTATTTCCAAGTTGAGAGTAAGATATGCAACTAGAAATACTAATCAGCATCCTACTAAGTTCATCATTTATGCTAGTAATGATGGCGCAAACTGGAAAGAAATAAAAGTATTTACCGCAGAAGCAGACGGTCTTCCAGTATCGGCTACCACTTATTATGATACTTGTCCGACGATGTTGCTAGGCGATTCATATACTTATGTTCGTTTTGAGGTTCATAGTTCTACTAATCCGAGTAAATTTAATACATGGGCACTCTCGGAGTTTGAATTATATGGTAAATAACTGCTCTCTCTTAAATCTAACAAATAATTAATCTTAAGGGCTGGCAAGGGGATAATGCAGTGATGCATAAATTCTTTTTAGTCAGTCCTTTTTAAACGAAAAGAATATGAAGAATTATTTTTTATATGTATTCATATCCCTGTTTCTTTTTTCCTTGTCGTCCTGTAAAGATGATAAGGATGTGGTGGCTGTATTGGAACTAGGTTTGGAAAATGCAGATTTTTATAAAGAAGCAGGCTCTGTTGTTATTGATGTAAAATCACTTCCTGCAGATTGGACCGCTTCTGTGGATGTGGAAGGAGAACAGTGGTGTAAGACTGAACCTGTCAATTCGGGTGCAGGTGTGAAGATTAGTGTGATAAGTAACCCGAACAAAACTGTCCGTAATGCTTCGGTGGTTATCAATAATGGAAAATTGAATAAGAAGATTCTTGTACGTCAGTTAGGTACTGATACTGATATTTTAGTATCTCCTTTCGCTTTTACTTTGCCTCCGGTAGGTGGAACAGTCGCTTTTACTGTCACTACCAATCTGACGGAAGCGGAACTGGATGTCACCTATCCTTCTTGGATAAAGAAAGAGGTAGACACACGTGCTGCAACGATTGAAATACCTTATAAGTTTACCGTAGATACTCATGAGGGAAGTAGTGTACGTACGGAGAAGATAGTGATAAAGGATAAGAACTCTAATATTTCAGCAGAAGTTACAGTTATTCAGAATGGATTGGATGGATATACATTTGGTGATACTGAAGGAATTGCGGATGATGTTCAGTTGGAAGTAGTCAGAGGGGAAGCATCTACGGCACATGGTGGTGAAGGGATTGAAAAATCTTTTGATAGTGATATGAGTACTATTTATCATTCTAATTATCCTTTTGCAGAAGGGGTTACAAGCCATTATCCGGTCATGTTGACTTACTATTTCAAGGAAAATACGGAAGCACTTGATTACTTTATCTATTATCCGCGTATAAGCGGTTCGAACGGGAATTTTGGTGAAGTGGAAATTCAGGTATCGACTGAAGAACACCCGGCTTTTGAAAGTGTAACGAATGAAACCAATTTCGATTTCGGTTCCAAAGGTGCGGTAGTATCTTTTTCTTTTGATAACACAATACAGAAACCGAAGGCAGTTCGCCTGATTATTAAGTCCGGTGTGAATGGGCATGCTTCCTGTGCGGAAATGAAGTTCTTTGCTAGGAATCCGGAAGGTTTTGACCCATTGACCCTTTTTATGGATGTTACTTGTTCCAAGTTACGGTCTGATATAACAGAGGAAATGATAAAGGCCTGTACTTATCCATTTTTTAAGAACATAGCTTATTATATGCTGAAAGATAAATATCCGGCTGACTTCCGTATTGCGGATTTCAAACCTTATCAACATCCAGATATACAGGCTACTATCAATAAGACAGGCACTTATAGTCTATTGGATAATCCTACGGGTATCTTTGTGAAAGCGGGAGAAACATTGATTGTCATGGTAGGTGAAACGCACGGGCAACATTTGAGTCTAAGAGTACAGGACATGGATACCCCTAATGCTGATGGTTTCAATAACAGCATTTCTTATAGCTTACGCACAGGTATAAATAAAATTGTTTCGGAGAAGAAAGGGTTAATCTATGTGATGTATCATGTCAATGGTAATCCGGTAGACTATGACGAGGTAAAGATACACTTTGCGTCAGGAAGTGTTAACGGATACTTTGATGTAGCAAAACATACCCGTGAACAGTGGGGTACTTTACTAAACGGAGCTGTCGATGGCTATTTTGATGTTGTAGGGAATTATGCTCATCTCACTTTTCCTGTCAGCAAACTAAAAAGTACATCTAATGGGAGAGATTTAATTAACCTTTTTGATGATATTGTATATAAGGAACAGATATTCATGGGTTTGAGAAAATACAACAATAATGGTGGCATCGGTACGGATACCGACAATCGTATGTTCAGAAACCGTATGTATTTCAATGTCATGTACGGACAGGGAGATTATATGTATTCCACTTCTTATCATACGGCATATCATTTTTCAACGATGGATAATCTGTGCAGTGTAGATCAAATGAAGACTAACAACTGGGGGCCTGCCCATGAGGTAGGGCATAGTAATCAAACCCGTCCGGGACTGAAATGGTTTGGAATGACCGAAGTAACAAACAATATTTGTTCGATGTACATTCAGAAATTATATGGAATTAATTCCCGTTTGCTAACTACAACGCCAAGTAATGCTTACAGTAATTACTACGAGCATGCAATGACTTTAGCATTCGGGAATAATGATATTTTTCATGCAAAATTAGGAGATGTATTCGATAAATTAGTACCTTTTTGGCAGTTAGAGTTATATATGGAATATGTATTAGGAAAAACGGATTTTTATAAGGATGTATATGAATATATACGTGTCAATAAGGACTTGCCTACCGATGGTGAACGTCAAATAGAGTTCGCCTATAATTGTAGTAAGGCGGCAGGATTGGATTTGACGGATTTCTTTGTAAAATGGGGTTTTCTGAAATCTGGTTCATATGAATTCAACGACTCTTATGGCGATGGAAAAGTGGTAGTGACGGAAGCTCAGGTAAGTGCTCTTAAAAATAGAATTCGAAATTTAGGATATTCTGTTCCGAAACATAAGCTGGAATATATCTGTGATAGTAACTTAGAGGCTTATATAAATAATGCAGCCGTAGTTGCCGGAACAGCTACCCGTTCCGGTTCCAAACTATCAATGTATGGTTGGCGGAATGTGGCTGTTTATGAAGTTAGCGATCATGCAGGAAAAGTAATATTTGTATCACCGCAATCTTCGTTTACTGTAAACACTACGTTACCCGAAGATTATAAAGTAAATGCTATTGCAGCGAATGGTGCTAAAACACAAGTAACGTTTTAAATTCATAAATTATGAATAGAAACAGGGATTTTGTGTGGGGAACATCAAAATTTGATGTGTATTTATAGCAAGTGATAAATCTTAATTAAATAAGGCATGAGAAACTTAGAGTATGTATTTTGTACATTAGTAGGTATTTCTTCGATACCTAACACGTTATTGGCAGGACAAGCACAACCGAGAAAAAAGCCGATCAACAAGCAACAACCGAACATCATTCTGATT
>OLQW01001446.1_pt1 | contig 10769 bp, 6 predicted proteins | sample 1672901 | NCBI WGS metagenome assembly OLQW01 (sample SAMEA3136735, study PRJEB25190) | human gut metagenome | reverse complement strand
CCTCAAAGGGGATGCCCTCGTGGCCGATGACGGTGGTGTGCAGGCTCTGGTAGCCATTGGGCTTGGGAGTGGAGATATAGTCCTTGAAGCGGTTGGGCAGCGGATGGTACATATCGTGGATGAGGCCCAGAGTGCTGTAGCACTCGGCCAGCGTATCCAGAATGACACGCACCGCATAGATATCGTAGATCTCATCAAAGGACTTGTTCTGCATGATGGTCTTGCGATAGATGCCGTAAATGCTCTTGACGCGGCGCTTGATGGTAGCGCCCTCAATGCCGCTTTCGGCCAGCCGCCGCTCGATCACACCGGACACCTTTGCAAGGAACTCCTCGCCTGCACGCTCACTGAGCATCCGGCTGATTTCCTCGTAGCCCACAGGGTCAAGGTAATGCAGGCTGCGGTCTTCCAGCTCTTCCTTCACGTTCAGGATGCCCAGACGGTTGGCGATGGGGGCATACACCTCCATGGTCTCGCGGGCTTTATCGCGGCGTTTCTGTTCCGGCCATGCATCACCGGTGCGCATGTTGTGCAGCCGGTCGCACAGCTTAATAATCATCACGCGCACATCGCGGCTCATGGCCAGCAGCATCTTGCGCAGGTTTTCAGCCTGCAGTTCCTCAATGTTAGAGAACTGGATCTTGGTCAGCTTGGTCACGCCGTCCACCAGCAGGGCAACTTCCTCGCCAAAGGCGGCTTTCAGGTCGTCCAGTGTAGTGGGAGTGTCCTCCACCACATCGTGCAGCAGGGCCGCAGCAATGCTCTCGGAGTCCATGCCAAGATCCAGCACCAGCCGTGCCACAGCCAGCGGATGGCAGATATACGGCTCGCCGCTGCGGCGGCACACCCCCTTGTGGGCAGTGTTGGCAAGGTTATATGCCTTTTCGATCATCTCCATATTGTAGGAGCGGCCACTGGCCTTGATGGCCTCGCACAGCTTTTCCCAGGTAACGATCTCCGGCCGCACCTCCGAAGGCAGCGCGCCTTCCGGGGCATCGGCCAGCTGTGCTGTTGCAGAAACGGTAGCCGTTTCCTGCACCGGTACCGGCTGATGCAGGTGGGTCTTTGCGGAGTAGAGATCCTCTTCCCGCACCGGCTTCGGTGCAGGGACAGCAGTTTTCTTTCCCTCTGGCATTTTACATTCCCTCCAAACATTTCAGGACCGGGGCATCCGCAAGGTTCTTTTTGCTCTGCGCAGGCACAAGCTCCAGATATTTTGCCCCACCCTTTTCCACCGTGGCGATCAGTCCCACCTGTTCCAAGGCCGTCACTGCCACCAGTGTTTTGCCTGTATTTTCCTCGCCCAGTTTTGCGCACAGCGGCTGCAGATCTTCTGCGTGCCAGCGGCGCGCCTGCAGCTCACGGTACACTGTGACGATATCACTGCGCTCAGGCGTAATAAGCTTTTTCTGTTCCTCAGTCAGGGGTGTGCCGCGGCGCAGCGCCACCACAAAAGCAGCCTGCTCCGCAAGCGTTGTGCCCAGCCCTGCCGGATGCAGGTCCAGAATGCGGCCCGAAAGCTGTGCGCCCCGGGGCGAATCGTAGACCGAAAGGTTCAGCGCAGCATCCACCACATCGCCCATGGCATAGGGCAGCTGTTCCGGCGGCATACCGAACCACACGGCATACACGCTGGCATTGCCCTGCCGCAGGCGCAGGCGGCTGTGCCTGCCCTCCGATACCGGGTATACCCCATCCAGCACGGCGTTCTGCAAAAGGAACACCGGGGTCGGGTTCTCGGCCCCATAGGGAGCCAGCTGGTCGAGCTTCCGCACACTTTCCACGGTCACACGGTCCAGATGGATGGGCAGGTCGCACTCCAGCGGGGTGGTATGCAGCACCGGGCATTCCCGTGCTGCCCAGTCGTTCAGGCGGCGGCGCAGAGCGGGCAGATTTTCTTCCCGCACCGAAAGGCCCGCAGCCATGGCATGGCCGCCGTAGCGGATGAGCAGATCTGCGCAGGCACCAATGCAGGCATGCAAATTGAAGCCCTGCACGCTGCGTCCGCTGCCCTTGCATTCGCCGTGCTCGTCGATCGTCACCACGATCACAGGCCGGCCGGTGCGTTCCACCAGCCGGGATGCCACGATGCCAATGACACCGGGGTGCCAATCGCGGCCCCACAGCAGCATCACGCGGTCTTCCAGCCGCTCCGGTTCCTGTTCCAGCAGTTCCTGCGCGGCCTTGAAGATCTGCAGTTCTGTCTCCTGACGCTTTGTATTGATCTCGTTCAGTTTATGGGCCAGCTCTGCGGCGCGGTCCGGGTCCTCACACATCACCAGCTGCAAAGCCGTAACAGCGTTGTCCATGCGGCCAGCCGCATTGATGCGGGGCGCAATGGCGTAGCTGACATTTTCTGCGGTGACCGGTTTGCCCGCAAGGCCCACCTCTTCCAGCAATGCTTCCAGACCCGGACGGTCCGTGTTCTGCAGCTGGCGCAGGCCCGCCTTGACAAGGGTGCGGTTTTCGCCGGTAAGCGGCATCACGTCCGCCACAGTACCCACAGCGGCAAGGTCGCCGCAGTAGTCCAGCATTTCTTCCGGCGGGCAGCCATCCAGTGCGGCACACAGTTTGAATGCCACGCCCGCACCGCACAGACCCTTGAAGGGACTGGTGTCGTCCTCACGACGGGGGTCTACCACGGCAATGGCCTTGGGCAGAGTTTCCGGCGGCAGATGATGGTCGGTAATGATCAGGTCAATGCCCAGTTCAGCGGCATAATCGGCTTCTTCCACAGCAGAAATGCCGTTATCCACCGTCACGATCAGCTTGCAGCCCTTATCGTGGATGGAACGGATGGCATTGCGCGAAAGGCCGTAGCCGTCGCCCTCGCGGCTGGGCAGCATACATTTTACGGTAGCCCCCATGCCCTTGAGATGCTGGTACAGCAGGGCCGTGGCCGTCACGCCGTCCACGTCATAATCGCCGAACACCACAATGGTCTCGCCCTCGTCAATGGCCCGCCAGATGCGCTCGCAGGCCTTGTCCATATCGGTGAGCAGCGAAGGGTCGCTCAATTCTTCCTCACCGGCAAGCAGGGTCAGTGCTTCGGTAGGGTCGGTAATGCCGCGTGCCGTCAGCACGCCCGCCAACAGGGCATTTTCCTTCTGCTGGGCGGCAAGGGCGGCCGCATATTTTTGCTCGCTCCACGGCTCGTCGTCCTGTGCGTTATATTCCAGTTCTTCGGTGGCCTGCTCCGCAATCGCCTGCGTCAGCTCCCGCAGCGCGGCACGGTCCAGCGGCTTCAGATTCCATGCACGGTAGGTCATTCAAAATTTCCTCCCGTCAGGCCGTCGTTGGCCAGCATTCCCTGCAGGGCGGCGATCTCAGAAGAGACATCCATCGCTACATCCGAGAGCAGCGTATCATACAGGGTGTCGTAGGCCTGATTCAGCGTGTGAAGGATGCCCGCGATATCGCGGCGGATGGTCTCGGCGTTTTCGCCCTGCTGGCCCTGCACATCGTTGTAGGTGTGCAGCAGCTTGAGGGTAGTGGGGATATAGTATTCCGCAAAGCGGCGGGCCTTGGGCAGGCTTTCCGGGTGCGCTTCCAGCCAGTCACAGATGGCAGTGGTGGTGGTCTGCATATGGTCCAGCTCTTCGCGGCCCTGCGCATCCTGCATCAGCTGTTTTTCCTGCTGCAGCACGGCGGCAAAGCGGCGCGCTGTCTCAAGATTGAGCGGCACATCGTCTGTTTTTTCTGCCGCCGGTTCCGGCTGCGGCGGTGCCTTGGAGGCTGCGGCAGCTTCCTGCGCGGCACGGTAATCCTCAGCAGTCAGGTAAAGCTTTTCCGCTTTTTCGTCCACCCATGCACTCAGCCAGCCATTGCGGATGAATCTGCGCACCCGCTTGAGGGCACGGGCCTTTTTCTCGTCCACGGCTTCCAGCGGCAGGCCCTTTTTGCAGTCAAAGCCTTCTGCTGCCTCGGCCAGACGGAGCAGCGTCTTGCTGGCCTTCAGGCGGGATGCACCGGCAGTGATCATCCACACGAACACGGCGGTGACAGCCGCAAAGCACCAGCCGGTGATCCGCACCGCCCCCAGCGCAAAGCTGCCCATGGCTGCAGCATTTTCAGCCATAAAGCTGTCCTGCAGAAGAGCCTGCAGAACCGCCGCATTGGGCGTAAACAGGCCCGCCGCACCCAGACAGGAAACCGCCGTGATGCCAAAGATCACCGTAAACGTGATGCCGACTGCCAGCAATGCGCAGCCTGCGCTGTAGCGCTTTTTGGCACTGGCGCGGATCTCGTCTGCCGGGGTCGTCTCTGCCTTGCCGAACATCTGCCGGAACCAGCCGGAAACACCTGCGGCCTGCGCGTTGATATTGTCCTCATTCAAGCCCTGTTTTTTCGTATTCTGCACATTCTGGCGGCTGCGATAGTATTCCTCCCGGCGGCTGCGGAACGCCTTTGCCGCTTCGCCAAGGCCAAAGTTTGCAGCATTCACCGCCGCACGGCCCACACCATAGGCGCGGTCAACAATGTCCTCCCCTTTGCCCTCAAAGCCATGGGCAAAGGCATCCGACACGGTATCGCCAAAGGCGCGCAGCTGGTTTTCCAGCTCCTGCTGCACCTGACGGCCCTCATTTTCTCTCATTGTATCGTTTTCACGATCGTTCATCAAATTCTTCTCACCCTTCTGCCGGTGCATACCGGCTGATGATGGCGCGGGCCACCCGCAGGCCATCCACGGCGGCGCTCATGATGCCGCCCGCATATCCGGCACCCTCGCCGCAGGGATACAGACCTGCCAGCTGGGTACATTCAAAATTTTCTTCCCGCTTCAGCCGCACCGGGCTGCTGGTGCGGGTCTCAAGACCCGTAAGGATCGCTTCCGGCGCGGTATAACCCGCAATTTTGCGCTCGTAGGCGCGCAGGCCCGCCCGCAGCGTTTCGGCCAGCTCCTGCGGCAGCAGTGCGCCGAGGTCTGCCGCAGCAACGCCGCGGTCATAGGTAGGCTGCACGCGTCCAATGTTCAGCTGGCCGCGCCCTTCCAGAAAGCTCTGGATGTTCTCTGCCGGAGCGGCATACTCCCCTGCACTGCGCCCAGCGGCGTAGGCTCTGGCTTCCAGCTCCCGCTGGAACGCGATGGCCCGGCGCGGATCGTCTGCAAAATCCTTGCCGCCCACGCTCACCACCACGGCCGCGTTGGCATTTTTGCCATTGCGGGCGTGGAAGCTCATGCCGTTGGTCACTACACGGCCTTCCTCGCTGGCCGATGCCACCACCTGCCCGCCGGGGCACATGCAGAAGGTGTAAACGCACCGCTCCCCCACATGCTGGGAGAGCTGATACTCGCCCCGCGGCAGAGCCGGATGCCCGGCAGCCTCGTGATATAAGCTCTTTTCGATCTCACTCTGCAGATGCTCGGCGCGGAAGCCCACACTGAACGGCTTGCATTCCAGCTGCAGGCCGCCGTCCATCAGCATCCCGAAGGTATCGCGGGCCGAGTGGCCCACCGCGAACACCAAAGCTTCGCAGGCAAAGGTGCCATTTGTGGTAAAAATGCCGGTGAGCTGACCATTTTTCTGTTCAAAGCCGGTCAGGGCCGTGTTGAAATGCACCTCACCGCCCAAAGCTTCGATCTCCTTGCGGATGGAGGTGATCACACCGCGCAGCAGGTCGGTGCCCACATGGGGCTTCTGCTTCCAGGCGATCTCCTCCGGCGCACCGTGCTGCAGGAACACCTCGGTAACAAAGCCGCACAGCTCATCGCCGATGCGGGTGGTCAGCTTGCCATCCGAAAAGGTACCGGCACCGCCCTCGCCAAATTGAATGTTCGCATTCACATCCAGTTCGCCGGTAGCAGAAAAATGTTCCACCGCCTTTACGCGCTCGTCCAGCGCCGGGCCGCGCTCCAGCACAATGGGCTGATAGCCCTGCCGGGCCAGCAGCAGCGCTGCAAACAGGCCCGCCGGGCCAAGGCCGCACACCACAGGCCGATGTGCCAGTGGCTGGATGCCATTCTGCACCGAAAAATCCACCTTCTGCTGCAGAGAAGCATCACCACAGCGGGCTGCAAGAGCCGCTTCCTCGGCAGGTTCTTTCAGGGTGACAGCCACGGTATACACCAGCTTGGGCTGGCCGTGGCGGGCATCCACCGAGAGCTTTGCCACGCCCAGATGCTGCACCTTTCCGCGCGGGATGCGGGCGGCGTGCAGGGCTTTTTCAAATGCCTGCGGCTCTCCGGCAGAGAGCGGCAGACGGATGTTGCGAACCAGAATCATGTTATCGTGTGTTCCTTTTTGTTTCAGTTGCTTTCGATGCGGCACTGCAGCACATAGCTGCCCAGTGCAAAGATCTTGCCGTTGGAGGGCACATACAGGCGGCAGGCGATGTTCTGCTGGCCGGTGGCCACCGAGAAGTCCTCCGCGTCGATCTCCACGACCACCTGTTCCGGGGTCAGGGTCTCCAATGCAGCCTTCGGGCCGCAGAGGGTCACGTTCATCAGCCGTTCGGTCTCCACTGTGAGCTGATAGGTGGACGGCAGATTCACCACCTGCACACAGCTGGAAGGCAGGTTCATGGTCTTGGTCTCCAGACCGGAGCAGTCAAAGCTGAGGGTGATGGTGGAAATGTTGTCCAGCAGGTAGATGTCGCTGGGCAGCTCAATGGGCAGCTCATAGACCTTGTTCAGTGTGAAGGTGGACAGGTCGATGGTGCCGATGGACAAGGTGGACAAAGCGTCGATCTTTTCCGCCGGGCCGGCCACCTTGAGCTGCTTGCGGCTGAGCTCATACACCAGCACCGACTCGTCAAAGTCGCGGGGCGCGTTGATGAAGCTCACGTTCACCGGCAGGGTGGCCATCTTGTACACCTGCAAGGTCACGTCCACGCTGCTTTCTTCCAGCTCGGTGTACTCAAAGTTCACTTCCGTGCCGCCGGAGGTGTAGAACCGCAGCGGCGTTGCCAGGGTGACCGAGCTGTCCAGCTCGCCGGAGTAGGTCACCTCGGCGGTGCAGGTGGTCACCTTGTCCAGCTCACTGCTGGGGCCGGACAGAGTGACCATATCCTTGGACACCTCGGTGCTGTAGAGGATGTACCCGTCCGAGATGGCCAGGTAATTGGTGGTCACGGTGACGGGGAGGGTCTTTTCCTCCACCACATCGAACACCACGTCCACCATGTTGTCGGAGCCGTCGATGGTCACGGTAACGCCATTGAACATGCCGTTGGCCCCCCGCACCAGCAGGCGCAGGGTCTTTTCACCGCTGTCCCGCACGCTGGACCAGTCCGGGTAGACCACAAAATCAGAGGCCGTCAGGCTGCCGATGGTGTAGCCGTCGCCGGAGATCTTCAGGTTCACCGTCTTGTCCTCGGCGCTGACGATGCTCAGTCCACGGGAGGTATAAACGGAGGAATCGTAGGTATAGTCCACCGGCACATTGTAGATGGTGTTGGTGGTGCCGGGCTGCACGATGATGGTCACGATCATCCAGGCCACAATGGCACCCAGAATGGACAGTGCCAGCCGGATGCGGCGGTCGTCCAAAAAGTTCTTTTTGTGGGGAACAGCAGGCTTTGCGCCGCTGGTATTCTTGGGTTGATTGGTCATTGCTGCTCGTCCTCCCCTTTCTGGCTGACCCACTTCATCAGGCTCTTTGCGCGGTCCTTCCAGGTGTCGGCCGTGCTCTTTTCCACCACAGGCTCCTTGGGGATCATCTCGTCGATCAGGCGGGTGTACAGGGTCTGGCGGTCAAAATGACGGATCAGCACGCCATTTTTTGCCATGGAGATGATGCCCGTCTCCTCGCTGACCACGATGGCGATGGCGTCCGAGTTTTCGGCAATGCCCAGGCAGGCACGGTGACGGGTGCCCATGTCCTTGCCCAGATCCAGATTATTGGAAAGCGGCAGCACGCAGCCTGCGGCCTTGATGCGGCCGTTCTCGATGATGGCGGCACCGTCGTGCAGGGGGGTGCCCTCGTAGAAGATGGTGCCCAGCACTTCCAGATTCACCGCGCTGTTCACCGGGGTGCCGGTGCGCACGATCTCAGACAGGTTGGTGTGGCGTTCCAGCACGATGAGCGCACCGGTCTTGGTCTCCGAAAAGCGCTCTGCCGCGTCGCAGATGGCAATGATGGCGCTGCGCCAGGCCCCTTTCAGGCTGGGGTCGTTGTAGCGGCCTTTCACGTTGAACAGCTTTGCGGCCCACTGGTCGGTCTGGCCCATGCGCTCCAGAGCACGGCGGATCTCCGGCTGGAACAGCACCACCAGGGTAAGCAGGCCCACCTGCAGCAGCGAGTTGAGCAGCCAGGTGACCGTGCGCATGTTCAGCGTTTCGGCCACCAGATAAACCGCCATGACCAGCAGCGCGCCCTTGAACAGCTGCCCGGCGCGGGTGCGGTTGACGATGCCCAGCAGCTGGTAGATCAGGAACGCAATGATGATGATATCCAGCAGGTCAACGAGCTTGAAGGTCTGAAAATTGGCAATGATCGCATTCAGTGTCATGGACGCACACTCCTGTTACCGTGTTTCGATCAGGGCGACGGCATGGGCGGCAATGCCCAGTCCCTCGCCGGTAAAGCCCAGATGCTCTTCCGTGGTGGCCTTGACGCTCACGGCGTCCACTGGCAGGCCGAAAGCGGCGGCCAGATTGGCCCGCATGGCCGGGATGTGCGGTGCCAGCTTAGGCCGCTGGCAGAGGATGGTGGCGTCGATGTTTTCCACCCGGTAACCGTGCTCCGACAGGATGCGGGCCACATGGCGGGCCAGCTCCAGACTGTCGGCCCCGGCATAGGCGGGGTCATTGTCCGGGAAATGCTGGCCGATATCCCCCAGCGCCGCCGCACCCAGCACGGCGTCCATCACCGCGTGGGCCAGCACATCGGCGTCCGAGTGGCCCAGCAAACCCTTTTCAAAGGGGATCTCCACGCCGCCCAGGATCAGCTTGCGGCCTTCCACCAGGCGGTGCACGTCATAACCATGTCCAATGCGCATTCTCGTTTCCTCTTTCTGTACCGGGCGGGGCAGATCCTCCCGCGTGGTGATCTTCAGGTTGGCGTAGTCACCCTGGGTGAGCTGCACCGAGTGGCCAGTGAGCTCGAACAGGCTGCAGTCATCGGTGACCAGCCTGGCTTTTTCGGCGTCCAGCTCCTGCAGGGCGGCCAGATACTGCGTCCGGTCAAAGCACTGGGGCGTCTGCACCGCATACAGGGTACTGCGGTCCGGGGTGCTGTGCACAAGGCAGGCTTCCGGCACCGTTTTGCCGTCACCGGGCACGGCCTGCTTGATGGTGTCCTTGACCGGCACTGCCGGGGCGGCGGCTCCGCAGCGGGCAGCGGCTTCCAGCACCGCCGCGATGACGGCCGGGCTCACAAAGGGCCGGGCCGCGTCGTGCACAGCCACCAGCTCACCGTGGGCTGCCAGCACGCCATTCTTGGCGCTCTCGGCGCGGGTGGCACCACCGGCCACGATCCGCACCGGCTTAGTGCAGCCGACGGCCTGCTGCTCCACGAAAGCACGGTTTTTGCCCGCCACTAGCACGATCTCGCCGATCTGCGGGCACTGGTCAAAAGCGCGGATGCTGCGGTGCAGCACCGTTTCGCCGCCCAGGTCAAAGCTGAGCTTGTCGAACCCCATCCGGGTGGAAGAACCTGCCGCCACCAGCACGGCCGAAATCGTTTTTTGCAATCTGCACACCTGCCCCTGCTGCCGCCGCGCCGGTGTTTCCGGCTGCGGCTGGCTATAATAAGTCATCTTTTATTATAGCGTATCGGCCCGCAAACTGCAACCGGTTCCGCCCAGCAAAAAAGCCCTTTTGCACCGCCGGGCAGGCGGGTGCAAAAGGGCTTTGGGACCTTATTTCAGTGCGGTTTATGCCAGGATGGGCTCAATGGCAGCAGCCAAGGCATCCTTCTGGGCCTGGGCCTCGGCCAGATCCTTGCCCAGGGTGGTGAAGTAGGTCTTGATCTTCGGCTCGGTGCCGGAGGGACGGACCACCACAGTCGCACCGTTCTCCAGTGCGTAGATCAGCACGTTGGCAGCCGGCAGGCCGGTCTCCTCGGGCTTCTTGTAGTCGGTGACCTTGACCACCTTGTGGCCGGCCAGCTCGGTGGGCGGGTTGTCGCGCAGCTTCTGCATGATGGACGCCATCTTCTCCATGCCGGTCAGGCCGGGAAACTCGAAGCTGTCCACCTTGTTCAGGTAGCGGCCGTACTCCTTGTAGATCTCCTCCAGACGCTGCTTGATGGAGGAACCGATGCTGCGGTAGTAGGCAGCCATCTCGCAGATCAGCATGGAGCCGATGACGGCGTCCTTATCGCGGACATAGGGGCCTGCCAGATAGCCATAGCTCTCCTCGAAGCCGAAGATGAAGCGGTCCACTTCACCGGCAGCTTCCAGATTTGCGATCTGGTCGCCGATCCACTTGAAGCCGGTCAGCACGCTGCGCATTTCCACGCCGTAGTGTGCGGCAATGGCATCGGCCAGCGGAGTGGATACGATGGACTTGACGGCCACCGGGTTTTTGGGCATGGTGCCCTTCTCGATGCGGCCTGCGCAGATGTAATCCAGCAGCAGAGCGCCCATCTCGTTGCCGGATACCAGCTCATAGCTGCCATCCGGGCACTTCATGGCAATGCCCACGCGGTCGGCATCGGGGTCGGTGGCCAGCATCAGATCGGCACCAGTCTTGGTTGCCAGCTCCAGACCCAGCTTCAGAGCCTCGAAAATTTCGGGGTTCGGGTAGGAGCAGGTGGTAAAGTAGCCGTTGGGGTACTCCTGCTCGGGCACGATGGTGATATCGGTGATGCCCATATCGTTCAGCA
>OLQW01001445.1_pt1 | contig 10770 bp, 10 predicted proteins | sample 1672901 | NCBI WGS metagenome assembly OLQW01 (sample SAMEA3136735, study PRJEB25190) | human gut metagenome | reverse complement strand
TCCATGTTACTTCCAGCGAATATTCCGAACCTTGCTGGAAGCGGGCATACTGGCCAGACAAGCCGCACTCGTTCTTATCGTCCTGATAGGCGCCGCCAAGTTCGGCGTATCGGTAGCAGGCATTCTGATGACTGGTGTTCTCGGAATATTGCACCATGTACGAAATGTTCTTGTCGCCAGCCTTCCATACACTCTGCTCTCCGTAAACCCACCAGGCACAGGTGGTCTTGCCCTTGGATTCATCGGCAGAAACCATTTCGCCATCCTCGTTTATCGGATATTGACGGGTATGAACGGCAGCACCTGCAAAATATTTTCCACCTTTATGTTCATACTCCAACTGCGACATATTGAAGATTCCATCCTTCTTCGGGCGGACCAGGAAGGGATTGTCGTGAGCTTTCCAACCATTATATCCTGCACCATTATACAGACTGTTTCTGAATGTCCATTTTCCCTTGGTTACATCAAAATAAAGGGTCAAGCCCGAATATGGATAGTTGGCTATCGGATAGCTGGAAGCAACGGTAGGAAAAATTCCTTCAGAACTGTTTTGGAAAAGTGCCGTAACGTCAGAGGTAAAGAAATCCTCGTTTACATTCCTCACACCCACAAACAGATGGCCCGAATTCCACTCGTGCATGTAACCCAGCACGGCAAGCATGGCGAAGTTATTATCCGCATCTATGTTCGAAAAGCCCTGCCAGTCGTCAATAATGCCATCGTTGGTCTTTGCCACATGCAGCGTAGCCGCCTCGAACGAATCCTTTCCTTTTCCTATCGGAACACTCAGTTCCAATCTCAGCTGATTGGTCAGATTCGTATTTTTGTTCATGTCCCATTGCCATTCCGAAATATATTGTCCGTTAAAGCTCTGTGCATAAGCAAGGCAAATATTGATGCAGCCTAAAATAATAAAAATAATTCTCTTCATTTCTTAATGTTTTGTATAATTTCTTGTTCACTTGCCCGCTGTCTGCGAGCATCTTTCTAATTCACGCTGCAAAGATACTTGATATTTTAAAATCCTGCAATACTTAATAATTAGTATTTTTATTTAGTCTAAATAGACAAGTGCTCTTTGTTATCCCCATATATAGGTATTGTGGTTCTCTTATATGGATGGAAGGTTCTGTTCTGTTCTTATTTTTAGGTATTAAACGGCTACCAACAATAATATTTTTTAAAAACTTTGTCTTATCAGATATTATTCGTATCTTTGCATTGTTTAAAAAAGTTAGAAAATGAAGAAGATATTAAATCCATATTTGAACAAGAAGGGTTACAACTGCGTTTGCTGTGCCCCAAACAATCCTGTAGGATTGCATCTTGAGTTTTGGGAAGAGGGTGAGGATGTGCTTACCATCTGGAATCCCGGCGAGAATTACCAGGGCTGGATCAATACCCTGCATGGCGGAATCATCAGTATGCTGATGGATGAAGTGGCAGGCTGGGTCATCAACCGCAAACTGCAGACTACGGGTGTGACGATGCAGCTCAACGTGAAATACAAGAAGCCCGTAATGACCACCGATTCTCAGATTACGGTGCGTGGTCACATCGCCAGCCAGCGCCGCAACATCGTTACCATCCATCTGACTCTGGAGAACTCCAAAGGCGAGGTTTGTGATGAGGGCGAAGCTATCTACTTCACCTTCGGTCCTGATAAAGCCAAGGAGATGGGATTCGACAGCTGCAAAGTAGAGGGGGAGGAATAACTCTCCCCCCTTATGCTGCGACTGCCTTCTTGTTGAAGAGCCAAATCGACAGAATGACGACTGCGATGCTTACAAGGCTGAGGCCTCCTTCCATCAACGGAGTGCTGGCGATGTAAGTATTGTAGCATTCTTCTGGAATCAGGCAGATCGTATTGTTGGTGATGTGGATGATGATGCCCGGAATCAAACTCCTGGTTCTGTAACACATCCACGCCATGACGATTCCCATGATGATGGCTCCTGGAATCTGTGCTGGGTTGATATGGATGAGGCCGAACATGATGCTTGAGCCGACGATAGCGTACCAGGGACTGATGTTCCATCTCAGCATCTTTCGCATCATCAATCCGCAGAAGAGGTATTCTTCGGCTATAGGAGCAATGATGCAGAGTACCAGGATTCCAATCGGATTATGTGCCATGTCAACAAAATCCTGCCCCATGTAATCAGGCAAATCCATGAAGTTCTCTAATGCAATCATAGGAATGAACTGGAACAATCCCACCAAGAAAACCAGCAAGAAGATGATGGTCTTAGGCATCTGCTGAATCTTTTCCAGGCGAACACGCAGATGGAATTTCTTCCGGCATTTATGAATCATATATAGCTCTGCAGCCAGCATATAAATTGCCATGGTCCATGCAGTACTATTGATGGTTGTCTTCGTCAGGAATTCGATAAATTCGCAGCTCAAAGCTGCTGCAATGCCAACCGGAAAGGCTGCAAGCATGGACATCAGATAGACGGAGATGGCACTTCTGGTGCCAGGCCATGCACGATACAGAAACCATCCCTTGGTTCCGTTTCTTCCTTTTGACAGGATTGTTGAAAGTTTCTCTTTTTCCATAAAGCTGTAGTTTTGTTTGTTACTGAAATCTTTTGCAAAGATATAATAAAATCCTGGCTTCTTGGGTTTAGTGCATGTTATCTTTATGTTAAAATATCGCCACCCTCGAAGAAGTTAAGTTTTGTTTGTCATGCTCTGTCTGTGTTTTAGAGTTCCTTGAATCACAATTCCCCAGAAAGCCGTTTTCTGCCCATTTTGTGGTCTTCATTGATGACCGGCGCCTGCCATCTATTAAGACCAGCCTCGGTCTTCATAGATGACCGACTTTTGGCACAAGAAGACTGTTCTTTCGATTGCCGGTGCAAAGATACAAAAAATCATCCGAGGATGCAATAGTTTTCCTGCCACTTGATTTCATTTTTCCCGTGTGTCGTGAAAACGGGATGGTAGTGAATCATTGCCATCTGGTCATTAATGACCGGTCATTTTCGGTCATTAAGAAAAAACAGTTCCGGTCATTTAGTCCTATAGTATAATATTAAATATTTTAATATTATACTATAGATCATTTTCGCCGCCCCCGAAAAAGCTTAATGACCGATAATGACCGGGCATTAATGACCGGATTCTTGCGTGGTGCGGTCATTAAGGTCACGGTCATTTTCGGTCATTAAGGTTTTTCGGTATTTTGAAATTTCTAAACATTCTTCCGTGAAAATTGCCTATACTAAAAAGGGTGGTTTATGGGGGGCAAAATCCATATTTTGTTAAGGAAAAATCCAGCTTTTTTCGGAAAAGTGTAGTTTTCAACCCCTATTTTCGTAGGAAAAGTGTAGTTTTCGACCCTTGTTTTTATAGGAAAAGTGTATTTTTGATTTCTTTGGGCATTACTTATCTGCCTATCTATTATATAATGTGTATAGAGCCGAAGGAGGCGGAAGGCGAAGTGCTGCTGTAATAGTAGGATTTGAACAAAAAAAGGCAGATTCCAAATTGCCTTGGAATCTGCCTCAATCATTTATGGGAGATGATTATTTGACTTCGATATTCTTGGTTGCCTTAGCCTCCTCCTTAGGGGCAAGCTTTGGAATCTCAACCTCAAGAACACCATCAGCTACCTTTGCTGAAATCTTCTCACGGTCAGCGTCCTCAGGGAGTGTGTAGCTCTGCTGATAGTTGCTGTAAGAGAACTCGCGGCGCAGATAGTGCTCGTGCTTATCTTCATCCTTGTGTTCCATCTTGTTCTCGATAGCCACATTCAGGTTGCCATCGTTATCGATGTTGATGCGAACCCATTCCTTCTTCAGTCCAGGGGCTGCAATCTCCATCTGGTAAGCCTTCTCTGTCTCCTTTACGTTAATGGCTGGAGCGGTAGCATTCATACGTGGCATCAACTCTGTGTTGAAGAATGCATCATCAAAGAAGTTACTCAACCAATCTGAATTATTATTTCTACGTGCTAACAACATAATTAAAACCTCCAATTTTATTTTACTCATCCTCTCGGTTCCTTGCGGCCCCGTCGGGATTTCTGCTTGTTATTTATTAATGTTCTTTATCTGTTACTTTTTTTGATTGCCTCCGACTCGAAACTCCGTTGTTCTTTCGAACTCCTTCATCTTTTGGCTTCAGCTTTCACTATCATACTGAGCAACTTGCGTGCCAGCGTCGGATTGATGACAATATTGGCAGCAAAGTATAAATATTTTAAACTTTGCTGCCAAAATGGGAGGCTTTTTTTAAGTAGGATGCTCTTGTTTTATTTCCCGAATCTGGAAGTATCTACTTCTTCATGCTGCTTGGCCTTGTAGCCGCCGTAACGATAGGTGAGGGAGAGGCCTATGATTCTGCCAAAGTACATTTTGTTGATGACGTGCTGACCTCGATAGGTGTCGTGCAGATGGTTGTCGCCTGTCTCGAAGATATCGTTGCAGTAGGCTTTCAGCTGGAACTTGTCATCCTTGAGAGGCTTCCAGGTGAGGGCAGCGTTGAGATAGCCTGAGGCTGGGATGTCGATGATTCCTTGGATGGCGTCGGTATGAACGGAAGCATCGAGGTTGAGAAGCACATGCTTGCCAAAGAGAAAAGTGCCGTTCCACTGGGCTTGACAGAACCATTTGCTGCGGTCGAATGGAAGATCATAGAAGTGGGAATTCTTGTCGTTCTGATATACGCCAGTGAAGGTAAGGCGATTCTGCCACCAGTTGCCTATGTTGATTGGGGCTGTGAGCATCAAGCCTACCTGGTTTACATGGTCGAAGTTGACATGCTTGTATTCCATCTCCTTCTTCTCGTCGCTCTGGTAAGGAAGCTGACGAAATTCATCTTTCGAGTTGTTGAAGAAGAGACTTGCCACGTATCTGCTGTGCAGAATGTAGGTAAGCGAGAGGCTGAGGTCTCGTGATGGCTTCAACGTCGGGTTTCCAACAATCTTTCCATATCCGCCCACATTATAGGTGGTGAAGTTCTTCACCGACCAATAAGTAGGGTAGTCTCTGTCGCAATCCAAGTCGAATTGGATGACGTGTCCTGCCTTAGGAAGATAGGTGATGGAGAGTGTAGGGAAGAGGTTCCACTCATTCCAGATTGGGGTGTGGTAATATTCTTCCATGAGCGATGCTTCCATCGTGAGTTTTTGTCCGAATGACTTGCTGGCTCCGACGTAGAAACTCATTTGGTCTTCGTTTTGAATGGTGTTGCCATCAGAAGACTTGTTGTTGTTTTCCTGCGAACTCTTGTCTCTTGATGTGGTGTAATTGATGCCGTAGTTCAAGCCCCAGTCTTTTCCTAAGTCGTGCTCCTGCTTGAGGTAAGCGTGCCATTTGTCGATTCGCTGCTGGCTTGTGATGTCGTAAATCTCATCGTAGAGACTGCTTTTTAGCCATTGTTCATCCGGTGAATTATAATAGGTGTATTCTGCTCCTGCCGAGAAACCGAATGGTGTGGAGTAATCCAGGCGGAAGTTGTGAAACTGACTCTTGGCATGGATTCTGAGAAGGGATGTGAAATCGCCATCATCCTCTGACGTTCCTCTCGTGTTATTGAGTTGTGAGGTGTAGGCAAAACTGAGCTGATGATTTTTCGCCAGATGATAGTTGATTCCCAGTCGGATGTTGTGGTTGAGATGACGTTTGATATTGTCGCTATGTGTAGAGAAGGCATAGGAAGTGCCATCAGTCAAGGTGTGGGCAAACTCATTTTCATAGTAATAATATCTCTTGCCATGACCGAAGGAATAGAGCATGTCTATTTCCCATTTCTTGTTGGTGAAGAGCAAGGAGGCGCGCTCTGTGTAACTGTTGCGGTTCTGGTGGGTGTAGCCGCCGAAGAGCTCGCCTTGCAGGGAGTGAAAGCCTGTGTTGTGCTTCAGCAGGAGGTTGATGACTTGTCCCTTTACCTGATAGCGGGCTGGGGCTGAATAGATGACTTCGGCGTTGGCGATGCGGCTGGTAGGAATCGTTTTCAGAAGCGAATAGAGCTGCTCGCTCGTCATGGTGGTAGCCTTGCCGTCTATCATCACGGTTACGGATTGGGCGTTGAGAGTCAAGGCTTCATCTTGTTCGCTCACGCCAGGCAGTTGCTTGATGGCTTCATAGGCATTATCCACCGGATGGTTTTTGATGAGTTGAGGCAGGTCATAGGTCAATGCTGCTCCTTTCACCTTTACGATAGGTCGGTTGCCTTTTACCATCACATCAGGGAGGGAATGGATAATGCTGTCCATTTTCAGGGAATCATTTCTGTTTCCTTGTGCCCAGCCGGCAAGACTGATGGCCAGGCAAGCGCTTAATATAACCAATCTTTTCATATTCTTCTTATCTTTTTATCGTTCTTTCGGAAAAAACTCCCGATTTCGGTTGCAAAAGTACTGTAAAAATCTCGTGTCAGCAAGGAATTTTGATTATCAAGTCTTATCAGAAGTGTTATTTAGTCTTATCAAATCAGAAATAATTCCCTGAAAAGTATCTTACTTATCTTCTTTTTTATTACTTTTGCAAGCATGAAAGAGAAACGAAGAATATTCATATTGACAGTTATGGCTTGCTTTTGTACATTGGTAATGCAAGCACAGGAAGTGAAGAGTGTTTCTTTGGATTCCATTCCGAAGGCATCTTTACCTAAGGAAGGTATGTCGTTGGAATATTCTCGTCCTTCGCTCGGTGGATTTCCTGTACTTCAAGGCAAATCTTATTACTCTGAATCGAATGCACCTTGGATGTCGGAAGAAGGAAAACCTTTGGAGATTGCGCCGAATGCAATACCTCATATTTCTCTTCTTTCCCCGAATTTGGGTACGATAGCGGTATATTCTTCGGGTATTGAAGTCCCAGGACTGATGAATAGGCAGACTGCAGGGGTTGTTTATCAACAAAATTTCGGGCGTTTTGTTTTTTCTCCTTATGTCGGGATAGAAAAGATAAACACGGGAGTATATGGATTTGGCAATCTCACCAAAGCTTCTTTTGGTGGACGAATGGCTTATCAAGTAAACGACTGGCTCACAGTGGGATTCTATGGACAATATGTTCCAACGAAAACCTCTGACCCTCGAAGCGTCATCATGTCTCCTTTCAATCCCAAGAGCAGCTATGGTGGCTTCATGGAAGTGATGTTCAATCAACATTGGGGGATAGGAGCCAAGATGGGACGAGAGTTTGCGCCACAAAAGAATGGTAAATGGGGATGGAAGAATACCACGGAGGTTTATCCGATTTTCAGAAAATGAGTATTGAATTCATCTGAAAAAATTTTTAATAAAGAAAAGAATGAAGTTACATCTTAAATACATAGTTACGCTCGTCATCACGGCTCTGGTCTGCATCTTCGCATATCAGACCTATTGGCTCGTGGGGCTTTATCAGTCTCAGGAAAAGGAGGTTGAAGCGAAAATTAAGGGTGGAATGGAGTACGCTCACTTCATGGAGATGAGGAAGCGAATCGAACGATTGCGCAATGATGATAAAGGGCCTCATAGACAACTGACGGGTTCTGTTGCTTTTTCTATGGATGAAGACGATGATATTGATCAAAAGGTAAAGGTTAAAAAGGTTCGTGGAGGAAAGATCGTTCAGTCTGTTCAAACAACTTTTACCAAGCACGAGAAGCGTCGTGAAGATGACAAGGACCAGGAATTGATGATGATGATGTCGGGCAAGCTGGCAACTATGGTGCAACAAGCGCTGTTTGGCAAATTGAATGAAATCGCCAAACCAGACATCAATGACTATGACAGTGCATGGGTTGTCAAGATGCTTTCAGACAGTTTGTTGGTGGGCGACGATATTCATCCGCTTCCGCATCAGATTCAGCTTTTTGCAGGAAAGAAGGTTTTGGCGAAAGTGACGACGAAGGGGTATGTGCCTTCCGCCAATGCCAAGCAATACCAATATGTGGTTTGTAATGAGGGGGAGGCGAATGAGGAGAAATATGTCCTCACCCTAGAGCCGCTTACGATGACTGTGCTCAGCCAGATGGCAGGCATCCTTGCCACATCGCTCTTCATCATGCTCATCCTGGCTTTCGTCTTCTGGTTCCTGATTCATACGATGCTCAAGCAGAAGACGCTTGATGAGATGAAGAGTGATTTCACCAATAATATCACGCACGAATTGAAGACTCCGATAGCCGTAGCCTATGCTGCCACCGACTCCCTGCTGAACTACGGAATGCTCCAGCATCCTGATAAGGCGCGCAAGTATCTCACCATCGCCCAGGAGCAGTTGCAGACGCTCAGCGGATTGGTGGAGCAGATTCTGTCGATGAGTATGGAACGACGGAAATCGATGCTGCTCAATATCGTGGAAGTTCCAGTGAAAGAGGTGATTGAACCATTAATCTCCCAGCATCAGCTGAAAGTGAAATCAGGAGAAAAAACGGATAAAAAGGTGAATATTTCATTGTCCGTAGAACCGGAAAATCTGATGGTTCATGTCGACCGGATGCATTTCTCAAACATCGTGAGCAATCTCATAGACAATGCCATCAAGTATTCTGAAGATAGCGTGAAGATAGAAATCAAGGCTTTCCGAAAAGCCGAGGATGAAGTGCTGGTTTCCGTATCAGATAATGGAATCGGTATTGCCCACGATAAATTGCCTTATATTTTCGACAAGTTCTATCGGGTGACGGATGGCAATAAATATACGGTTAAGGGCTATGGTCTCGGGCTTTTCTATGTCAAGAGCCTGATGGAGAAAATGGGCGGTTCTGTTTCCGTAGAAAGCGAGCCGGGAAAAGGAAGCAGCTTTACCCTGCATTTTCTTAAAGGTAAAAAAGTAAAAAGTAAAAAAAGAAACAATGAATAAGATAAAAGTATTACTGGTAGAAGACGAAACATCCTTGGCGATGATTCTGAGCGACACCTTGGAGGCGCAGGGCTTCGAGATGCGCATGGCGCATGATGGCGAAGAGGGGCTTCGTATGTTTGATGAACAGAAGCCTGATGTGTTGGTTGCGGATGTGATGATGCCCAAAATGGATGGTTTCGAGATGGTGCGCCGTATCCGCAAGACGGATTCCCGTACCCCTGTGCTTTTCCTCACGGCTCGTTCGGCGGTGAATGATGTGGTAGAGGGATTTGAATTGGGTGGCAATGATTATCTGAAGAAGCCGTTTGCCATCCAGGAGCTCATCGTCCGTATCAAGTCGCTTTGTCATCGGGTTTCTGCAGGAAATATTTCTTCTGAAGAACAGGAAGAGGGGAATGTTTCTCCTGATAATCCGGATGCTGCTGATCAATGGCTCTCCATCGGTTGTTATCGCCTGAATGTTACCAGTCAGATTCTGCAGTTGGAAGGTAAGGATACAGAACTGTCACATCGTGAATCCGAAATCCTTCGCATGCTTGTGGAGAGCAAGAACAATGTGGTAGAGAGCAAGGATATTCTCCTACAACTCTGGGGCGATGACAGCTTCTTCAATTCCCGCAGTCTTCATGTTTTCATCACCAAGCTCCGCCACAAGTTATCTGCCGATGAAAATATCAGAATCATCAATGTGAGGGGAATTGGGTATAAAATGATTTGCTAGAATCTTGTAAAAGAACTATTCTTCCTCGCCATCAACAAGCGCATCGAATGTTTTTACACTTGAATAGAATGGGCCAAGTTTGCTTTTCCCAGCTCCGTTTGGTCCTGCAATAATGGTGAATTCTAGTCGTCGTGTCATAGTTGCAATTTTTTTGAGGATTATGCATGGAGCAAGTAGCTCATTTTCCCCCTTCCCGGAGCTGCTACTTGCTGGATAACAGTATATTTTCTAGTCTTTACATCAAAAATCACTTCATCATCACTTCCGTCAGGATTTGCTAGAAAAACTTTTTTCCCCTCAAAATACGGCACGGAAATGCCCTTCGCCTACGCTTCCAGGTACAACTCATGGTACAAAGCTTATCTAGGCCAGCGTATCCAAGGAGCAGAAAAAGCCGTATATACATTGTCTTTCGACATGAAAGCCCTAACAGACGGAGCACAGGTTCGTTTCTTTATCCGTGATGCAAAAACCGATAACCTTTTCATCATGCGTGAAGGATTTGACCTCAGTGACGAATCAACCAAAAACCAGTCTGCTGCAGCTTATAGCCGTGTCATCAAAAAAGCAGGAAGATGGTCTAAAGTTTCTGCAAGTTTTGATTTTTCAAAAACGGTCAATGCTTTTGCCAGCATCAAAGGCGTAGAATCAAAGGGTGGCACAGTTACCGAAGCTCCTGTATCTGACGCTACCTTGGGCGATTTTGTCATCGTCATCCAGCTCCAGACAAAAGACTCCAAAGCATTGATTGACAATGTTTCATTGACTAAGAAATAAATTCATTCTTATTCATAAAAAGATAAACCGCAAGAGGACTTATGATTTCTTTTGCGGTTTTCTTTTTCCTTATACAAACTCTTGCAAATCCCTCTTTATCTATCTGTTAGCTTCCCATCACTATGTATGTTTTCTATTGGGGAAACATACGTTTCTGCTCCCTGAAACATAGGTTTCGCATAAGGAAAACATAAAAGAGTACGAGCCCTTTATAAAAAGATACCACAAGAGACGTAAATCAGTGATTCACACTATAAAAATGAATAAAACCTATCACTTTTATTGAAATGTCCAAAAGACAAAAGCACACACACTTGCTCAGGTAAAAAACAATCCATATTTTTGCGGAAGAATAAATGACAAATTCACTCACTATTTACACAAAAAGTACATGAATACTACACTGCTACCTGTTGGCGGAATTAAAATAGCGCATATTTAACTCTGCCAATAGGCTTT
>OLQW01001440.1_pt1 | contig 10824 bp, 9 predicted proteins | sample 1672901 | NCBI WGS metagenome assembly OLQW01 (sample SAMEA3136735, study PRJEB25190) | human gut metagenome | reverse complement strand
GTCAGCTCCGTTTCCCACTGTGCCGTAAGCTGGGGAGAGGTCAGCACCTCCGGCAGCACGCAGGCAAGGTTGTGGCCGTCCTTGGTGGGAAGTAGCTGTTTGCCCCTGCGCTCTACAAAGCCCATCTGCACCAGCTTTTCTAAGATGGAGGCGCGGGTGGCCGGGGTTCCCAATCCCTGCCGCTCGGCGTCCTCCGGCAGATCGTCCGCACCGGCGCGCTCCATAGCGGAAAGCAGGGTATCTTCCGTGTAGGATTTTGGCGGTGCGGTGAAATGCTCGGTGACGGCGGCAGTTACCTTGTCAAAGGTCTGTCCCTCGGTAATTTGGGGAAGTTCCCGCGCAGGCTCCGGGGCGGTGTCGTCGGCGTCTGTTTTGAACGACGCCTTAAAGCGGCGGTCAAGCTCTTTCCAGCCGGGGGTCAGGATGGTCTTTCCCTTGGCGGTAAAGGTGTTCCCGGCACAGGTGAATGTAGCGGTGACAGCTTCGTACACATGGGGCGCGGCCACGGCGCACAGCAGCTTGCAGCACACAAGGGACAGCAGTTTCTTTTCCCCCTCGGTCAGCCCGTCAAAGCCTCTCTGCACAAATTCCATTGTCGGGACAATGGCGTGGTGGTCGCTCACCTTTTTGCTGTTCAGCACTCGGCCAAACTGCGGGGACAGGTCAAGCCCCGCCGCAAAGGGAAGCATAGGCCACAGGCCGGACACAAGGCTTTCCGCCGTTGGCAGCATATCATCGGTCAAATACTGGCTGTCGGTGCGGGGATAGGTCAGCAGCTTCTTTTCATAGAGCTGTTGGGCATAGTCAAGGGTCTGCTTGGCGGTAAATCCAAACAGGCGGTTGGCCTCCCGCTGCAAGGTGGTGAGATCGTAAAGGCGGGGCGGCTGCTCCGTCTTTTTCTCCCGTGTCACAGACACACAAACGGCCTGCGCCGTTTCACAGGCGGCTTTCAGGGCCTTGGCGTCGTCTGCGTTTCTCATGCGTTCACTGGCCGCCTCCATGCCGCCCGCCGCGATATGGACAACGTGGTATTTCTCTTTCTTGAAATTGCTGATCTTGGCCTCCCGGTCAACCAGCATATTGAGGGTAGGCGTCTGGACACGGCCCACGGTCAAGGTCTTGTGATAGAGGATGGAGAAAAGCCGGGTGGCGTTGATCCCCACCAGCCAATCAGCCTGCGCCCGGCACAGGGCCGATTGATACAGGTTGTCGTAGTCGGCCCCCGGTTTCAGGTGGGCAAAGCCCTCGCGGATCGCCGCGTCCTCCATGCTGGAAATCCAAAGGCGCTTGAACGGCTTTTTGCAGCCCGCCATCTGGTAGACGAAACGGAAAATCAATTCGCCCTCGCGCCCGGCGTCGGTGGCGCACACAAGGCCGGTGACATCGGGGCGCTCCATCAAAGAACGCAGGGTGTCAAACTGCTTTTTCTTATCGTCGGGAATGATGTACTGCCATTCCTGCGGCAGAATCGGCAGGTCGTCATAGCGCCATTTTTTGAAACGCTCGTCATAAGTTCCGGCGTCGGCAAGGGAAACAAGGTGGCCGATACACCAGCTCACCAGATAGCCGTTTCCCTCCATGTAGCCGTCCCGTTTCTGATCTGCACCGATTACGCCCGCAATGCTGCGGGCGACGCTCGGTTTCTCTGCAATTACCAACTGAATACTCATTCCTTATTCCTCCTTATCCTGCGCGGGTTCCTCGTCCTCCGGGGTCGGTTCGTCCTCGTCGTCCTCGTCCTCGCCAAAATCGTATTCGTCCAGCTCGTCGCCGCCCTTGGTGTCGGCCTTGGGCTTCTTAAACTTGAAGAAGTAAAGGGCCGCGCCGCCGCCGATCAGGGCCACCACAAGGAACACGACAAGGCCGCCCATGCCGCTGCCTTTCGGTTCATCTTCCTGCGGCTGCTCGATTTCCTCCGGCTCCTGCGGCTCCGGCTCCGGGCCGGTACACTCGGTCATATTGGTTTTACATACCGGGCAATTCGTGTTGACGGCTCCCGCCGCGCACTTGGTCGTACAGGTACAGGTTTCCGGGGCGGCTTTGCCGTCCTCCAACAGTGCTTGCAGGTCGGCGTCGTCCACTTGGTTGAGGAAGTGAACGGCGGTTTCCTTGTCCTCGTTGGCGCGGTCGATCAAGATATAAAAGTAGTTGCCCGCCTTGGTGGTAACGGTGATAAGCTGCTTATCCCCATAGAAATCATCCACCAGTGTTGCGTTGCCCTCCGGGGTGACAGGTACGCCCTCCGGCTCCATGCCGCCGGTGGTGGGTTCTTCCTCCTGCGGTGCCTCGGTGGTTTCCGGCAAAGGCTCCGGGTTGGGGTCAGTGCCACCGGCAAAAGCGGTGGTGGAAAAGGCCGTCAGGCAAAGCATGGCGGCCAGCGTCACGGTAAACGTGCGAATGATCTTATTCTTCATCGGCATTGTCCTCCTGTTCAAAATCCGGCTGCGGGGCCGGGGCGCTCTGCAAAGCGCCGCCGCGCAGGAACGCCGCAAATTCCTCCGGCTTCATGTTCAGGCCGCGCACAAGCTGGATGATCTGCAAATTCTCCTGTTCGGTCTTTGCCGCTTCCAGCTCACGAAGCTGCTTTTGCAGCTCCGCGATCTTGGCCTTGGTTTTCTCAATGTCCTTTTCGATACGGTCAAGTTTGTTTGCCATAGTCAAAACTCCTTTCTGGCGTCAAGGCAGACGCCCGTAACAATAGAAATGCTGCTGCCAATAACTCGAATTGAGGTTGGTGTAAGAAATAGGGTCGCCACAGTGCAACATCACGGAATTGCCCACATAAATGCCAACATGGGAAACGCCGGGGGTGTCGTAGGTGCCGACGAAAAATACAAGGTCGCCGGGCTTGGCCTGCTCCGGGGAAACAGGGGTACAGATATTGCAAAGGCCCTGTGCGCCCAGCCGTCCCACGTCCCATCCGCTGTGATTGATTACCCAGCTCACAAAACCGCTGCAATCAAAGCTGGTGCTGGGAGAGCTGCCGCCCCACACATAGGGATAGCCGATATACTTTTCCGCCTCGGCCATCATTGCGGCAAAGGTGGCGTCCTCCAAAGCCTCCGGGGGAATGTCATAATAGGTCGGCTCCTTGACGGTGGAAGCGTTGGGATAGGTGCCGTTGGGAAACAGGTCAGGCCGGTTGCCCAGCGTGTGCATATACACCGCATACAGGCTCATTTGTTCCTCGCCCATGATGTAAACAGGCAGATGGGACATATCGAAGTTTTCCAGCTTCACGTTGCAGATGTAATAGGTGTAGGGAACTTGCACGGTGTAGGTGTTGCCCTCGCTGTTTGTCCGGGTTTCGGTGCGGTATCGGGTTTCGGTTTCAATGGTCTGTGTCAGGGTGTATTGTTTCTCAAAGAGCATGGCAAGGTCGCCTTGCACGTCGCCCAGCGTATAGACGCCCTCATGCAGCGCCGACAGGATGGAAGTCAGCACATAGGGGTCATGGCCGATCTCGTCCAGATCGAAGCGGTATTCGTCATAGCCGGGGTGCAGGCTTTCGTAGTTGTCAAGCTCATACTGCAAATCGGCCTCCATGTCCGCATAGGCGGCTTCCGCCCCCAGCATATCGCTGTCCTCGGACAGATAGGACGTGGCCGCCACGCCGGTTCCTGCGCTGCCGAACATGGCCGTACAGGATTGCAGGCCGCCCATAATCAGCATGAGCATAAGGCCCACACCGCCGATCAGCAGCACACCTTTCCAGTGCCGCGCCACAAAGGACGCGGCCTGTTTGCTTTTCTCGGCGGCTTTCTTGGCGGCTGCGGCGGTGGTCTTGGTGGCGCTGGCTGCGCCCTGTGCCGTCTGGCCCGCCGCCCGTGCTGCCTTGGCATAGTCCCGTTTGATTTTCTGTTTCTGCCAGAACCGGGCCACCGAGTTTTTCACCGCCTGCGCCATTTCCGGGTTGTCCCGCAAGGATTTCTGGTAGATGTACTCCGCATTGGCAGCAATGGCCTTTTTCTCGGCCTTGGCTGCGGCCCGGTAGGGTTTGAGCTTATGACGCCGGATGCCGCTGCGGATGGCTTTTCCTGCTTGGCGCTCGGCAAGTTCTTCCCCCTTATGACCGCCCTCGACGCCCACATTCTCATGCTCAACCTCATGGATTTTCCCATGCAGATACAGGCCCGCTTCCTCCATCGGACGGCTGGCCGGGTTGGGTTTGAGCTTGGGGGCCGGTTTCTCCACCTTGTCAAAGTGCAGCTTGGTTTTGGCCTTGCCCTTGGCCTCGTCATAGACGGTTTCCTTGGTGACGACGCGCTTTTTCGGCAGGGCTTCTTTGGCCGCTTCCAGCTTATCCGCCCGCTTTTCCGCTTTTTTGATATACGGGGCCAGCTCCGGGGAGGCCCGTTCCTCGGCGGTAAACTGCAACCGGGAAACGGGGCCGGTGGCCTGCGCCACGGTTTCCCCGGCGTCCTTGGCCGCTTTCTTTGCCTTGTGGCGGTCGTGCAGTTCATCCGCCCGTTCCAGTATTTTTTCCGCCGCGCCCTCCGGCTGGGTAGTGTATTCCTGCTCGGCCTCCCGGCTGGACACATTGACGCTTTCGCCGGTGGTCTGGTTATCCAGCGTCAGGCCGTCGCGGGTCATGTGCTGCGTCACCTTGTCACGGGGTTTCAACTGCTTCATAGGGCGTCACCTCCTTGTCTGTCATACCGTTTCGCCCTCGCCTAACCGGGTCGTCATAATCTTATAGAGCTGGCTGCGCTGCGGGATGGGGTTGCGGAACGGCAGGATCACATTTTCGTAAATCAAAAGCCCCTCGCCGGGTTCGGAATTGTCCACATACCGTAATTGCTGCGGGGAAATGTTCAATCGCTCCGCAAGGATGCGCCGGTCGCCGGACGCCTGATTGAGCAGGCAAATGAAGTCGCTGTTTTCCAGAATGTTTTCGATCTCCGGGGAAGAAAGCAGGTCTTTGACGTTCTGCGTCGCCCCGGTCGGGATGCCTCCCCATTTTCTGAACCGCTTCCAAATCTCGCAGGAGAAAGCCGCCGTCTGTTCCTCTCGCAAAAGCAAATGGAACTCGTCGCAGAAGTACCACGTCGCCTTGCCTTGACTGCGGTTTTGGGTCACACGGCCCCAAATCTGGTCTTGGACAATGAGCATACCGAGCTTCTTTAATTGTTTTCCCAGCTCTTTAATATCAAAGGCCACAATGCGGTTCTCGATGTTGACGTTGGTGCGGTGGTTAAAGACGTTCAGGCTGCCGTTTACATACAGGTCAAGGGCCTGCGCCACACGGTCGGCCTCCGGGATATGCTGGTCTAACAGGGCTTGATGCAGGTCGGACAGGATCGGCATATTCTCCGGGCGGGGGTCTGCCAGATAAGGCCGGTAGATCACCTGCACGGCCCGGTCAATGACCGTCTTTTCAATGGCTTCCAGCCCGTTCTTGCCGCCCATGACAAGCTCACAGAACGACAGCACGAAATCACTTTTCAAGGCCAGCGGATTTTCGTCCTCGCTGTAATTCAGGTTGATGTCCAGCGGGTTCACATAGGATTTGCTGGTAGGCGACAGTTTCACCACTTGGCCGTGGAGCCGCTTCACAAGGGGATAATATTCCGCCTCTGGATCGCAGATATATACATCGTCCGGGGTACAAAGGAACACACTGACGATCTCGGATTTACAGCTCATGGACTTGCCAGAACCGGGAGTACCCAGCTTCAAGCCGTTGGGACACCGCGCCCGTTTTCTGTCCAGCATAATCATGTTGCCGGTCTTGGCATTGACGCCGTAATACATGGCGTCGCCGCCCATGAAAAGCTCCTGTGTCACGAAAGGCACGAACACGGCCACGCTGGAAGTCGTCAAGGAACGCTCGATCTTGATGTGGTTGGCCCCCAGCGGCAGGCTGCTCATAAGACCCTGTTCCTGCTGGTAGTCCAGACGGACAAGGGAACAGTTGTATTTCTGCGCCACGCCTGCGGCCCAAAATACATCGTTCTCCAACTTCTGCCGGGTATCAGCGGTGTTCATCACCAGAAAGGTGATCTGGAACATTCGTTCATTCCGGCTTTGCAGGGTTTTCAAAAGCTCCTTGGCGTCCTGTCCGTAGGTGGCAAGGTCGCTGGGCAGGATGTCCATGTCGTAGCCGCTGCGGACAGCTCGTTTCTGTTCCTGTATCTTCATGGCGTCAAGGTCGGTGATCTTGCGCTTAACCGTCTTGATTGCCTCGCTCTGGTCGATGGCCTGCACATGGAGATTGACGACAATGCCGTTTTCCGTGTTGAGGAAGTCGGCCAGCATTTCGTCCGACAGCTCCGGGGACAGGATGTTTAAGAAGCTCACGGCCCCATACTTGCCGCCCAGCCCGAACATCCGGGAATTGCCGAAACGGAACGAGGACGGGGCAATAAAATCTTTGGTGGAGAGGCCGGACGGGGCCAGCCATTTCCATTCAAATTGAAACGGCTCGGCGTCGGGGTGGAGTACCCCATGCAGCACTTCCAGACGTTCCTTGGCGTCCAGCACATGAGCCACGGCCCCCATCGTCTTGAAATAGCCCAGCAGGTCGGTTTCAATGCGGGTCAGACGGGCGCGGGCCATTTTCAGGTTGTCGGCCTCGATGGTGAATGTCAGGAACTTGCGCTTGGTGAGGCCGTTGTTGCCCCGCACAAGCTGGTCTTGCAGGATGCCGGAATACTCCGCCCGGATGTCGTCGAAGTCGTCCCCCTGCGCCTTGATCTCAAAGCTCTTGGCGTACTGCTTGGGGTCGGTCTTGCGGTTGACAAAGGAAAGCTGGACGTGGATAGAGGCGTCCAGATAGTTGTAGAGATCGCACAGGTTTTCAAAGATGGCCGTCTTGGTGTCGGCCTGTGCAAGCTGATAGCTGATGTCGGCAAACTCGATACACTTGCTGAACGTGTTGGCCGTCACCTTGCAAATCCCGTCCGGGTACATGGCCTGATACGGGATGCTGGCCTGTGCGGAATGGGCTTTTCCGTCGCCCTTATACTTGCGGATGATGGCCTGTATTTCCCGCTTTTCGGCGCGGGTGAGCTTTACAGGCGGCTCGTTTCTTTGCTTTTCGGACAATCGCATTTACCTCCTTTTCCATTTGGTGCTGCCGCATAAGGGCAGTATAGGCGTTGTCGGTTTGGTAGGGCCTTTCCTTGGGCTGGATAAAGCAGCACTGGACGATCTGCCATACCACCACTTCAAGGGGCTGGCCGTGGCGCTCATACAGGGCCAGCAGGAAGCCCGGCAGCATGGCGAACACCATAATCAGGGCCGCCGCGCTGCCAGTCACCCGGCCCCGGAGCAAAAAATAAAGCGGGACGCCTACGAGAAGCGCACCGCCGAAGCAGATCAGTTGCCGTTTGGTAAGGCCAAACACAATCTTGGATTTTACACGGGTCAAATCCTTTGGGACGGTCACATAAGCCATTCAAATCACCTCGTTTCTGATACATTTTCTTGTGGGGTCAGGGAAAGATCGCTGTCCACCTCGTTTCCCCAAACATCCCAGCCGGGCGCTTTCTGTCTGGCAAACAGCTCCACGCGGGGCAGGTCGCCCGCCAGCTCAATGATTTTGTCACGGGTCACGTCCGGCTTTTTGCTGTGTTCCTCCACAGGGGAAATAATAAACTGATGGACACCGGCGCTGCGGCGCTTGGGTTTGCCTCGTTTGGCAAGCAGGCAGATTTCCGCATTGCCTCTCGTCCAGTAGCCCAGCCCATAAAACCATGTGGGGCTTTTCTTGTTGAGCTTCAACCAGACAAAGGCCACCGCCTTGAACGTAAAGCCCCATGCCCGGATCAGGCGCAGGGCTTCCGGGAGCTGCGGGAATGTGGCCCACAAGAACAGCAGACAGTCCTTTTCCGCCAGCGTTTCCACCGGCAGGGCGCACAGCTCGTCAATGCTCATGGTGGGATAGTGATGTTCCGCCGCACCTGTTTTCTTGCACTCATACCGCCACGGCGGATCGGCGTAAATGATGTGGTATCGTTTCTTTTGTACTTCCTCGATGGTTGGTAGTCCTCCTGTCTGTTAATGTGCGGTAAAGACGGCTTTCGATATGCTGCCGGTCTTGAACAGACAGAAGCAGAGCAGAACCGTGTAGCCCATACAGTCCCAAATGGCCCCGGATATATCCGCTGCCTGTCCGATCTGCTGGATCAGCACCGCATAGATGCCGACAACCACCATAATCAAAAAGGCTTGGAAGCCCAGCGCCAACAGGGATTTCAAGTAGTTCTGGCCGACGCCGCGCCACTCCGCATTGCCCAGCGTGGCAAGGGGGATCGGCCCCAGCGCGGTCACGGCATAAATTTCAATCATTCTGCCGTATGTCACAAGGAAAATACAGATGGAAAGAATGTTCATCGTCAGCCCCACAACAAGGGTCTGGAACCACAGGCCGAGAAGCGGCCCGATGTCCATAGCTTCCAGTTGTGCTTCAAGGTCGGGAATGAGGGTGTCAAAGTCAATACTGGTTTCCCCGATAATCACCCCGGCGCTCTGGTTGACGACGGCTTGGGTGGCGTCGAAAACGCCCATGACGATATTCCATGTATTCGTCACAATGAGAATGGCAAAAGCACTTTTGAAAATCCAGCGGAAGAACATGGACGTGTCAAAGTCGTGCATATTGTTCTTTTCCACGATCATGTCTATCAGTTCATAGCACATGATAACGGCAAGGATCGCCGCTGCAATAGGGACGATCACCGTGTCCGACAGGGATTGCAGCATATTGAATATGCCGCTGTTCCACGCTTGCGGCGTCGTCCCCACATCCGAGGCGATTTCCCCGACTTTCGTATTGACCGTGCTGAACAGCCCGGACAGGTTGCCCATGATGCCGTCGATTAAAATGCCTTTGATCCAATCCCCTATGAGTTCGCCTATCATGTGGGTTCACCTCCTTTGCCGCGCCCTCCCGCATGGAACCGGGAGAGCGCGGCGGAGTTTCAGGATTTAACAGTTATGGTTGGGTTGGTTGGCGGACAGCCGGGACAATCAGCCCAGCAGACCAGACAGCAGGGGAACCAGAGTGACGCCGATCAGGGCAACACCACCGCCCGCGACGAGCTGCTTAACACCCTGCGACTTGCTGGCCGGGTTATCCTGACCGTAACCTTCCAGAAGGTTGATGCCGCCCCAAACACACAGCGCACCGCCGAGGCCCACAACGATAGTCTGCAAAGTAGTAACCGCACTATTGAAAAATTCCATAAATTTACCTCCATAAATTCAGATTGTGATGGTGTTTGGGTGCAAAAAAAGCCGCCGTTCACAGCGGCAGCCTCACAATCCGCAGACGGCCCGGAGTTACTGGCCGTCCCGCCATTCCAGCACAGCCAGCGAAAAAATTTCGCCCCATGCTTCACACAGTCTGCGGTCTATTTCCCTTGCAAGTTCTTCGGCTTCCCCGTCTGTGGGCGGGGTATCATGTTCCGCGATCCACTGGCACAGCACCGCAGCGGAAATGATCGCCCGGTAGATTTCTTTCTCATACCTGAAATAATCCGCAAATGTCCATTCGTCCGAGTGTCCCATCGGTCACGCTCCTTTCTCTATGGCCGCTTTATTCTGCGGCAAAATCTTCATCCGACAGCTCAATGTCGTAGAGGTCAAAGGGTTCGTCCTCTGTTACCACGCGCCGCTTTTTCCGGCGCAGGGACGACAGGTAGCTGTCCACATCAAAGGTGTTCTTTTTGTCAGCGTCCGAGAGGTATTTATAGCGGGGGTGGCGGGTGATGTCGTATTTCTCACTGAAAAATGGCCTTACGCCGCGCACCTGCAAAATACACTTGCCTCCGTCCATCGTTGCGATCTCGTCCTGTGACATCAACTCCTTTCCTAACTTCTGATAGTTCAATCCGTGAGAGGTCTGTGCGCCCCGGTTTTCACTCTGGTTGTAGCTGTCGATGGTTTCTTTGCCCAGCACGTCAGAGATTTCCTTGGCGTTCTTGCCCCGCCCACTAAGGAAAAGCGTACAGTCGCAGTTGTCGGAAATGATTTCCGCAGCGTCCTTGTAGATGGCCTTTAACTGTGACTGGCTTTGCAAAATAATAGAAGCCGAGATTTCCCGGCTTCGGATGGTGGCGATCAACTTGTCAAAGTTGGGTATCTGGCCGATGTTCGCAAACTCGTCCAGAATCATACTTACATGAACCGGCAGCCGCCCGCCGTATTTATCATCGGCCCGGTCACAAAGCAGGTTGATAAGCTGGCTCTGTACCATTGCCAGAATGAAATTAAAGGTCGTGTCCGTGTCCGACATAATCAGGAACAGCGCCGTTTTCTCGTCCCCGATGGTGTCAAGTTCCAGTTCGTCGTCCTCCATCAGTTCCCGCACCTCGCGGATGTCAAACGGGGCCATTCTCGCGCCTGCGCTGATAAGGATTGAGGAACGGGTCTTGCCCGCCGAAAGCAGGAATTTTTTATACTGACGGACGGCAAAATGGTCGGGGTCGCTTTCCTCCAATCGCTCAAACATCAAATCCACCGGCGATTGAAATTCCGGGTCGTCCTCGCGGGCTTCGCTGGCATTTATCATTTCAAGCAGCGTCGTGAAATTCATTTCATCGTCCGGCGCTTCGTACCAGATATAGCCAATGAGGGCCGAATACAAAAGCCGTTCCGATTTTATCCAAAAATCTTCCGCGCTCTTTTCGCCCTCGCCCTTGGTGTTACAGATCAGCGTGTTTACCAGCTTCAAAATGTCCTTTTCCGAATGGATGTAGCGAAACGGGTTGTAACGCATACTCTTGGAAAAGTTAATGGTATTCAGCACTTTTACCCGGTAACCGCACCGCACAAGGAGCTGGCCCACCTCACCGATCAGACTTCCTTTTGGGTCAGTAA
>OLQW01001437.1_pt1 | contig 10849 bp, 8 predicted proteins | sample 1672901 | NCBI WGS metagenome assembly OLQW01 (sample SAMEA3136735, study PRJEB25190) | human gut metagenome | reverse complement strand
TATCCAAAGAGGAAATAGAAAAGTTATAGTGTAAACTTGAATATGTTTATTGATGAAGGGGATATGCGGATGATTACTGTGTGTTCCCTTTTTTGCTATTCGGAATAGATATGACGAGAACGGAAAAAGAAATTTTAGTTTAAACTTGTAGGGAAACGGGAATAAATTATGTTAAAGTAATATAAATGTAGCGATCTTTTAATGGGGAGTAGGATGGGGGAGTAAGACTGTTAGTAAAAAGATAAAGTTTTAGAAATCAGATGTTTAAATGCTATGTCTGTGGAGCGCATCGCACCAGTCTTTATCAGATGTGATAGTCGAGTCTTCACAGTTCGTTTCTATTTTTATGTTTTCCCTTTGAACGTCTTTCAAGTAATGTAGAGATTGGGCTAGCTCCGGTATTCGGAGATAGGGGGCTGTTTCACTTCTTTCATTGTCATCGGAGCAGGCAGTGAAAAGAAAGAGGGAGCATAAAAGAATGAAATAAAAGGCATTGTCCATCATTTTGTGTAAATAGAAAACTTCAGGATTTAGGTTTTATACTTGAATCCTGTTTTCAAATATAGTTATAAATTGGTTAAAAATCAACGCCCAATTCCAAATAGGTTGATACCATTTCTTTTCTATTTCGTTAATTGCCGGATAAACAGACTTTTTTAAGGCATCGTCATTTGAGAATGATAGCTTATTTTTAGTGTACTTTCTAATTTTCCCATTCAGGTTTTCAATGAGATTAGTGGTATAGATAATCTTTCTAATCTCAACAGGGAAATCAAAGAATACGGTTAGTTCTTCCCAGTTATTTCTCCATGAGCGTATCGCATATGGATATTTAGTGCCCCATTTTTGCTCAAAGTTATCCAACCTATCTTAGCCGCTTCTTTAATAGGTGCATTATAGATGTTCTTTAAATCAGAAGTGAACTCTTTTTTTTCTTTCCAAACCACATAGCGACAGGAATTCCTAAATTGATGTACCACACATATTTGAGTGGTAGAGGCAGGAAATACACTCTTGATGGTTTCTGTAAATCCATTCAGGTTGTCAGTAACTGTAATCAGTATATCTTCTATGCCACGGACTTTGAGATCCGTTAAAACGCCCATCCAGAAAGCGGCACTTTCATTTTTACCAACCCACATACCCAGTACCTCTTTTAAACCGTCCTTATTCAGACTCACACAGAGATAAACAGTCTTGTTGATAACTTTACCATTTTCCCTAACCTTGAAGACGACACCATCCAGACAATCATGTATAAGCTCTCCAAAGGACGATTCTGCCACTCTGAAGCAGCCTGGCTGACTTTATTGGTAATAATAGAGATAGCGGAGGTGGAAAGATTGATACCGTATATTTCTTGCATTTCTGACTCAATGTCAGATACGCTCATGCCTTTGGCATAAAGAGAGATTACAAGACGTTCAATAGACAAGCCACGGGATTGATGCTTAGGGACTACAACTGGCTCAAATTCACTTTTTCTATCACGGGGAACCTGAATAACAGATTCTCCCATCTCTGTTTGAATCTGCTTCTTATAACTACCATTGCGGGAGTTGCCACTATGATCGCCTTGATTGGAGTGTTTCTCATAACCTAAGTGGTTATCGAGTTCAGCTTCTAACATTTGCTCATAGACACGAGTATGAAGCTCTTTCATGAAAGCGGTAACATCTTCACCTGTCTTAAACTGAGACAGGAACTCTTTACTTAAAAATTCTTTGGGGATGTCCATAAAATCTGCTTTTTTACAAAGTTAATATATAAATAAAAAAAACTACGAGAAGAATCCCGTAGTTTTCTATTTACACAATATTATGGAAAGTCCCTAATCTTTATTGAATATCAGTCAGTTGTAAAATCCGTCATTTACAATGAAGCTCACTAAATCCCCCTAACTGAAACCGTTTGTTTACGCATTATTTACGCAGAATTTGAGAGATTGCATATTGCCGTTGAACCCATTAAGCATACAGTACTATTACTTTTATTAATAGTCAATGTAAATAATCGCCTCATATTTTAATACCCAATTTTTGCCAATTCAGCTTGATTGTCCATACGATGTGCATCATATTCATGATCTCAGCTCAATGAGTCGAAGATTGATGCGACATCTGGGTACGTGTAGCGTGTCTTATCTGCATATTTCTTGTATTTCTCACTTCGTGTCCTTTCAATTCGTCCTCCATCGTAGGGCAGACGTGAGGTCATACCACGAGTGTTAAAGAACTGGCATCGAAAAGAATTTAGGATTGATTTGTCACGACCATGTTCACTATATTTTGTCAAAAGTTTACAGAGAGCATCCTGTGGGTAGTCTTCCCTGTCAGGAATGTTGTCTAACAATGGACCAAACACTATCTTTACAGCACGAAAATACTTCTCTCTTTTGCAAGAGACATAAATTCATCGGCATATTTCATCAAAGTATCTTCATCTAATGTCCCGTTTTTTGTCAATCCAGGGCAACTTTTTTACATGGCCTTTGATAAAACGCAGTGAAAGCAACCCGATGTCTCTCTCTGAATCAGAATAAGTCTTATCGTCAAAATCTTCATCTCCACGGTATGTAAATGATATTAGTTCTAACAAACTTTTTGGCTCTGTGTAAATAGAATGATACAGGCGACAATCAGAATCCAGATGGAATATTTCGCTAAGTAAAAGTTCTAAACTAACTATTTGTTCATCTTTGACATTTGGATTTTTATCAAGATATTCCAGTATTTCTTCTGCATCATGCTTGTACTGCTCAAATTCTGGTGTTTTAATATTATTCAGCCATCCTTGCAAGGCATTAAAGGCTGGTGCAACAGGAATGTCCTTCCCACCATAACTAACATGACGTAGCAAAGATAATACATCGCCATACCTACCCACTTTAAGCAGTTGCTCTGCCATTATGTTCAGCGTATCGTAAGCATCCGATAAAGTACACATTGTAGACCTAAAAACTCTTCTATTACTTTGCGTTCAAAAACGTAGTTATGAAACGATCAATGAGTAAAGAAGAGTTTTTAGCGCTATATCAGCGCCAACAGTCCAGCGGACTAACCATAAAGGATTTCTGTGATAATGAATCGTATCCTGCTTCCTGTTTTCATTATTGGAAGAAGAAATATGGATTGAGTCACCCATATACCAAACACACCGAACCTACAGGTGATTCGTTTATCCCTCTTAATATTAATCATACTCCTGCCATTCCCACTTCATCATGTGGTGACAGGCATGTAACCATAGAACTTCCATCCGGCATAAAGATCCACCTCAACATCCTAAGTAATCCGGAGATTATTTATGGCCTGATCAGTAAATTATGTAGCCATGTTCTGCCTGAATGATACGATGCGCTACTTCCTGTGTCCCGGGAAGACAGATATGCGCAAAGGAATAAATTCCCTTTGTGGGCTTGTTCATGATAAAATGGGATATGACGTTCGACTTGGCGATGTGTTTATCTTTGTCAACCGAAGCAGAACAACCATGAAACTTCTGCATGCCGAAGACGGAGGTATGGTTTTATACATAAAACGCCTTGAGGAAGGTACCTTCAGACTTCCTTCCTATGATAGTGAAAGCCGTTCCTATCCCATGGAATGGCGTGATTTAGTACTGATGGTGGAAGGCATAACCGATAATCCGAGTGATAGACTCAAACGTCTTAAAGCCGGTCGAAAAGAAGGATTTTATTGATTAAAAAGAGCTTCCTAAACTTGTATAGCTGTACGATTTTCAGTATCTTTACATTATAATAAGATACTAAAAAGAATGATTCATACAGATACGATGGAACTAATAATCAAGAATCAACAGGAGCAAATAAAAGGGCTTCTGGAGACAAATCGTACCCTTGTAGAATCAAATCAGAAACTTATGGAACAGACGGGAGAACTGCAGCAAAAAGTACAGGAACTCCTGTCGCAAGTAGCCTGGTTAAACAGACAGCTTTTCGGCAGAAAGAGTGAAAAGCTGGCATCCTTGGATCCCAACCAGCTTGCCTTGTTTGATACCTTGGCTAATCCCAGGCAAGAGGAAACGGATCTTGTGGAGACTGGCGTAGGCACTAGGACATGTAAACCGGACGGAAAGAAAAAAGAATCCCGCCGTAATCGGGAACTGTTAGAGGGGCTGCCCGTTGTGGAAGTCATTGTCGAACCTGATAATGTGGATCTGAATCGATATCGTCGTATAGGTGAAGAGCGCACACGTACGCTTGAATTTGAACCGGGAAAGCTATATGTCAAAGAGACAGTACGTCCCAAATACGGACTCAAAAATAATTTAAGTCTTCCCAAAGAGGGTGAAAGCGGTGTCATAATAGCACCGCTTCCACCTTCCCCTATATACAAATGTCTGGCAGGACCTTCCTTGCTAGCCGAAATACTTCTGCAGAAATATGAATATCATGTTCCCTTTTACCGTCAGGTAAAGGAATACAGACATTTGGGTGTACGACTGCCGGAAAGTACTTTAAGCGGGTGGTTTAAGCCGGTATGTGAGTTATTAAGTCCTCTTTATTCGGAATTAGTAAAGCTCGTAACGGGCAGCGGATATGTTCAGGTCGACGAAACCACAGTACGGGTCATCAACAAAGGAAAGGGAAAAACCGATAAGGAGTATTTATGGATGGTCAGGGCAGTTATGGAAAAACAGGTCATCTTCCATTATGATGACGGTTCCCGATCCGGACAGACAATCAGAAATTTATTAAAGGACTTCAAAGGATATCTTCAAAGTGACGGATACAGTGCCTACAATGCGTTTGATGGCACTAAGGACGTGTGCCTTATTGCCTGTCTGGCCCATATCAGAAGACATATGGAGCTGGCACTGGATGAAAATAGATCACTTGCTGAATATGCTCTTAAACAAATACAGGAACTATATCATATTGAGCAGATAGCAGATGCCCGGAAACTCGATGCGCAGGGACGATGTGCACTCCGCCAGCGTTTGGCAACTCCCATACTTGACTCCTTTGAAAAATGGGTGGAACAGACTTATGGCAAAGTACCACCAAGAAGTCGCATGGGACAAGCTATTACCTATACTTATCCTCTTTGGCCAAGAATGAAGAATTACCTGAAAGATGGAAATCTGAAAATCGATAATAATCTGGCGGAAAATGCGATTAGACCACTTACTTTGTCCAGAAAGAACTTCCTCTTTTGTGGTAACCACGAGGCTGCTGAAAATACAGCAATCATATGCTCACTATTAGCTACCTGTAAAGCACAGGAAATTAACCCAAGGGAATGGCTGAATGATGTCATAGCCAAACTTCCATACTATCTGGAAAAGGACTCCGGGAAAAATGTTCGTGAACTTCTTCCGGATGTTTGGAAGTTAGAGAAATCCAACACGAATCCAATTGGAGTTTAAATATTTATGTTGAAGAATAAAAAAAACTCGATATTAGCTTTTGACTAAAGTTGATATCGAGTTTTCTATTTTATGAAAATACAATGTGTACTTTATCGGATGCTTACAGCGTATCGTCAGAATAGCACCAAACAGATACGGTCTTCCAATAATTCTCCTTAGCTTCTTCTGGTAGAGTTTCGACAAATCTGGTTAATGTTATTTTGTTTATATTTAAGTTATTGTATATCAATAAGATAATAATTACAACACTTTACAAAAGAAACAGAATAGAAACAAGATCGGTATTTTAGGAGATTCTTCGGTTTTTACTTTTCACTTGATTTCATCCCTTACACTTGGTTGCACACAAAGTGTTTCTCAAAGCAACTTTCCCCACTACTGACCTCTCTCATCAAGAATATCGTTTGGTGATCTATAGAGAATTTTGCAGCCAAAAGAGAAAATAGGCAAATATACCTTAAGATTATATGCTCATTGAAACTTTTTGCACTATGCAAAGGTAAGTACTTCTACCAAATCATAAACATATGGAAAGGCAAATATGCCTACCTAAATTTAGTTTACTTTGGTTTAGCATATATATAGGCTAATAGACTAAACTAAACTGAATTTTCAACAATTTCTATCATCTAACTGAACACAAAACATACAGCATAAGAGGAAGCAAATCTACTATGTATTTTCTCTTTTCGCTGCAATCCTATTCATGGAGTACAAAATGTTTTTATTTGTAACTTTTAAAGCCATTCTGTAACGACTAAAACGCCTTAAATACTTTGCACAGAGTACAAGAATATCATTTCAAGGTTCTTTATATAAACGCTCAAAAATAATCCCTCACTTGAAGCGAGGGATTATTAAAGTTCATTTGTTATTTTTTTCTTGCCAATATTGTACAACTCTGAATACGTCGGTTCTTGGATATTCTTTAATGTTGGAAACCGTATGGCCATTTGAAAGACTTTCTAAGTTTCTCATTGCCTTTGCTCCCTCTTTCTCTGCCAATCCAAGGAATTTATTAATTGCTTTTGTGTTATTTAAATCATTAATTGGCAAAAGAAATGCTGTTTCACATTCTTGGGAAAAATCAAAATTACCTTGATTATATTCCGAAATGCCTTGTGATAACAAAACCACAGATACTCCATACGATCGTATTTTTCTCAACAAGACCTCTAGAATTTCTAACGACTTCTTCTCTCTAAACAAGTCGTGTGCTTCGTCAATCATTAAAACATATCTCATACTTCTATTACCATCCGCAGAAACATCAGTGCCTCCCATATTAGTAAACACATTGAAGATGTAGTTGATAATTAAGAAAACCGATGTAAAACGAACGGTATTATCTAGCTCACCTGAAAGAGAAAAATAGTAGTTATTATTCAAAAATACACTAGGGTCGTTGACTTTGGAGGCAAACAGCTCATATTCGCTTAACCTCTCCATTATTTCTGTCAATGTATCTCTTGTGTCGCCAACTTCTTCTATGACTAAATCATATATATCTTTCAAAGATGGGTGTTTGCCGTCTTTATTTTGGATGAATGCCTCTTTTGTTGCATCTTTAAGTATTTGTTGTTGCTTCTTGCCTATATTTGAATATTTGGCAATTATATCAACAAACTTATTGATACCCACCATTTTATTCTTTTCATTTACATTATCAATAAACGAAACTGGATTAAGTGGGAAAGGAGCATTTGGCGCATTGATACATTGGGTATGGGTCGAAGTAAAGAAGTCTTCCATTTTCTTTTTATCATCTTCTGCCAGCCCTTTAAAGTCAAGGAACAAAAAATTTACTTGTCCCTGTGTTTGAGTATATAATTGCCTCAAAAACTCCAATGCAAATTGAGTCTTTCCTGAACCAGATTTACCAGCAACAGCGATATGCTGATTATTATACAATTTGGAATTATTAAAACAAAACCTAATTTCTTCATCTGTTTTCGGATTATATCCAACCTTAATATTGATAGGGCCAGCAAACTCGCTCTTATCTATATGTTGGTTATAATTTGCAACAGGATCAAAGGACACAGGAGCATCCTCAATGGCATCCATCCCTCGTCCCAAATATTCGGTTAGAAAATCAAAAAAGGTATATTGAGGAGTATGCTCAAATATATAATTGATTTTTTCAAGCCCATGATCAATATGCAATTTGATGTATTTAGGTATTGATTCGTCATTTTTAGTTATACCATAAGCCTGACAAATCAAAGCAACATAGAAATCCTTGAATTGAGCATCAAATAATATATGGTCTTTGTACTCTTTTCCCTGAGAATCGTATAGATTAAACTCTTGTGGTGTAAAACGCTTTCCTGTAGACAAAGAATAGCCTAACGCAATTCTAGCGATTACATTTTCTTTCGTTCCACCAGTAAGTTTTTTAGTCAACTGGGTTACGACGTCATGATTAGCCTTGGATGTACTTATATTAATCAGCATAATTTCTATTCTTATATTCTGTAAAAATTCTATCCGTATCTATCTGCAAAAATCGAGAACCATTCTTTTGATTATCTATCAAATAAGCCCGATTTACAATCGGCTGAATCAATTTGTATTCGTTCTCCGTCAACTCCTTCATAAGAAGAGGAAAAAGAATCACCTGTTTTGACACATTAGGATAAAATTGTGTCAAGATATTCCGAGTATGACTGGTATCAAATTTTTGCATCGGGCTATCAATGAAAACAGGAAACTCTATTTCTGTTTCATCAACCAATGCACCAAGCAGAGCCGAAGCAAACATTTGTCTCTCGCCCATAGAAAGATTCCCTTTGTCAATCTTTCTATTATCGACATCATACAAGTTTATATCTACATCCTCACCATTACCATTTATATCAACAACAACTCTATCTACAAGATTTGTCTTATGCAAAAATCTCTTCAACTTATCTTCGAGCTTCTTGGCTAAGGCCTTTTTCTTTTCATCCTTGAACTTGATCAAGAATTTCTGAATCGTTCGAATCAATCGAGAGGCTTCGTCATCGACCTCTTTATTTTGATTGGAAACAGCTATTTTTTTAGACAAGATTTCTTTTTGCTTTTTATTCGCTATAATCTCATCAGATAATTTTTCCTTTTTAGCTTCTTTAGCTGCAATATCTCGATAGATTGATTCAATTTTTCTGTCTATAGCTTCTTTCTTTTTTCTCAATTCTTGCACATAATCACTTTCTGCATTTTTCTCAGCCTCCCTTATTTTCTTCTCAATAGAAAACAGTTCTGCTTTTGCCTTTGTATACTTACTGTACAAATCATCAAAGGATGATTTACTTTCCTTTATTTTAGATACCAATGAAGTAAAATCATTCTCTTGTATCCCTGTAAAATCATGTAGCATTGTAAAATGTTCAAAACGACTATTGTCAAGATCATTATAGAAATGCTTCCTTATGAGTTTTCTGATTTGATTTTCATAAAAATCTCGCACTTTAATGTCAATGTGAAGATTAAAGTCTCGTTTCGCATTCTCTATATCACTGAGTATAACATCAGTCTTGTCATTTACCCCTTCCAATTGTAGTTTATTTTGCTTGTACGCTTTTTCCTCTTTTAATTGGTCAAGCATTGATGATATTAGACTCCCTGACAACCCAAACGGAATGAGGCTATAAAGTTCTTTCAGTCCATCTTCTGCTTGCCACATTTCGGCAAACAACTTGTCGCGCTTTTCGTTTAATTGTTCCAATTCTTCTTGTGTCATCAAATCACCCTCACGGATCAACTTGGTTTGCAATTCTTTAGAATCATGTTGTTGCAAGACGCGATCATCTTCTAAATTAGCAATTTCATCGGTCAATCTGCTAATTTCACCTTCCGCATAAGTAATAGTAGCTATTAATTCTGTAAACTCTTTTTTGTCTTGAGGTCTTGCTGATTCTCGCCTATAGTCATCTTGGATTCTTTCTAACTCATTTTTCAAATCGTCATATTTCTGAATCCCCAAAACCTGAGAATAAGCCCGACTTAAATCCTGACGTTGCTCCGGAGTATTGATTTGTGCGAACGAAACAATCTTTTCAGCATCAAAGAAAAAGAATTTTGCAATCTCTATCGGAAGAATATAATCTCTAATAAAGATTTCTTCTTCCTTCGTTATTTCATCCTTTGTACCTGAAAACAGGTCACTTTTCCTCCCATCAATAAATATTTCCAATTCGTCATCATAGTTAGTTGCACTATCATATGAACGTGTGATTTTTATATCAGTACAAGGGACATCCGGGATTTCAACATCAGTAAATGTAACGGAGACAGAGAAACGAGTTTGACCTTCTTTACGGGCTTGGATATTAAGACTATTTCCAATGTATCTGCTATAGCCGCCCTTTTCATCAATTTCTTTACGGTATAAATCATCTACATTCCCCATTTGGCGACCATATAAACACCAAACCAATGACATCAGAAACGTTGTTTTTCCAAAGCCATTATTTCCACTCACAATAATTATATTGCGTTCTCCATTTGGGGTTAAATCAATCTTATTAATTCCCTTATAGATTCGGAAATTGTTAAGTTCAATTTCTTTAATTATCATTTCTTCTTATTTTTTACAAATTCCTCAATACGCGACTCTATTTCACTTTTCAAGCCGCGACGTCTTTGCATAAGGGATTTACTTTTTTTGAAGTAAAAGCAACTGTTCTATTAATTCACCCTCTTCAATGTTGTCTTTGCAGACTTCTTTCATAAGTTCTGCTTCTAACTTGTTTTTAACTTTTACTTCTTCCATATCTAATGATGCGTTATAAATCTTGTTGTATATGTCAGACACTTGGAACGTAAAATTAAAATCACGATACCAATTGACCTGTATAGCAATTAATTCTTGATCTGTAATAAGTTTTATTTCTGGATCTTTTTGCTGAAGATTATATTGAATCTTCAACAGCCTTTCGAGAATACTAGCACGATAACGGAATACATACGCTCCCATGTCATTTACTGCTTTCCGACCATCTCTTCTGAATGGCATTCGATTGTCTATTATATTTCGCTCTTGATCCAATTGTAGTCGAAAATCATATAATGGTTTCATCCATTCTCGTCCATTTTGAATAAGAGAGCGCATCGACTTGTCATCTTTTACAACAGTACAAGTCCAACAACCAAATCGACTTTGCCCACAAGAGCCATGACTTTTATCTGTGACAACCGTGGGGCATTCATAATCATCTGCACTGGCATCCCTATAAATGTTGAATAAGATTGAATTGTCAAATCCCCAAGGAGATGGTATAGCATTAACAATATACCAAACCTCTTCCAACATCAATTCTTTTATGGGCGCATACACATACGTGTTTTTTAGAATCGTATGATTAGTAAGCCGTTTCCCATGGATTTCATGCTTTTTGATAGAACGCGCCCTAGTAGTGACCTTCTTCGATATAGAAAAAGTGATGGGGAAGGTAATCAGTAAAGAATTAAA
>OLQW01001432.1_pt1 | contig 10864 bp, 5 predicted proteins | sample 1672901 | NCBI WGS metagenome assembly OLQW01 (sample SAMEA3136735, study PRJEB25190) | human gut metagenome | reverse complement strand
AGGAGAAGCGGTTGTTCCCCCCCAGGCGGAAGCGGGCTTCGGTATTGCCGCCGTAAAGCCACGTATTGGGATCGGTGGTGACGGTATTGGTATTGGGGTCGACATAGATGCGTCCCTGGTCGTCGGTCTTGAGCCCCGTCACGTAGAAGTCGCCGATCGAACCGCCTTTTTTGACCTTCATGCGGTAGCCGCCGTAGTCCATGTTCACCTCGTCGACAGTCACCAGGTTACCGGCCACGTCGCGCGTGCCTTCGGGAACCAGCTCCTTCACCTCGTTGCGGTTCATCGAGAAGTTGACATTGGTCGACCACGAGAAGTCGCGCCACTTGTTCTTGTAACCCACGACCGCTTCGATACCCCAGTTGTTGACCTTGCCGGCATTGATATATGCCCGTTTGTAGCCGGTGCTGGGCGGTGCATCGTAGCTAAAAAGCTGGTTGTAGGTGTTGGTATTGTAATAGGTCACGTCCGTCCAGATCTTGTTGCCGAGGAACTTGGCGTTCAGGCCCACTTCGAACGACTTGGTGCGCTCGGGCGTAAGGTTGACAGCCGGGGCATAGGAGTCCGACGAAACGATACCGCCCGTCTGCAAGGGCGTATTGACACCGGTAATAAACCGCTGCGGGGCGTTACCCACCTCGGCATAGGAGGCACGCACCTTGAGGAACGAAATGCCGGCTTTGGAAAGGTCGGCCATCGACGAGATGACGGCCGAAAGGCCCACCGACGGGTAGAATATGTTCATATGGGGCGTGAAGGCCAGCTGCGACGCCCACTCGTTGCGCGCCGTCACGTCGAGGTAGACCATGCCGTTATATCCCAGCTGGGCGGTGGCGTAGACGGCCTGCGTCTGGTCGTGGTAGCGGTCGGCGTAGGGTTTGGTCTGCGAATGGCTCATATCCACGTTGTAGACCGAGAACTTGTTGGCGAGGGTGGCCAGGTGGCCCTCGAAGCCTTCGCCGTCGTTCTTGTCATCGAGGATGCTCGCACCCAGGTTGAACGACAGGGAGAACTTGTCGTCGAAGAAACTCTTGTTGATCGACAGCAGGGCGTCGGCGTAGAGGTTGTTGTGGTGGATCTTGTTGTTCTGGTAGTTGCCGTATTCGGAAGCGAACAGCTTGTCGGACGAGGCATAGATCTTGCGCGTATAGTTCATCACCATGTTATCGGTGCGCACGCGCCCCGTGAGGGTGATCCAGTCGGCAATGTCCCACTTGAGCGTGGCGTTGAACGTATAGCGGTGCGCCGTATTCTCGAACAGCTCGCGGTTGGTAATCCACCAGGGGTTCTCGACGCCGGTGATGAACTCCAGGGGCCAGAACTGCTTCATATAGCCCGCCGTGGCGTCGTAACGCTCGTAAACCTCGTACTTGGAGATGTCGTCGCCGCGCGGGAAAAGGTAAATGGGAATCAGCGGGTTGTGGTAGAGGCCCTGCACGAGCGGGTTACGCTTGTACTGGCGCATGTAGGAAGCGCCCAGGTCGAGCGTCAGCTTGTCCTTGATGAGCTGCGTGGTATTGCGGAAGGTAAAGTTGTACCGGTTGTAGACGTTGTTGGGGATGATGCCGCGCGAATTGAGCGAAGCGGCCGAGAAATAGGACTGGTTCACGCGCGTACCACCCGAAACCGAGATCGCATTGGTCTCCTCGAAGCCGGTCTGGAAGAAATCCGAGGGGTCGTACGAGGTCGGGGTCGAGAGCTTCGTACCCCAGCTCATGGACGGTGCCGTAGCTTCGGTGCCGTAGGTGTTCTGGAACTGCGGCATGACGAACGGCGACGAAAAGGTGGTGTTGTTGGCGTAGTTCACGCGCACACGCCCCTCCTCGCCCTTTTTGGTCGTGATGACGATCACGCCGTTGGCACCCTGCGAACCGTAGAGCGCGGCCGCCGTGGCGCCCGAAAGCACCGTCATGGATTCGATGTCCTCGGGGTTGAGGTTCGAGATACCCTCGAAATCGCCGCCGTCGGGCGTTTCGTAGGTGCCCTCGGTCTGCGACGAACGCAGGTCGGGCATCGGGATACCGTCGATCACATAGAGGGCGTTGTTGTTGCCGCTGATGGACTTCACGCCGCGCATCACCACGCGCGTGGAACCGCCCACGCCCGAGGCGCTGGCGTTGATCTGAAGGCCGGCGACCTTGCCCGAAAGCGAGTTCATGAAGTTGGCGTCCTTGACCGTGTTGACGATGTCGCCCGCGACCTCCTGCACGTTGTAGGTCAGCGCTTTCTCCGACCTTTTGATGCCGAGGGCGGTAACCACCACGGCGTCGAGCACTTCGTTGTCCTCGTGCATGACCACCGACAACGGGGCGGATCCCGAGACGGGAAGCTCCTGTTTGGTATAGCCGATGAGCGAAATTTCGAGCGTGTCCCCCGGTTTGGCCTGCGGAAGCGAGAAATTGCCGTCGATGTCGGCGGCAGCACCGGTTGTCGTACCTTTGATAAGCACGGTGGCGCCGACCAGGGGCATGCCCTTATCGTCCTTTATGACTCCGGTAACGCCGCCCTGAGCGCTGTGGGGGGGGGAATTTTTAGCTTTCTTCGAGAGCACGATGTGTTTGTCCCGAAGGGTATAAGCGATGTCGGAGCCCGCGAAGAGCTTGTCCAACACGGCCTGCAGCGGTTCGTCGTGCACCGAAAGGCTCACTTTGCGGTCGGTGTCGATGTCCGACGTATTGTAGACGAACGAACAGCCCGTCTGCTGCTGGATAGCCTGGAAAACCGTGATGACCGTCGCGTCCGGGGCATCGAGGCTCACACGCGAGAGGGCTTGCTGCGTCTGTGCTGCGGCAGAGGTGGCGCCGAAGCATCCCAGGAGCAGCATCGGGATAACGAACAGACAACGGAAACATGTAGCGACAACACGTCCTCCCCTGCCTGTCGCAAGGTTAGTTTTTTTCATGGATCAGATTTTAGGTTAGTGTAATGGTTAGGTGTCGAAACAGGCCGCCGAAAAGTGCGGCATCCGGGAAAAAAGAGACGTTAATTTTCCATAGGCGGATCGAAGGTTTTTAAGTTCGTATTCGGTTATCGTAAAGTTCGATGTCGTTGCCGGCGATCCTGTAATTGAATTTATAGGTCAGTTGCAATACGGACATGATGTGGTAGATGCCGTCCTCGACGCGGAAATTGCCCGAGAAGCGCATGTCGCGGAGCCGGTTGTCCATGAAGCGGATGTCGACGTTGTAGTAGCGCTTGAGCTCGGCGACGATCTCCCCGAAGGTATCGTGCTCGAAGCAGAAGCGGCCGTCGATCCAGTTGATCGAGCGTTCGGCCGAGGGGCAGTCGGTCAGGCGCATGGCGTGCGTCCGGGTGTCGAAAACCAGCTGCTGCGCGGGGTGCAGGCGCACCGAGGCCTGCTCGCGTCCCGAAGCATAGGCCTTGACGGCGCCTTCGAGCAGGACGGTGGTGACACGATGCTCGTTGTCGTCGTTGCGGATGTTGAAACGCGTGCCGAGGACTTCGATGTCCAGGCCGTTGGTCGACACGACGAACGGCGCCCGGCGGTCGTGCTCGACCTCGAAATAGGCTTCACCCTCCATCTTCACGCGGCGCTGGCGCGAAAAGAAGGGGGCGACGTACTCCACGCTGCTCGACGAATTGAGCCACACCTTCGTCCCGTCGGGCAGCACCACCTGCGACCGCTCGCCCAGCTGGGTGACGACGGTCACGGGCTGCGCCAGGCGCTTGGAAAGCAACACGGTCGTGAGCCCGCCGGCCAGGAGCACCGCGGCGATCACGGCCGCAGCGGCTATACGCACCGCGCTCCGGCGCAGGGAGATACGGCGTCCGGCGTGCATGCGGCGCTTGAACTGCCGGAGCGAACGCTCGACGTCGATACCGGCCGCGTCGTTGATACGGTCGCTGACATATAATATATAATAGACCTGGCCGAGCATCCTGCGGTTTGCGGCCGAGCGGTCGTACCACGCCTCTACGGCCGCCGCCTGCGCTGCGTCCAGCTCGCCCTTGAGGAAGGCTACCAATACCTCTTCGTCGATTTCGAAATTTGCCATGCTGTTTGCTTGTCTATAAAGTAATACAATCCGTCAGCAAAGGATGCTAACGGAACGGCGAAAAAAAATTCAGATTTCCTTATCAGGAGAGGTCAGGCCACAGCAACAGCACGAGCAGCGGCCAGTAATCGCTGAGCTCTTCGCGCAGCAGGCGAACCGTCTGCCCGATACGGTAATTGACCGTCTGCGGGGAGACGTTGAGGCGGACGGCTATTTCTTTGTGGGTCATACCTTCCAGGCGGTGCATACGGAAGGTCTGCCGGAATTCAGGAGGCATTTTGCGCAGAGCTTCGGTCAGCCGCTGCACCAGTTCGCCCTCGAGGTAGAAATCGGGGTCGTCGAACGTCTCTTCGTAGCGTTCGGCCAGCTGGCGGATGATGCGGTTCTTGAGCGTGTCGCGCAAGGCGCTGTTTAGCGACTTGTTCTTTACGATGGTGAACAGCAGCGATTTGAGCGGCATCTCGGGGATCAGCGAGGTGCGGTTTTCCCACACCCACATCAGGGTGTCCTGGACGAGTTCCTCGGCGCGTACCGGCGGCACGAAGCGCGTGGCATAGGTGCAGAGCGGTTTGTAATAGCGGCGGAAAAGCGCATCGAAACATTTTTCATCCCCCGCACGGAGCAATCCGACAACCGTGCGGTTGTCGTGTATGTCGATCGTATGCGCGTTATCTGCCATCGGCCGGTATATTCTTCGGGCCCGCCGCCCCGAAGAACGGCGGAGGGACAAAGCAAAAATACAACTTTATCCAATATTTGCAAAAAAGATTCCGTACGGGGCATACGGTGTGTCCGGACGGAGTATGCCGAAAGGGAACGGGGGATACGGCGCAGGCAGCGCCGTATCCGGCGACAGGGAAAAGGCGGAAGCCGGGGACGGCGGCGTATTGCCGCCGCCTCGGGGAGCACCCTGCCGCCCGGCGGGAATGCGTCACGGCACAGGCCGGGAGCCCGGGCACGGCATGGACGCGAATACCATGGCGGCAAGCCGGGATATTCCCGGCTTATGTCCGGAAATCGCAACCGCGGAGCGGGAATCCGCCGAATTTTATTACCTTTGCGGGGCAGGCCCGCCCTGTCGCTGCCGGCCGAGGCCGGGAGAGGAAAGTCCGGGCAACACAGAGCACCGCGCAAGCTAACGACTTGATATCCGTGAGGGTATAGGAGCGTAACAGAGAACGACCGCCCGCAGGGGATTTTCGTAATCCCGGCGGGTAAGGGTGAAAAGGCGGGGTAAGAGCCCACCGCGGGGGCAGCGATGCCGCCCGGCAGTACGTCTCGCGGGTTGCAAGACCGTGTATACCGGCAATTAAGGGTTGCTCGCCCGATGCCGGGGGGTAGGTTGCTTGAGACGGCAGGAGACTGCCGCCCTAGATAAATGACAGGGGCCCGGGGTTCGCCCCGGGAACAGAACCCGGCTTACAGGGCCTGCACGTACGGGGATGCCGCCAAAAAGCGGCATCCCCTTTTTCGGGCCGCTACCGCAACGGGACGGACGGCGGGAGCGGGAGCAGTACCCGGGGAAGCAGAGAAGCCCGGGAAAGAAAAACGCAGAAGGACGGGCATTCCATGCGGCAGGCATCGGCAGCATGGCATTTTTTTTGACGTATCGCCCGCCGATGGCGACCCTCGGCGAACATATCCGGCAAAGCAACGCTTACAAATGGTGGATCCTGGGCATGATCATGCTCGGGACGTTCATGGCCGTGCTGGACGTGACGGTAGTCAACGTCGGGCTGCCGGCCATCATGTCGGCTTTCGGCATCGGCATCTCGACGGCCGAATGGGTCATCACCGCCTACATGATCACCATGACCGTCATGCTCCCCTCGGCGGGTTGGTTCGCCGACCGCTTCGGGAACAAACGCATCTATATTCTGGGGCTGGCGCTCTTCACGCTCGGGTCGTGGCTCTGCGGCAAAGCCCCGGGCGACCTGTTTCTGATCGGGGCACGCGCCCTGCAAGGCGTCGGCAGCGGCATCATCCAGTCACTGGGACTGGCGATCGTGACCCGCGAATTCCGCCCCGAGCAGCTCGGCCTGGCGCTCGGCCTGTGGGCAATGGCCGCCGCCGCGTCGATCTCGTTCGGCCCCCTGCTGGGCGGCTACCTGGTCGACGCATACAGCTGGCACAGAATCTTCGACGTGAACGTCCCCGTGGGAGTGTTCGCCATCCTGCTCTCGGCCTTTATCCAGAAAGAATGGAAAAGCCCGGCGCGGCACCCGTTCGACTGGCGGGGATTCGTGGCCATCGCGCTCTTCATGCCGCTGGCGATCTATGCGCTGGCGCGGGGCAACTCGCCGACCAACCACGACGGCTGGGCCTCGCCCACGGTGATCGGCTGTTTCGCCGTGGCGGCCGTGGCGCTCGCCTACTTCGTCCGCACGGAGCTGCGCAGCCCGGCGCCGCTGCTGCAGCTGCGCCTGCTCGGGGAGCGCAACTTCGGGGTTTCGATGGCCGTGCTGACGCTCTTCTCGATCGGTATGCTGGGCGGCACCTACCTGCTGCCGCTCTACATGCAGCGCGGGCTGGGCTACACGGCGCTGATGGCCGGGAGCGTATTCCTGCCCGTGGGGCTCATACAAGGAGTGCTGTCGGCCGTATCGGGTTACCTCACGCGCTATGTCAAACCCCTGCTGCTCGCGGCGGCGGGCATCCTGCTGCTGGCGACGAGCTTTTGGCTGGCCAGCCGTTTCACGCTCCACACCACCCACCGGCACATCCTCTTCGTGCTCTACATCCGCGGGCTGGGCATGGGGCTCACGTTCGCCCCGCTGAACTTCTTTTCGCTGCGGAACCTCACGCAGCACGACATGGCCGCTGCGGCGGGTATCTCGAACAGCATCAAACAGTTGGCTGGAAGCGTCGGCATCGCCATCCTGACAGCCGTTTACTCGGCCCGGACGGCTTTCCATGCGGCGCACGAAACGGTATCGGCCTCCCAAACCTATGTCGAGGGGGTGACCGACGCGCTCGGCGTGGTGACCTGGCTGACCCTCGCGGCCGGGCTGCCGCTGCTGTGGGTATTCCGCAAAAAACGGAAGAAAACGCCGGCAGGGAACCCGGGAGCGGCCGGGGTGGCCGGGGAAAGATAAACCGGAAAGGCGGGGGAAGGACGAACCGAAGAACCGGGAAAGCCAAGCCAACGCGCCGGGAGCCAAAACGGGAAGCCGGGGGAGGGCACAAAGCCGGGAGGGACAGGATAGGAAAGGCGGGGAAGGCCGGACAGGTGTATGCCGGGCGGCCCTATCCGCGACGGACGGCTACATCAACCCCATGCGCTTGCGGGCGAAAGGCATGACCCAGGCCGGGGACTGTTGCCGCGCGAGCAGGTCGCGCATGTATTCCATATAGGGTTCGACGTGGCGGAAATAGCGTTTCAGCCCCTCGCAGAGTGAATTCTTGGGGCTGCCGTCGGCCCCGCGGGCGAAACGGTGCTTGGGACATTCGCCCCGGCAGGCGAAATAGTAGTTGCACCGCAGACATTCGGCGGGCAGCGTGTTGCGTTTATCCAGCCCGAATTCGCGGCGTTTCTGCGAGCGGTAGAGCTCGGCAAGGGGCGTCTCACGGATATTGCCCAGCCTGTACCCGGGGTAGACGAAATGGTCGCACGGGTAGACGTCGCCGTTGTGCTCGACGACCAGCGCGTCGCCGCACGTCTCACCCATCGAGCAGACGCCCGGCCGCACACCGCACCACTGCGCCAGCGAGGCGTCGAACAACTGCACGAAACAGCGCCCCACGTCGCTTACGACCCACTCATCGAACACATCGCACAGGAAATGCCCGTAGCCTTCGCCCGAGACCGACCAGCCGGCCAGCCGCGCTCCTTCATGTCCGGGCGGGACGATCAGCGGACGGTGGTGTCCCGGTTTGCCGACGACGTGTTCGACGGCGGGCAGGAACTGCATGAAGCGGCTGTGCACCTCGTCGCGGAAGAAGCGGTAGATCTCCCCGCCGCGCCCCTCGCAGCACCGGTTCACGACGCTCAGCGTATTGAATTCCACGCCGCTGCGCCCGAACATCCCGACCGTCCGCATCACGCGCTCGAAGGTCGGTTTGCCGCCCCTGGTCAGGCGGAAGGCGTCGTGGATATCCCCGGGCCCGTCGAGCGAGAGGCCGACCAGGAAATTGTTGGCGGCGAAGAGGTCGCACCACGCCTCGTCGACCAGCGTACCGTTGGTCTGCAACGTGTTCTCGATCCGTTTGCCGTCGGCGTACCTGCGCTGCAGCTCCATCGCCCGGCGGTAGAAATCCAGTCCCAGCAGCAACGGCTCGCCGCCGTGCCAGCAGAACTGCACGGTGTCGACCTCATTGGCCCGGATGTACTGTTTTATGCAGAGCTCCAGCAGCTGGTCGTCCATCACGGCCTGGCGGCCGCCGTACTGCACCGCCTTGTCGAGGTAGTAGCAGTAGTGGCAGTCGAGGTTGCAGGCCGAGCCCGCCGGTTTGAGCATGATCGAAAAGGCCGCGGGGGCGACCTGTTTCTCCGCGTCGCGGAACGTAAATATCTGCTTCTGTTTCATGGAGCGGGCTGATGTCCCGGACAAAAATAGCAAAATCCCTCCAATATACGCCGCAAATGTCCGAAAGCGTGCCGAAACCGTACGGGCTCCGGCAAAAAACCGGGCCGCAGCGCACGTTTTTCGCCGGAATCGTTTATCTTTACGTGCTGAAAAAACTTAAAAAAACGAAAACGATGAAAAAATCGCTTATCCTACTCGGCATGTCGCTGCTGGCTGCGTGCGGCGTGCAGAAAACGGAACTCCCGCTGCTGCCCGAAGAGGCATTCCAGACCACCGTCGACGGCAAACCAGTCGCACTCTACACGCTCCATGCAGGCGACATCACCATGCAGGTCACCAATTACGGCGCCCGCGTCGTATCGCTCTGGACACCCGACCGCGAAGGCCGCTACGAGGACATCGTACTGGGCTACGAAAACATCGGCCGCTACATAGACAACACGGGCGAACGGTTCCTCGGCGCCGTGGTAGGCCCCTACGCCAACCGCATCGCAAAGGGGCACTTCACGCTCGACGGCGCGGAATACACCCTGCCGGTGAACAATAACGGGCAGACGCTGCACGGCGGGCTCCTGGGCGTAGACCGCGTGGTATGGGACGTGGTATCGGCCTCGGACGACAAACTCGTGCTGCATTACCTCCATCCCGACGGACAGGACGGGTTCCCGGGCAACCTGGATATCGAGATGACCTACTCGCTCACGCCCGACAACGAGTTCCGCATCGACTACAAAGCCACTACCGACAAACCGACCGTGGTGAACATGTCGAACCACCCGTTCTTCAACCTCAAGGGCGAAGGCAACGGCACGGTGCTCGACAACGTGATGACGATCAATGCCAGCCACACCACCCCGGTGGACTCGGTGCTGATCCCCACGGGCCAGATCGCCCCGGTGGAGGGTACGCCGTTCGACTTCCGTGAGCCGCACGCCATCGGCGAGCGCATCGGAGCCGACAACCAGCAGCTGCGCAACGGCGGCGGCTACGACCACAACTGGGTGATCGACCGCAAGACCGAAAGCGGCATCGAGCAGGTCGCCACGGTCTGGGAACCCGCCTCGGGACGTACCATCGAGGTGCTGAGCGACCAGCCCGGACTGCAGGTTTACAGCGGCAACTTCTTCGACGGCAAGAGCATCGGCAAATACGGCAAGCCGCAGCGCTACCGCGAGTCGCTGGCGCTCGAAACACAGAAGTTCCCCGACAGCCCCAACCACGACAATTTCCCCTCGACGGTACTGCGCCCCGGGGAGACCTATACGCAGGTCTGCATCTACAAGTTCGGCGTGAAATAACACGCAGGATATGCCTTGGCGGCGGAGGGCACCCGATGGTGCCCTCCGCTGTTTTTTCGGGGCACGGATGCCGCCCGCAGCCTTAGGCGCCAGACCGCATCGCCCGACGATATAAACAAAAAAACAAACTTATAAATATTTATTGAGATAGTTTTTGTAATTTTGGAGCCATAAACCGGCTCAAAAAATGCTACGTTCGAACCTAAATACCATAAACGACCGGATTTTCAACAAGGCCGCAATACAGATCGACGACGAAGCCCTGCGCGAAGTGGAGGCGTGTTACCGTTTCCTGGAGGAATTCGAGCAGGGAAAGGTCATCTACGGCATCAACACGGGGTTCGGCCCCATGGCACAGTACCGGATCGGCGACGCCGACCTGAACAGCCTCCAGTACAACATCATCCGTTCGCACAGCTGCGGCGCGGGCGAAACGCTGCCCGACATCTGCGTGCGGGCGGCGATGCTGGCGCGGCTGCAAACGTTCCTCAACGCCAAGTCGGGCGTGCACCCCGACGTGGTGCGGATACTGGCCGATTTCCTCAACAACGAAATATACCCGCTCGTGCCGCGCCACGGCAGTGTAGGCGCAAGCGGCGACCTGGTGCAGCTGGCGCACATCGCACTGGCGCTGATCGGCGAATCGGAAGTGTCGTTCCGCGGCGAAACCGTCTCCGCGGCCGAAGCGATGAAGGCGTGCGGCATAACGCCGCTCAGGCTCCGCATCCGCGACGGGCTGGCGCTGACCAACGGCACAGCCGTGATGACGGGAATCGGCATGGTGAACCTCGCGCAGGCCCGCCGCCTGCTCGGGTGGGCGGTGAAGGCGTCGGTGATGCTCAACGAAATCGTGGAATCGTACGACGACTTCATGGCCGGGGCGCTCAACGAATACAAACTCCACGCGGGACAGATCGAGATCGCCCGGCAGATGCGCACCATATGCGCCACGAGCCGCCGGCTGCGCAAACGCGAAGCGGAACTTTACAGCGGCGACACAGGCGCGGCGCCCACCTTCAGGCAC
>OLQW01001428.1_pt1 | contig 10904 bp, 10 predicted proteins | sample 1672901 | NCBI WGS metagenome assembly OLQW01 (sample SAMEA3136735, study PRJEB25190) | human gut metagenome | reverse complement strand
GTTGTCCGCCAGCAATCCAACCTGACCTTTGTAAAGGTAGAACATCCCACTCTGAAAACCCATAGCAGTTACGCGGAGAGCCTGAACCTTTTGCGGGATATACCTTTCAAGGCGGCGGATGACCGGCTGCATCTCGGTAGGATGGTGTAACGAAGCAACGGCCATAGAGGCCAAGAAAGCACCAGCACTGTCTGCGGTAACGAAGAGTTTTTCGATGTTGCCGCCGAACTCTGCCGCTTTCGCTTCAATGACTGCAAGCGCATCGAGAATATCCGAGATTTGTCCGAAGATATCCGTTTCGGGAACCAGACGGTAATCGGGGATAAAAACGATATAGCCTCTTCTTGCCAGTTGGATACCAAGATTCCTGTTCTGTTCTTTGCGGCCGGCAATCAAGCCCCCGCCGTGAACATCCAGGATGATGGGTAGTGGTTCTTTGACCTCTCCGACTGGTTTGTAGACATCCATTGAAAGCCCTAAATATTTCCGAACCGGGATGGTAACAATATCGACAAGGCCGCTGTTGTGCATACGCGGTTGGCTGCGAATGATTTGTTCGACGTGGATGCGCTCCTTTACGGAAGCACGAGTAATGATATTCAAAAAAATCAACTCCTTTAACAAAAAACGCGGCTGCTGCTCTTCTTGAACAGCAGCCGTATTTGGTGAAATCAACGGAACTCGAATGTGTATTCGGTCCCGGTAACGGTTGAGACGAAAATGTTCACGCCAATCACGCCGAGGCGCTTTGTCGTGGCAGTCGTAAAAGAGCGAGCGTTCTCATTTGACCCCACGACAAACCGAAGAGGCTCGCCGTTTACGACATGCAAGGCACCTTTGCAGCCGATAAGAGACTTGACTCTTTCGTCGCTGCTATTGGTGGCGGTTAAAATACACCCTTCCCGAATTCGCATTTGTAAATTCCTCCTTAATCAGAAATCTCAAGCCAAAGCTTGCGGGTACTGGTCAAGAACATCGTTGAATCGGGAATCTAGGTGCCGGTCATTTTCGTCACGGGCGGGATAACTGAACGCGTTCTCGTCTGCAGCAGCATCCGTGAACCCGTCCATCATGGTTAGGATACCCTCCATCCAGGCAGCGGCTCTGCCAAACATACCGTTTTCCTGTTCCTTGTTGCGGTGTAGGTAATCGGTAAGGCTTTCAAGAGCCATCTTCTGCTGGTAGAAGGTATCCCAGTTAATGTCTTTGATAGTGTCGAGGTAAGCGTTATCGTCCATTTTGAACAAACTCCTTAAAAAATAAATTTACGATGCATACCCCGAAAGGCTCCTGCAATCAAATTCCAAAACAAAAAGGCAGGCTCTCCATGTGACTGGAAAGTCTGCCTTAACGGTTCAGAACTGTGAATGTGTGAATTACCTTTCGGTTGGTATCCATCGTACATTTTTCATTGTATGCGGTTCGCACATTCGCGCAAGGGCTTAAAGGTGAAATCTGAGAAAATTATTGGACAGTGACAGAAGAATTTACAGCCTCAGACGAAGAATCGGTGCTCTCGCTCGCGGCTGCATCAGAATTCGTAGCGTTTTCATCATCAGATGCAGCACCGGACTCGGTTGCTGTTTCAGATTCCGGAACAGCGGCAGCGTCCTCAGCAGGTGCGCCGGGCATAGTCGCATACAGACCCGTCAGACGGACAGGCGCGTCACCGTAGCCAAGATATCCCCAGAAAGTATCAGTGCTGGCTTCATTGATGTACTCGGTGCCCTGCAATACCGGGAACTCATAGATATCGGTGATAGCCGTGCCCTTCACATCGGCGCTGTCAAACTGGTCGCTGCAGGATGCCACAACGGTGCAGTCCTCGTAGTTCCAGACGAGGTAGAAGGACTTGGCACCGGTCTCTTTGTTGTACTCCGCGTCACGGAACTCATCAAAGGAAGTATACTGCGTGCCGGTCGGGCTGTTCTTCCAATAAAGGCCATTCGGGGTACCGAATACCGCATAGAGGGCGTTGAACTTCTCCTCGGGCGTGCCGTCAACAGGAAAATCCTTCAGAGCGGAAGGCTTCATCGTCGAATAGAAAAGCCCATTCTCAAAGGCGTTCCCGATAGTCATGCCGTCTGCAGCAGCCGTTGTGCTGTCCATGACATTCGATACCGGGCCACCATTAAAGCCAATCTGGTAGTAGTTGGCGGATTCCCCATTCTCACCCTCGGTACAGACACAGAAATCCGAGATATCTTTTTCCAGACCTTCTCCGGTCACGGCATCCTCAATACTGTCGATGACCGTCTCCCCCGTTTCCAGAGCGGACAATTTCAGGTATCCGGAAATTGGCATCTCGTTCAAATCCTTCACGGACACGCTCTTGATTTGTGTAGAACTGCCGGATGCAGAGGAATAGAGTCCTGAAACGAATGCGCCATCCTCATAGGTCAGAGGATTTACACCCAAAGGCAACCCATCCGTCCATGTCATATCGGGCTTATCCAGAGTCCCTACAGTGAACTCTGGAAGATTGTCAAGCAATGACCATGCATTGATGGGCTCTGGCGTAGGTGCAGGAGTCGGTGCCGGTGTGGCAGTGGGCTGTGCGGCGGCGATAGCCGCTGCCTCAGAAGCCGCTTTCCGGTCCTGAATCTCCTGAGATGCACAGCCGGTAAACATCACTGCGGATGCCATCATGACAGCTGCGGCGAATAGAATTTTCTTGTGTTGCATACTGTTTTTGCACTGTCTTATTATTTAGGCAGTGCTTTGCCTCCTTTTACATATCGTTTGTGCTGAATATGACCAATGACCGCAAGCCCCAAAAAGCCAACGGCAATGAGCATCGAACTGCCTCCGAGAAGAAACGCGCAATAACCGGCCACATCGCGCCACTGTGCAGCTTTTGCGAGCGTGCAGATGACGCAGGCAATAAAGCAAAGCCAGCCAAAGAGATAGCCAGCCATTCCGATGGTAGCCACCTTCCCTAATATGGATTCTAAAAGCTTCAAAGCAACCACATCCTTCCTACGAATTTAATTTTATGCGATTCGCAAGTATTGGCAACAGGAAAATATCGTTATAAAAAGAAAAAGCTGCCCAACCGAAGCTGGACAGCGAAAATGCTATTGAATTTTACGGTTTTTTGTTTTGTTCTGCTCTTCTGCGCTCGCGTTCCTCGTACTCCTTCTTCTGATACTTCAAGCGTTCGTTCAGCAGAAAGGAGTTTTCATCGCGGGTCATGGTGAGTTTGGCTCTGTACACGATATAAATGACGATAAGTGCCAAAATGCCGTAGGTGAAGATGAGACTCAGAAGATTGCCAACAACCGTTACGATAATAGGTGAAATGAGATGGAGAATACCAATGACGAGCAGGAACATACCGCCAAAGACGATGACTTTTGCAGCGGTCTGAACGGCAGGCGGGTAGCCATCAAGAAAAGTAGATATAGTATCGTTGATTTTGGTGAAGATGTCATTTCTCTTTTTGCCATTGTTATTATTGTTTTCAACCATACTGGTCCCTCCCTTTTTATGCCAATTATAGCACGTATTTGCACAAAATGCTATACCTCGCATTATATTGTGGGTGAGGACAGGAACCATTTTGTTTGCCAAGACGACAACGAAAAAAGCCGTCACCCCAAAGGGCAACGGCTAAGTGTATTGGTGTGATTAGCGAGGCAGGTTCTTGTCTACCACGATTTCGAGGTTGTAGTGAGGCAGTTTCGCAACATCACCCTTCGCAACCTTGAGAGCCGCCTTCATCTTGTCATCAGGCATGGACTGGATAAGGCTGTTCAGTTCCTCACAGGTGTGGCTGAGCATCGGACCGCGACTGGTGGTGAACATCGTAGCGGAAACCGGCTGGCAACCCTGAGAGACCATACCGTCCCAATGCGTGCGCAGTTCAGCAACAGACTTCATGTTAGCAGCAGTGCTCATGAAATCATAGATGTTGCAGTGGTTCTCGTCGATGTATTCAAGGACATCGATGCGAGTGCGGTTCGCATATACAGGGAACTGGAGCTCGACCTTGTTGCCGGTGTTGTTCATGATACGCTCAGCAAACTGCTTGGCGTACTCCTCGAGGGGGCAGGTCTTGTCTTCCACGACAGGAACAGCATCCTTCACAGCATCGAAGATGGCACGCCAGCCCTCATCGCTCAAATCGATGTTGGACTTGTTTGCGAGGGTGTTCAGGAACCCACGCGGCAGGTCAGAGATATCGATGGCGATGGTGCCGGTGAACAGGTTGAAGGAAGGATGACGAGCACGGTCCCAGATGGTATCCAACTGTGCGGTAGCGATAACGCGGTCGCCGAGCTGGATATCCACACCCTGGGTGCTCATATTCCCCTGATAATAGTGCTTCAGGGCGTAACCACCTGTCACTGCACGAGTCTGAGTAGCGGCTGCATTGAGCAGACCGACCTCAACGGAAACAGGGATATCGTGACCATTGTAGTTCACGCTCAGATGATGCGTCCCGGTCACAGCCTTGTAGCGCTGGAAGATAGGCTTGACGAAAACATCGCAAGTCTTGCCGTTCGCCATCTGATAGTCGGGAATCAGGATACGGGCGGGAGCGGCACCGGAATCATCGGGCTTGAGGTAGTTGCGATACTTGACGCCGAAATGCTCCGCAATGGAACGACGCAGCACATTGAGGCTGGAAACCTTGCTCGGAGCGCAGCTGCCATTCTGGGTCAGCATAGTGCTTGCGGTGCTCTTGTCCATCTCCACATAGATGATGGTGGAGGGAGCGCCGAGAGGCTTGTAGGCATCACGCATGACGATGTCGGCAAGAGGGATATCCTGCTGCTCAACAATCTTCATCTTGGTGTCGAAGGGGCCGTCAACGAGGTGGTAGGAATCCTCTTCCGGCTTCTTGGTGGCGATGAACCACGGATACTTGTTCCGGGTAGCGACCAGCAGGAAGTTGTTGAGACCTACGCCGTGGATGCACAGAGGACCCTCATCGGTGTGACGAGAGCCAAACTGCAGGCTTTCGCTCACCTCGTTGATGTCCATACCGTTGCCCCAGTCGGCAGTAACCATGCCGATTAGGTCCTTCTCGGAGCCTGGTACGAACGCAACCAGAGCGTTTACAGGGCCGGTGCTGTTCGACAGGATGTTGTCCATGGGCTCGCAAGCGGCGCTGTGCATCGGAAGGAACTGGTTGGAAACGGCATTGAAGTAGTTCTTGGTGATACCAACATTGAGAATATGTGCCTTCATAGTATACCCCGTATCGTGGGGCCAACGTGCTGCTCTTGAAATCATCTCCACAGCAGGTAGAGCCCCAAGATAGGGGTTTGTTGTTATTTGTTTTTGTGTTTGTCTGCTGTTTCAGGAAGCAGACAGGCGATAAAAATCGTGACCGCTGCTATAGCAACCACGGTCACGATAATTGCTGGAATTGGAATTTGGTCGATAAGCGCGAGTATCACGCGGTCTATCAGCAGCCAGAAAAGATGGCGTAACATCTTATGACTGCTAAGAAAGGCGTCCACTCGCTAAACTATCTTGTCAAAACTAAACATACAGGATTCTCCTTTTTTGATTGATATTTGTTTTATGCTAACGCACTTTATCGTTGTACCCACGGCTGGAACATGTATAAAAGATGCTCTAACGCGGCGTTCGCGGCTGGGATATGTATAAAGGATGCTTTGCTGTATTTGCAGCAAAACAACGATTTTCGCATTAACGCAGCGTGTACGTCCCGCTTTTTAGGCAGGAAATCTATTATTATCACCGTATCGTGGTGTACTACGATGCAGGAATGTTCCCGCATGACCAATAACAGATAGTCCGCAAAAACCTCCAAAAGAAAAAGGACAGACACCCATGACGAGTGTCTGTCCTTTTCAAGAAAAGAGGATTGTGAATATGGCTATTGTTACACTACCTATAAAGGTAATGATACTGGTATCTTTGGTACGATTATTATTCTATGCCGTTCGCAAGCGCTGTCAACACTAATTTCTGATTTTTCCGAACAAAAAGCCAACTGTGTGTCAGATGGTTTTTCTGTTATTCGTTGATGTTTTTCTGGTTGTGGTGAAGGGCACCACGGACAAACTGGTTCCAGCGAGCATGATACAAAACAAATCCGTCTTCGAACTCTACCGTGATGTTGTTGACACCATGGTAAGCAATACAGGTGGCTTTGCTGCCATTTTTCATCGTCATCGTAGTGCCAACAGATTTCACATAATCGTGCTCATCCTTGCGAGCTGCACTGATAGTACGCATCCGCATTTTGCAGTCGGGACAGCAGGTGGCACCGGATGCAATAGCCCGCGTCATGGCGCGAACGCTTGTCACGAACTCTTTCTTACAATCCGGGCATACGAAGATAGCTCTTCTTTCCGAACGAGCAGAAATTTCGCTGGGAGTGTAATCGTTCTTGTCGCTCCACAGAGGAACAACTTTAGGACACTGGGTAGCCAAATCATTGATACCAGAAACAACCTTGCGACCTGCGCAAACAGGGCAACCTGTGCTGCCATTTTGTACGGTATGAACTACATTGCAGATAGAAGCTTCAAACTCCTGCTTACAATCGGGGCATACGAACCACGCTTTCTTGTTGCTGCCTGCAGATACTTCGCTGGGGGTGTATGTGTTCTTTGCACTCCACATAGCGAAAATCTTAGGACACTTGGTAGCCAAATCATTGATGCCAGGGACGACCTTGATACCTGCACAAACAGGGCAACCGGTATTACCACGCATCAAGGACCTTGCGGCATGGAAAACACGGGCTTCAAACTCCTGCTTACAATCTGGGCATACGAGCCACGCTTTCTTGTTACTGCCTACAGATACTTCGCTGGGGGTGTATGTGTTCTTGGCACTCCACATAGCGGAAATCTTAGGACACTTGGTAGCCAAATCGTTGACGCCGGAAATGACATTCTTGGAATTGATGGTGTTGGCATTCATAGTAAACTCTCTTTCTCCTCGTATTTTCGAGGCTTGTGATAAATAAAAATGAGCGACTTGTAGTTACAGCGTCTTAAACTTACGGCAGCAACGCATCATGGTGCGGATACGAACCAAGTCAATCTCGATTGCCAATGCGTTGATGCCTTCGAAAAGTGCATAGACAGCCATTGCGGGAATCGCTACAAGTAAAATAATGATGGATTTAATGGTTTTCATTTCAAGCTCTCTTTCTCCGCATTTGCGCGGTCTTGCAACAAAAAAAGACAGGTCACCGATTGGTGCCTGTCTGAATTTTGTCAGGTTGTAAATGGTTGGTCGTGTTTTGTTATCTATCGTACAATACTCATTCTATACTGTTCGCAAACGCCGTCAAGACAACATTTCAAAAGAAAAAGCCGCCCCACCCCGAGAGGTGGAACGGCTGATGAGATTAGTGCTTGATATAAAGCGAAGTTCCTTTGAACGGATTCAGGATACCAGGCTTATACTTGGTGCTGACATACTCAGCAATCTGAGCATCCGTCATACCGTTCAGTACATCGAGCCAGCATTCGGCGTTGATGCCCATGAGTCCGCCCATACCGAGCGCATTGTCGCAGCGTCTCATATCCTCGGCAAATGCCTCGCGGTACGCGCAAGGCTCAGCAGCGTGGATAAACCGATTGGTGTCGTACATAGTGCCACCTCACGCGTTTACCATGGCTTTAAGCCCTGCTTCGTCCAGAACGGGAATTCCCAGAGTGTTGGCCTTATCGAGCTTAGAGCCTGCTGCTTCACCGGCGACCAGATAGCTGGTCTTCTTGGATACGCTGCCGGTCACCTTACCGCCGTGCGCCTCGATAAAGGTCTTGGCCTCTTCGCGGCTCATTGTGGGCAGGGTTCCGGTAATCACAAAGGTCTTACCAGCAAGCGATACAGCATCCTCAGCGGAACCGCTCGCGGATGCATTCGGTGCATGGTAATCGAGGTTGACGCCAGCCTTGTACAGGGCCGTGACCTCCTGCTTGAACATAGGGTCAGAGAGCATTGCATCCAGAGCAGCGTAGATGGCATCAGAGAAACCGGGGATGTTACAATCCTTAATGTTATCCACATACAAGGCAGACAAACCGAGCAGGTTTCCGTCCGTTGCCTTGCACTGGGTAAACAGGGCGCGAGCAACATGACCGCCAATAAGACGATAGCCGAGACCTTTAAGAACACGGTCTGCGTTCTGGGTCTTGGAGTTCTCGATGGCTGCGAGCAGCTTCTTAGCCGTCTTTTCACCGTACATGTCGATGAGTTCGGATTCTTCCTCATAAAGCCAGTACAGGTCTACGGGGTTGGAGATGAACCGACTATCGACCAGGTCCTGAATGATTTGAGGACCAAGACCCTTGATATCCATGCACGCTTTGGATGCAAAATGGATGATGCGGTTGACCGTTTTAGCGGGGCAGGAATCGTTCGTGCAATACAGGTCCACAGACCCGTTCACGGAAGCGATAGGCTCGCCACAGACAGGGCAAACCTGACTGGACATGTCATAGGGCACAGCATCTGCCGGACGTTTCTCCTTCTCGACCATGGTAATCTTCGGGATGATGTCACCGGACTTGTGCAGAACAATGGTGTCACCGATACGGATGTCAAGATTTTTGATGAAATCCGCGTTGTTCAGAGTAGCACGTTCAACACGGGTTCCGGCCAACTGTACCGGGTCGAATTCCGCCACAGGAGTGACGCGGCCGGTACGACCCGTCTGCAACACGATACGGCGAAGAACCGTAGCCTTCTCCTCAGCGGGATATTTGAAAGCAATAGCCCACTTAGGAGTTTTGGTCCGCTCACCCATCTTCTTGCGGATGTCGATTTCATCCACCTTGATGACAGCGCCATCAATGGGATAATCGATATCATACCGATGCTCCCCGATATCGCGGATAGCGGCGAGGATACTGTCGGTATCATTGCAATGCGCGTAGTAGGTGGTCTTGAAATCGCAAACATCGCGCAGATAGCAAAGCTGGTCGCAGTGAGAGTCAGCAAACTCAGAGGAATCCTCTCCGTCATTGACACTCTGCACATTGAAGATGAACACTTTCAGATTCCGCTCCTTTGCGACAGCCGGGTCCGATTGACGCAGCGTACCGGCAGCGCAGTTACGGGGATTGGCGAACAGCTTCTTCCCTGCTGCTTCCTGCTTGGCGTTGGTTGCTTCAAAGTCCTCTTCGCTCATATAGCACTCGCCGCGCAATTCGATTTTCCAGACACCTTCCGGCATCTGGATATTGACAGGGATGCCAAGAACCTTGACATTGTCGGTAACATCCTCACCGACATGACCGTCGCCGCGAGTGGACGCCTGTACGAGCCGCAGCTTTCCGTCAGAACCGGCAGGCTTAGCGTACACCAGAGATAGGCTCAGGCCGTCAATTTTGCGCTCAATAGAGAAGGTGGCATCAGGATATTCCTTCTCTACAGAAGCCGTGAAATCGCGCACCTCATCGTCTGAGAAGACATCCAGAAGCGAAAGCATCGGGACACGGTGTTCAACCGGAATGCCGATAACGCGCTTGCCGCCGACCACCTGTGTGGGGCTGTCGGAGGTGACGAGTTCCGGATGCGCGGCTTCGAGGTCACGAATCTCGTGCATCGCACGGTCGTACTCCTCATCCGTTACGACAGGAGCATCCTGCTCGTAGTAAGCTGCGCTCCAGCGCTTGACCTTCTCGCAGAGTTCATTGTAGGTATTGATATATTCAGTCATTGTAGTTCAGTTCCTTTCAGTGCAGCCGCCATAGTATCTATCATACAATACATTTGGCGGCATTAGCAATATCGAACATCAGAAAAAGCAAGCCACAAAATGTGCTGAGACATGCTTTGCATTTACTTTCTCTTCACCTTATCGTATTTCACGCCGAGAATCTCAGCGGCAGCGTTAAGGGTTTCGAGAGAAATATTGTTAAAGTCATTTTGTGCTGCCATATACAGCGCTTTTGTGCATCTGACGGCGTCACAAATATCGTAGATGGTATCCTTGTTTTCGAAAATCAGCAAATACTGCTCATAGCCGACTGTGGTATCTTCTCGATACTCGACACCGTTGGCATCGAACTCATATAAGCGGTTTGCGGTTCCGGAAGTCGGGATGCATTCAAAACGGTTGGTATCAGAATCCGTGTGTGTGACCACCATTTTGCGAATCGTCTCGGGATAAGGAACCCCAAAGCGAAACTCGACCATCCAGAGATAATCGCCTGCCTTAACAGAAAGCATTTCAAATCTTCCTTTCAGTGTTAATTTTTATTGTTTATTCGTACCCTTCAAAGCTTCGATGGCAATCTCAAATTTTCAGTTCGAGCGCAACTTTTTCTTCTGCGCTCTTATCGTTCATCCCATCGACGAGAACGTAAATGTCTACGTTCCTTAAAACTAGTCCTTTCGCTTGCCAGTCGGTTTCTTTGCGAATCTTTTCTGGCAAAAGACGAAGTGCCTGCTTTTTGAGGTTGTCGATTTTTTCTTCTGTTGCGTACATCTCTTGGCTGAAGGTAAATTCTGCAGTTTGGTATGTTGTAGTCCATGCACGAACCTTTACCATTACGGTGCTTTCCGAAATGTTGTAACCTGCAAACGGAATCAAAGACTCACTCAGTTCCCCAATTCTCGCATTGAAGAGATTGGTTATACGAGCAAGTTCCTTGTGGTAGATTGCCTTTGCTTGTCGCACCTGTTCATGGTAGCACTTTACACAGTCTTCAACCGTGTAGAAGATGTTTACAGATTCACCCGTATATCCCCGATAGCCTGTATTATCCATTGGAGCAATCACCTTGGACATAACATGACCGTTCTTTACAGGTCGGAAATAAATAGGAGAATAATAAATTGTCTTATTTGTCTCCTTGGCATCTGTTACCACCACCGGAGTGGGCTCAATTCCACGAATTGGTTTTTTGGTTGGGTCTGCGTTTGCTCGATAGTCGCAAATCCAAACCATCTTTCCCGTA
>OLQW01001427.1_pt1 | contig 10908 bp, 4 predicted proteins | sample 1672901 | NCBI WGS metagenome assembly OLQW01 (sample SAMEA3136735, study PRJEB25190) | human gut metagenome | reverse complement strand
TCTGTCTAAGAACTTTAAAGACAAACATTTGAAAGGCATGGAATCCCAGCTAATGAAGCAATTGGCCGAGAAAATGCTGAGAGGTGATTATAACTCGGCCTACTTGTTACAGAGTTATAAGCCTATACCCTCAAATAAGGTACTGGAGCAACAACTCAAACTCACCAACGGATACAGTCGTTACGAAAACATTACCGGGGTCTATTTGGAAGCTGGAGAAAATGTAGTATTGGTGGGTGACCTTCACGGACGCACCGTAGGACTGCTCATTCCAGACTGGATGCGTCAACCTACTCTAGGCTATCAACCGACAAAAGACCCCGAAGGCTGGGGACTGAAAAAACAAGAGATACTGTTACACGAAGGTGTGAACGTAATCAATGTGAAGAAAGCCGGTAATGTGTATGTAGACTATTTCGCGGATGACCCCGACACTGCACCGGCAGTTACCATTCACTTTGTAACTGGGAAGGTAAATGGGTACTTTGACGCTACTGTACAGAGTAACGAAGACTGGAACCGTCTATTAGATAATGCGGTCAGCCCTGTTATGGATGTGAAGGGGAAATATATTCAACTAGCATACCCTGTGGAGCAATTAAAAAAGTTGACTTATGGCAAAGGCAAGGAACTGGCTGAGAATTATGACAAGGTAATGCAGGTACAATACGATTTCTCGGGTGCCACGAAATATAATCGTATACCAAAGAAGCGTATTCTGGCGCGTGTCAACTTTAACTATTTTATGTTTCGCGATGGTGACGGTGTAGCTTTTGAGGGTACAGATGGCACTATGAAGGCAGCGATAGGTCCGGAAGTGACAACTAACTGGGGTATTCATCATGAGATAGGACACGTGATGCAGATGCGTCCTTGGCTTACTTGGGGAGGAATGACAGAAGTGAGTAATAATCTTTTCTCCATGTATGGTACTATGAGTTTGGGTGATTCCAGCCGTTTGAGTAAGCGTCATATTTATGAGGTTGCTTTTAGTAAAGTACTTAATGCGCCAGAAAAGCAGTTTATCATGTGTGTGAAGGATCCTTTCCATAAGTTGATACCCTTCTGGCAAATTCAAATCTATGCCGATAAGATTGGTTATAAGGATTTCTATGCCGACCTGATGGAGCATTTACGTAACCAACCTCATAAAGGGGCAGGTAATGCATCTATTCATAATATGTATGAATATATTAAGCTTTGCTGTGATTTCCTGAAAACAGATCTTACGGACTTTTTCGATGCGTGGGGGTTCTTTCAGACCGGAAAATTTCACGTAGGCGATTATGGTAACTATGATTTTGAGGTCACTCCCAAGATGATTGAGGAAACAAAGCACTACATTGCTTCTAAAAACTATCCGAAACCGAGTATGGATGTGACAAAATTGACAGATTAGTTTTTGTATGACATAAAAACAATTCACGGGAGTTGCATTTAATTCTTTCAATATGAGAAATCTATTTTTTAATTCGATTGCAAATATGGGCAGATGCACTGTTGTTGTATTCATGTTGCTTTTTGTTTGCAATATGTATGGTCAGCAACGCTTTCTTTCCAATCACCCTCGCTTGCTGTTCACTGGTGCAGAAGAAGCTGCTGTGAAGCAGTTGATACAAAACAATCAGCTTGCCGGTGAGTTGGCAGAGTTCTTGAAAGCGAAAGCGGATACATTGGCGATTACTCCGCAGAAACCTTATTTAAAGGATAAATATGGTAATATATTGTGGACATCCCGATCCTATGTGAACCGCTTGGGTACGCTTGCATTAGCTTACCGTCTCTACGGTGAGCGGAAATACTTGGATGCCGCCAACGAGGCTTTATTGTGGGTGTGTAACTATCCCGACTGGGATCCACCTCACTATTTGGATACTGCGGAAATGGCAACTGCCGTAGCTATTGCTTATGACTGGTTGTATGATGCGCTGCCTATTTCGACTAAAGACTTGGTAAAGAAATGTTTGTACGAACGTGCCATTGTTCGTGTGTTGCGTGAATACGAAAAGGGTAGCTTGGGAAGTTGGGCGAAACGAGAAACCAATTGGAACGTGGTATGTAACACTGGTATGGTGCTGGCCGCTTTGGGTATTGCAGAAGATTATCCGAAAGAGGCCGCTGTCATTCTTGATAATGCTGCCAAGTATATGCCCAACTGCCTGAAACATTTTGCTCCGGATGGCGTATGCTATGAGGGCCCTGCTTATTGGGGATATACTACCAGTTATTTAACTCTCTACCTAAAGGCGGTGGCTGATAATGACAATGGAAAGGGAGGTATAGCACAACTACCCGGCTTGGAGCGCACGGCGCTTTATCAAAAACGGACACTTACTCCGTCCGGTCGTCTTTTTAATTTCGGTAATGCGGGGGCTGATGCTCAAAATTCTCCGGCATTTTTCTTATTCAGCCGTATGTATAACCAACCTGAAGTGGCTGAATGGTATCGGGAAAAGTTAAAATTGACCATGCAGGATAATTTACTTCTACATCAGCTTTTCTTTCTGTCACTTCCTTGGTTTGACAATGCTTCACCTAAAAAAGTGGAGAAAATACCTGCTTTAGAAATATACCACAACACAATTAATGATATAATAGTTTTCAATGGGAATAGAAATAAGAAAGGTTCTCTATTTTTGATAGCCAAGGGTGGAGAACCTCGTCAAGCGCATCAACATTTGGATGGAGGTACATTCATTGTTGAAAGCAATGGGGTTTGTTGGACAGAGGATCTGGGAGCTGATGATTATGCCCTACCGGGATTTTGGGACGGACGTCCTGACGGACAACGTTGGAAGTATTTCCGTAATAACAATTTTTCCCATAATACGTTGAGTATCGACCATAAGATTCAGTATGCCAATGGCGAGGCATTTGTTTGCGAAGAGCATACAGATGCGAAGCAGCCTTCTGTAAAGCTGGATATGACTACTCTATACAAAGATCAGGCTTCTTCTGTATTCCGCACGTTCAAATTGTTAAATGATTACACAATAGAGATAATGGATGAAGTGGACTTACTCAGTCCGCAGTCTATAGTCTCATGGATAGCTTCCACCAAGGCACAAGTGGAAGTAAAAGAGAACCGGGTACGCTTGACGCATGAAGGCAAACATTTTTATATGGAAATCATCGCTCCGGCAGGAGCTACCTTTAAAACTTATCCGGCAAAGAATACCTATAAGGGTGAATATCCCATTGAAGGTTACAATATGTTGGAGGCAGAATGTGGATTGGAAGGTGGTAAAGGAAAGGTTGTGGTGCGTATGAGCAGTAAAAGAAATATGAGATAGCCTACTAAGAATAATTTAATTAATAATTACGTATGAAAATAACAAATTTTTTAGCATTGGGCATATGCCTCTTGTTTGGTTCATGTACAATGCAGAAATCTACTGTACAAGTCAACGACAAGGGTACGGAATGGGAGTGGAATAAAGGAACAATTGTAGTGAAAACTCCCGAACGACCTGCCGGACAAGAGAGTGTCATCGGGCTGGCTCTTCCTAAGATGGAAGTAGTTCGTGTGGGATTTGTAGGGTTAGGTATGCGTGGGCCGGGTGCTGTGTCACGTTTCACTTACATTCCTGGCACACAGATTGTAGCACTGTGCGACTATGAAAAGGAGCGTGCTGAGAAGTGTCAAAAGTATCTGAAAGAAGCTTCTTTACCAAAAGCGGCTGTTTACTTGGGTGATAAAGGTTACGAAGAATTGTGTAAACGCGATGATATTGATCTGGTTTATATTGCAACCGACTGGTTGCATCATTTTCCTGTGGCGAAATGCGCATTGGAGAATGGCAAAAACGTAGCGATTGAAGTTCCTTCGGCTATGAACCTGAAAGAATGTTGGGAACTGGTTGATCTTAGTGAGAAGAACCGTAAGCACTGCATGATTTTGGAGAACTGTTGTTATGACTGGTTTGAGATGAATACCTTAAATATGGCACAACATGGAGTGTTTGGTGAGGTAATTCGCGCGCAGGGTGCCTATATTCATAATCTTGCTCCTTTCTGGAAGCATTATTGGAAGAAAGGTGAGGATGACAAATTGGGCTGGCGTTTGGATTATAATATGCGTCATCGTGGCGATGTATATGCTACTCATGGTCTTGGTCCGGTGGCGCAGGCCCTCAATATTCATCGTGGTGACCGTATGGAGACTTTAGTAGCAATGGATACCAAATCGGTCGTAGGTAAGGACTTGGTGAAAGAAAATGCCGATTCTGTTTGTAATAGTTTCCGTAATGGTGACCACACTACTACTTTGATTCGTACCGCTAATGGTAAGGTCATCGAAATCCAGCATAACGTGATGACTCCGCAACCCTACAACCGCCTTTATCAACTGACGGGTACTAAGGGTTTTGCCAATAAATATCCTACTCAAGGGTACGCCCTTGATGCAGAGCAGTTGAAGGCTTCCGGCGTTCAGCCTAAGGTGGACGACTTGAATTCACATGGCTTCATGCCGAGAGAGGAGATGGTAGCTTTAGTAGAGAAGTATCAACATCCTATCCTGAAAAAGTATGGTGAGATGGCGAAAGAGGTAGGCGGCCATGGTGGTATGGATTTCATTATGGACAGCCGTTTGGTTTACTGCTTGCAGAATGGTCTTCCGTTGGATATGGACGTTTATGATTTGGCAGAATGGTGCTGCTTGGCAGAGTTGGGTGAACTCTCTATGGACAATGGTTGTGCTGCTGTTACGTTTCCCGATTTTACCCGTGGTGAATGGAATAAGGTGAAAGGATATAGACACGCTTATGCTGCTCCTGCTGACGAGGAAGCAGCGATGGAAAAAGCGAAGGCTTTCACTAGCAAATTGAAAGAACAAGGCGCTAAAGAATGGGCAGCAACCGAAGAATAAAATAAAATTTAAAAAACATGTAATCAATAGGCTCAGGGTATCAAAGAGTGAATCCCGTTCAGCAACAATAGCAGAACGGGATTTTTCACTTTCCTCTGTACTCTTGTGGTGACTGATTGAAACAGGCTTTGAAGCAATGCCGGAAGTAACGTAGAGAACTGAATCCTGCCTGATAGGCTATTTCCGTGATTTGTAGCTCGGGATGATTTCTCAACAGTTCTGCTGCGTATTTCAGGCGGGCATTCATAATGAACTCGTTAGGAGACATACAGCTCAAGGCTTTCAGTTTATTGTAGAATGCGCTACGGCTTAAAGCCATTTCCTTGGCTAGGGCACCGACGTCGAATTCTGAGTCTGAGAGATGGGCTTTGACCGTTTCCTCTAACTGTTCCAGAAACTTGGCATCAATAGGGTTAAGCGCTAGTGCTTGTATCTCAATTTCAGCAGGAGATTCACTAGTTGTCATTTTCTGGCTGAATTTCTGTTTTAGCAGTTTTCGGTTACGCAGTATATTGGCAATGCGAGCTTGCAGCATTTTGTTGTTGAAAGGTTTCCCAATGTATTCGTCGGCACCGCATTGCAGTCCTTCCAACTTTTTGTCGTTCGAAGTGAGGGCTGTGAGCAGTACTACGGGGGTGTGGCAGAGGTCGAAGTCGGTTTTTATCTTGGAACACATCTCAATACCGTCCATTTCCGGCATCATGACATCGCTTAGTATAAGGTCGGGACGTTCTTCCATTGCTTTTTGTAGTCCGTCCTTGCCGTTCATCGCAATAACTATCCGGTAGAGTGGCGAGAGTAGATCGGTGAGCAGTTGGAGCAGTTCTTCGTTATCCTCTACAATGAGTACGCAGTCCTTGTCCGTCCTTCCAATGGAAATAGGTTCCGGTGTTTCTGCACATTCTTCTGTTTCTGTCGTTTCTGTGAATGGTGCGAGTATTGTTGCAGATTCCGCTTTTGTTGCCTCTATGAAGGTGACATCGTTGTCATCTTTAAAGAGATTTTCTTTGGGTAGTATTACTGTGAAGATACTTCCATAATCTATTGCACTTTGCACTTCGATTTGACCGTGGTGTAGTTCTACAATACCCTTTGAAAGAGCCAGGCCGATACCACTACCGGGTGAAGAAAAGTTTTCGTCCGCCTGGTAGAAGCGGTCGAAGATGAACGGTAGGGCCTTTGAGGGAATACCTTTGCCGGAGTCTATCACCTTAATATAAATAGAATCTCCTTTATCGGTGATTGACAATTCTATCTTTCCTTTTTCGGGCGTATGTTTAAAGGCATTGGAAAGTAGATTGGTGAGGACTTTCCTCAATTGTCGTCCATCGAACCAGCACAACAAGTTTTCTGCTTCTGTATGGAATATGAACTGTATATTCTGTAAGTTCGCTTGGTCTGTGAAATCTTGATGAATTTGTCTCAAGTAGGGGATGAGGTCCATTTGGCAAACGTTTAGATGCAGTTTCCCACGTTCCATCTTCCGGAAATCCAGTAGCTCTGAGATCAGCTCTTTGAACTGGAATGTGTTTCTGTAGATTTTTGTCAGGCGACTGCGCAGAAAAGGAGAGAGGCTATTGACTTGTAACAGTGCTTCAAGTTGTGCGATAATGAGTGTTAGCGGTGTACGAAACTCGTGAGAGATATTGGCAAAGAACTGCAACTTGGCTTGTATCAGTTCTTCATTCTTCTCTTTTTCCAGTTTTTCTTGTGCCAGTGAGGCGCGGAGTTGCATCTTGGAACGTGCTTCACTGAAAATATTCCAGCCAATGACAGTGATTGTGCAGAGATAAAGAATCCACATCCACCAGGTGTTCCACCAGGGATGATGAATAAGGATGGGGAGTTCGATAGCATGTATTTCGTCGAGTAGATTCTGTTGTTGTTCACGTATTACCAGTTTGTACTTTCCGGGGGGGATATTGGTGAATACCACAGTATTACCGTTGGTTTTGCTCCACTCTTTGCTGAATCCTTCCAACTTGTATTCATATATTTTTCTGTCAGTATTATTAACGTAATTGTTCGAAGAAAAACTGATGGAGAAGTTATTCTCTTTGTGGTTCAATTCTATTTGTCGGACAAAGGGTAAAGCACTCTTCAGAATACCATCGTCCGTTCCGACGGAGATAACCCGATTGTTTACTACTAAAGAAGAAAAATAAAGGTTGTAATTGGGGGCTATTTTCTGCAACGAGGAGTTCATGAACGAACTCATACCTTCTATACCACCTACAAAGGTTTCCCCGTTACGGCAAATCAGAAGTCCGCAACCTTCGTTGATAGCAGAGAGGTGCAAACTCTCCACATCAATTATCTGCTTCTCCTTGGTCTGTGGATGATAAATGAGAAGACCATGGTCGTTACTGATTGCCAGATAACCTTTGGTGGTGATATCCATATTGTAGCAATAGTCGGCATCAATATCTGTGCAAGCTGTAAATTGCTCTTTTTTTCCGTCGAACCGATAGATGCCGCTTCCGGAGGTACCGAAATAAAGGGTACCATCGTGACTTTCCGCCATGCTCTGTACATAATAGTTTCCCAATCCTTTTTCACCGTATTGATAGATATATTTTTCTTGCGGATTGTTCATGTTGATACGTACAATTCTCCTCCAATGGGTTATCCAAAGGTAGTTTTGAGAATCTATCAGAAAATTGCTTCCTTCTGTATTTGCTTCCGGAGTTTGAGGGAATAGTTTTTGAAAGTTCCCTTTGCCTTCTTTGACAAACATCCCTTCTCCCGTAAGGAGATAGATTTTCTCATCTCTGAACGTTACCTTTATCCAGGTATTTCCAAATGCTTTGGAGTGGAAGACAACTTTCTTGCTTGGAATGTCGAAGCACAAGCCGCCCTGTTTGTGAGTACCTATGTAGAGTTGGTCGTTTGCGGCATCGTAGGTAATGCATTTCAGGTTGTAGAAAGGTCCGTGGGCTGATTTTGCGTCCATTAGGTAGTGAGTGAAACGTCCGGTTTCCCGTTCCAGACAGTTCAGACCACCTCCTTCGGTACAAATCCATACGTCTCCACGCTTGTCTTCCACCATGTTTCCGACAAAAGGAAAGCTTAATCCGTTTTCGTTGCCGATACTTTCGGTATAGTGGTGAAAGATATCCACTTCGGGGTTGAAGTAGTTGACACCACCATAGTAGGTGCCCACCCAGATAGTACCTTGCCGGTCTTTGTGAAGTGAAAAAATAGAAGAATGGCATAGACTTCCGGGTTTGCTTCCTCTTTGATAGTATGAAATATGCCCTAAGGTATCTATCTTGTTCAGTCCGTTGAAGGTACCCAGCCAAATACTTCCCTCGTTGTCTTCCACAAAGCAACGCACATCATTGCTGGAGATACCGAATTCTTTTTGGATGGTAAATTGCTGGCTGATTCCGTTCTCTATCTTGTACATGCCGTTGCGGAAAGTGGCCACCCACATCGTTCCACGGCTGTCCCGGTATAATGAAAGCACGTTGATATTTGGAATCACGCAGACGGGGGATGAAGGATTATGGATGTTATCGGTTCTGTAAAGTCCGTTTCGGGTACCCAGCCAGAGACTGTTATTGGCATCTACATAAAGGCGGATGATTGTTTTATGGAAAGGGGCTTGGTAGACGAATCTGAATGTTTCTTGTTCCCGGTCCCATTGGAAGACACTATCATTAACAGCTGTCCATATTGTATGGTTGTGTGCGAATAGAGTTTGTGTGCGTAGTGGTAGAGATAAAAAACGATCTTTATGTAGATCATAACGGATCAGTTTCCCATCAGAAGTAAAGAATAGATTACCTTGTTTGTCACTTACTATGTGTGATATTTCATTACCGCCAAAATAATCTTTATTGTCCGGAGAAGGTTTATAGGTTTTCATTTGGTTCCCATCGTAGCAGTTCAAGCCTTCGAGTGTACCAAACCACATTCTGTCCAGTTCGTCCTGGCAGATAGAAAGTACAGATATTTGTGACAGACCATCTGATTTGCCTAAATGCTTAAAATAGATATTTCCGTGAATGGCAACAGATATGATAAGAAATAGGCATAGTAACGATTTCCTTTTCATAGCGGGGATTTTGAGATTAAGCGTGTTTATGATTACCATACAAAAGTAAAGCTTTTAGCCGAGAATGAGATGTTAAAAATGAGCTTTTTAATGGAGAGGACATAAATGTATCATGGAAAGGACGATTTCTCCTCTTATGGAGTTAAGGGCATTCTATCTTTGCGGTCATTGATAGGATTAAAAATAATATAGCCTAATTGTGTGGCCTTTAATGTAAGTAACAAACATGAAATTCAAATTAACTTTATTGGGCTTGTTCATGGCGGCTGCATTGCCTGCTTTGGCACAGACACCAGTATATCTGGATACAAATAAGTCTGTTGAAGAACGGGTGAAAGATGCATTAACTCGCATGACGCTTGAAGAAAAGGTGGCGATGATTCACGCTCAGTCCAAATTCAGTTCTCCCGGAGTACCCCGTCTAGGTATTCCTGAAGTATGGACAACAGATGGTCCTCATGGTATCCGTCCCGAGGTTTTGTGGGATAAATGGAATCAGGCCGGGTGGACAAACGATTCCTGTATCGCTTTTCCTGCATTGACTTGTCTTTCGGCTACATGGAATCCCGAAATGTCGTATCTTTATGGAAAGAGTATTGGTGAGGAAGCGCGTTACCGCAAAAAAGACATTCTTTTGGGTCCCGGGGTAAATATCTGTCGTACTCCTTTAAACGGACGTAACTTTGAATATATGGGGGAGGACCCGTATTTATCCTCTATAATGGTAGTCCCTTATATTAAGGGGGTACAGGAGAACGGAGTGGCAGCCTGCGTAAAACACTACGCTCTGAATAATCAGGAATTTAAACGCCATACTACCAATGTACATTTGACTGACCGTGCCCTTTATGAAATATATCTCCCGGCTTTCAAAGCGGCTGTTCAAGAAGGGGGAGCGTGGGCAATTATGGGTGCCTATAACCTTTATCAAGGTGAACATGCCTGTCATAACAAACGCTTGCTCAAAGACATTCTCCGTGATGAATGGGGATTTAATGGGGTAGTGGTATCCGATTGGGGAGGTGTACATAATACCGGTCAGGCTATTTATAATGGTTTGGATATGGAATTTGGTTCTTGGACAAACGGTCTTTCTACCGGAACCCGCAATGCTTATGATAACTATTACCAGGCCTATCCTTATCTGAAGTTGATAAAGGAAGGTAAAGCCGGGACGAAAGAGCTGGATGCGAAAGTCAGTAACATTCTTCGTCTGATTTTCCGTACTTCCATGAACTCTAATAAACCGTTCGGCTCATTAGGGTCTCCCGAACACGGACAAGCCGCGCGCAGAATTGGTGAAGAAGGCATTGTACTTTTACAGAATAAGAATAATGTATTACCGGTCAACTTGGATAAAGTGAAAAAGATAGCTGTCATCGGTGAAAATGCCATTAAGATGATGACAGTAGGAGGTGGTAGTTCTTCTTTGAAGACAAAATATGAGGTATCTCCATTGGCAGGTTTAAAAAAACGTATTGGTTTACAGGCTGAAATAGTGTATGCCCGTGGGTATGTAGGTGATCCTACCAGTGAATATAGTGGCGTGAAAACCGGGCAGAACCTGAAGGATGACCGTTCGGCGGATGAACTGCTTGCTGAGGCTCTAAAAGTGGCTAAGGATGCGGATTATGTTATCTTCTTCGGTGGATTGAACAAGAGTAATCACCAGGATTGTGAGGATTCGGACCGCTCTGCTTTAGGTTTGCCGTATGCGCAGGATAGAGTAATTAGTGACCTGGCAAAAGTAAATAAAAACCTGATATTTGTCAATATCTCCGGTAATGCGGTTGCTATGCCTTGGGTAAACGAAGTGCCCGCCATTGTTCAAGGTTGGTACTTGGGTTCGGAAGCCGGAACGGCTCTTGCTTCGGTATTGGTAGGAGACGTCAATCCTTCGGGGAAATTACCTTTCACTTTTCCGGTGAAGTAAGTTATTTGGTAGTAGCCAATTCTTTGGATGAAGGAACAGTGTCGA